>Ga0182027_10014784_pt1 | contig 10778 bp, 9 predicted proteins | sample 712E1DmetaG_FD_121300 | JGI IMG/M metagenome (GOLD analysis project Ga0182027, IMG submission 121300) | Permafrost microbial communities from Stordalen Mire, Sweden - 712E1D metaG (Illumina Assembly) | ecosystem: Environmental > Terrestrial > Soil > Wetlands > Permafrost | place: Sweden...
CGATGCGCTCATCACGCTCGATCGCCACGCGCACCGCCTCGGAGACGGCGATATAGCGATCGACGCCGCGCCCCAGCCACCGCCCGACGCGCAACTGGCGCGCCGTGCGGGTGAAGCCGACGTCGCGCCGGCTGGAGATCACCGCCGCCCCCAAGCGGCCCCAGGCGGCCAGGGTGCCGATGAAATCCGCGACGAAATGAAAGGTCACGACGGCGGCGATCCGTTCGCGCCGCAAATAGCGGCGCACCTGCCAGATCGCGCGCAGTCCGCTGGCATCGTAAGCTCTTCCGACGGGGATGAATGTTTTTTTGAGTCCCGGGCAGGCGGCCAGCTCGCGGGCGACGCCGCCGTCCAGATCGTTAAAGTGGATCACGTGCGGCTCGATGCGCGCGCGGTCCACGCCGCTGACCAGGTCGCGAAAGTGGTCCTCGGTGCCTCCGTGGCTCAGGTGCTGGATCATGAACAAGACGGGAACGGCCATGGGCGCGGGCTTCCTCCGGAAAGCATCATACGGGATTGAGGCGGCGACGCCAAGGGGAGAGCGAGACGGGCGGAAAATTGTTGGGGGGGGGAATCATGAGTACAAGATCATCATCCCGGCTTTTCCAGGCCTGCGGGGGGATGGAAGGGCGGGCGAGGGGGTTGGAAGGGGGATGGTCCCCCCGTATGGGCCGAATATCAATACAAACATGTCAGGTTATCGAGGGAGATCCGGCCGGGACCAAGGAAGGCCTCGGCCGGGATGAAAAGGGTGAAAAAGACGAATAAAACCGGGGCTGAAACGGCCCTTGGCGCTTTGAGCGCGCCGGCACAACCAGAGGAGGATGTTAGGCGACGTAAAGCTCGGGGATTGACGCCCATCCCTTTTTTTGCCCTTCCCGGTTCATATCTGCTTGCCAAGAGGGGTGGAATTATGGTTCCCTGTGAGATTCACACTGTTGCCTGAATCGTGTGGAAAGGAGGGTCTGGAATCGAGAAGTTCATCCGCAAGCTAGAGCGCTTGCCGCAATCGGAAACGGCCTGTGCAAACCGGAGAACGCAGCTTTTCGTTGGTTAAAATGTTTTGCACATTGGGCCATATGGGGTCAGATAACCCGAATATCCTAAAAATAGGAGGGGAAGATGACTATGCATATGACGAAAATGTCAAGCCGCAGTCCAGTTTGTCAGGTATCCATGAAAACCCTTAGAACTCTCGCGGTTACCTCTATTTTCGGTTTCCTGGTGCTCGGCTGCGTCAGCGACCCGGTCCTGACGCAGGGAGACGCGCCGTCCCCGCCCACGGGGGTCGTCGGCGGTCTGACGGCGCACCTGACCCAATATGCGCGGATTCCCTACGTTCCGCTGGAGCGCCTTTCGATGCTCTCGCGTGACGTGGGCGAACGGTCCCCATCAGTCCTTGAAAATCCAGCCGGTTATACCCATTTCGAGAAAACCATTGACAACCCCGCCGGGCCGCTCAACGTGCTCGACCCGGAAGATCCGATCGTGCGTGACGCCCGCGTCCGTGGCATCCATTGGCCGATGGTCGCCAATGCCGGATCCTCCTTCGTCTATCCCCGCCAGAAAGGGAGGGTCTCGTACTATCACGAGGACCAGAGCGTGGCGACCGGTGAGGATTACGATCCGGGCAAGTTGACGGCGGCCCACAAGAGTCTCCCCTTCGGCACGATTGTGCGCTGCACCCGGGTCGATACCGGCCAGTCGGTCGTGGTGATGATCAACGACCGCGGCCCCTACGTGCGCGGGCGCGTGCTCGACCTGAGCCGTTGCGCGGCGCGCCAGCTCGATCTGATCAATGACGGCGTGGCCACCTGCCAGATTGAAGTGCTGGCCTATCCGCTGATCGAGACGATGGGCCCGCGCGGCAACGGCTGAGCGCCGGGGCGGCGCCTCACAATATTGATCGCCCGATCGAGTCACGACGAAACAAAGGAGGCCGCTTCCTGGGAAGCGGCCTCCTTATGTTTGAGAGCATCCTGTTTTCGTGCTCGTGCTCGTCATCGTCATCGAAGAGACCCGCGGGTAAAGGTTTGATCGGGCGGCATCGTAGCGCCGGAGAAGGCGGTTGGATGAAGAATGATCCGCTCTGTTCTCTCCGTTGCCTCCTGTTTATTATGGACAGGAGAAAACGGAGATAACGGAGATCTTGGAACAGCGGAGCCGCAACCAAAGAAAAACACCATCACGCAAAGGCGCAAAGGGCATAAGACCGCAATGAATTCGAACTTATGAATTGGGAGCGGGTATTCTTTGCGTTCTTTGCACCTTGACCTCTTTGCGTGAAAAAATCTTCGAAAGAAAACAAGGTTTTGACGGATAGTAGTCTGGAGCGGCGAAGCGGCAACTGAAATGCCTCGCCAATCGAGGGGATGCCGGCGCTACGAATCCCTGACACTTCTTGACAACGGCTTTAAATGGAAAAAAAGGTTTGCCGGGCCGGGAGCGAGCATTCAAAATGCCTCGTGGGGAACGGCCGCATCAAGCAACGCCGGAAACATGTCGCAAGAAAACAAAATGTTGAGGGATAGGTGTGTGAAATCATCGGCGAAGAGCGTGTGCAAGGCATGGGTGGCTCTCTTGCTGCTGGCGGCCTGCTGGTGCGGCGGCGGACCGGTCCGGGCCATGGATGGCGCGCGGGTGATGGAGCTGATCCGCGCCCAGTGCAGCCTTGGGCCGCGCGTGCCCGGCACGCCGGCGCACGAGGCCGGCCGGCAGTGGATCGTGGGACAGATGAAGGCGCTGGGGCTGGTCGTGCGCGAGGAGCCTTTCGAGGCGCGCCTGGCGCTGACCGGCGCGACGGTCAAGGGGTGCCGCAACCTGTGGGGACTCCCCGTCGCCGACGGACCGACCTCCCCGGCGATGATCCTGAGCGCGCATTGGGACACGCGCCCCTATGCCGACCAAGACCCCTCGGGCCGGAAGCCGGCGATGCTGGGGGCCGATGACGGCGCCTCGGGCGTGGCGCTGGCGCTGGAACTGCTGCGCGAACTGCGCGCCTCGCCGATGCGCGCGCACCTGGCGCTGGCCTTCTGGGACGCCGAGGACGGCGGGGTCAACGACCAGAGCGACAGTTGGGGCCTCGGCGCGCGCCACGCGGCCGAGCATCCCCCCGCCTGGGTGGGACGCGTCGCGTTCGGCCTCAACCTCGACATGGTCGGAGGCGAAGGCTCGCACTTTCGGCCCGAGACCTATTCGCAACATGCGGCGCCGTGGGCCGTGCGCCAGATCTGGACGATCGGCCGGAGCCTGGCCCCGGAGTTTTTTGAGCGCGAAGGCGCCCAGACGATGATTGACGACCATTTGCCTTGGATCCAGCGGGGGATTCCGTTTGTGGATCTGATCGGCTGGCCTTTTGAATACTGGCACACGGCCGGCGACGGCCCGGAGCATTGCGACCCCAAGATGCTGGAGGCGGTCGGCGACGTGGTTCATAATTTTCTGCTCGGCGAGCCGTGGGCGCGCGCCGGGGCGAAATGATGAAAAGTGCCAAGAATAAAAAAGGATTGATCCGATACGGCTAATTGCCGTAAGGTGACAGAGGAGGTCAGGAAAGGAGGGCCGAGAACATGCCCAGGACACAAACCAAGAGCCCTCAGCCTCGCCCACGCTTCGCGCGATTGGAGGCCCGAATCAGTCCGGATCAAAAAGCGCTCTTTCAAAAGGCGGCCACTTTGGAGGGACGCACGCTCACCGATTTTGTGCTCGGTTGCGTGGTCCGGGAGGCCAAGCGAGTCGTTCAGGAAAACGAGGTCATCACCTTGAGCGCGCGCGATCGGGAGATCTTTGTCAAGGCCCTGCTTAACCCGGGCGAACCGAACAAGGCGTTGCGAAAGGCCGCCGCGTGGTATAAAGAAATGATCCGTCAACCGTGAATGGCCATGAGGGACAACGCCTTCGCGTCGAGCCGCTGGGTCGCGATCATGATCGGGCGGCTTTTTCGTGTGGCGTGGACGCGCTGGACCATTATCTGAAATCCCAAGCCGGGCAAGACGCGAAACGAAACGTGGCGGCGCCGTTCGTCGTGGTGGAGGAAGGCTCACGAACCATCGCGGGCTATTATACCTTGTCCATGACCAGCGTCGACCTGGGCCAGCTCCCTGAGGCGCTGGCAAGAAGGTTGCCGAGGTATCCCAAGGTCCCCGCCGTGTTGCTGGGGCGATTGGCCGTGGATGAACGGTTTCGAGGGAAGGGTTTGGGCCGGTTTCTTCTCATGGATGCCCTGGCGCGGAGCCTGCAAAACGACATCGCCTGGGTGGTTGCGGTCGTGGAAGCCAAGGATGAAGCGGCCGGTTCGTTTTATGCGCGATACGGCTTTACTTGTTTCGCGGATCAGCCCGATAGATTGTTCATCCATCGCCGTAAAGTCGAGGAGGCGCTGGGTTCACGCTGAGATGCGCCCCGGCGCATCGGGCGCTGTTTTGTGCGCTTGTTTGATTGACGAACCTCGTGGTTTTGGACCAATATGGAGCTCATCGCGACCGTTTCCGCCGCTCCCTTGCTTGAGGTGGGCGGCCGGACTGCTCAATCAATCCCGACTCGCAAGTGAGGATTTCGACCATGCGCCCTCCGATGACTTCTGGCTCCCTCAGTTCCTCTTGCGGCCGCGCGGCTGCCGGACTGGTCCTGGGGGCGCTGCTGGCCGTGACCCTGGCGTTGAGCGCCGCCTGCGGAGGGGCGCGCATGAAAATGCTGACCGACAAGCCCCTCAAACCGCTGCCCCCCGATGCGCGCGTCGATGTTTACGTCGGCAAGGTTCAGGTCCCTTACCGGGAAGTGGCGCTGATTGACAGCGACGCCTATTCGTACGTGGACGACGGGATTAAAAAGGAGCAGATCGAGCAGTTGCAGCGCAAAGCGCGCAAGCTCGGGGCGAACGTGATTCAGGACATGCACATCCTGACCAAAAAGGCGCATGGCTACACGGTGGACGAGCGCGTCCCTATCATTTCGTGGCAACAGGGCCAATTTGACCTATATTTTATCCGGGCCATGGCGGTGAAGATGGCCGACAGCGAGCCGGCCAGCCTCGAGGAGGTCAAACCGTCCCACGGCTGGGCCGTGGATCGCTATGCGGCTCCGCCGCGGCTGAACCTGGCCACCGTGCAGCAGGCCGAAGCCACCACGCGGACGGCCGTGACGGTCGCGGCCCCGGCGCAGATGCCCGCCCTGCGCGAACAAAGCAAGCCATAATGCCCTTGAGTGGAAAAAGGCCAGGGGATGCTCAGCACGGATTTGCCACCTGATACGAGGCACGATCTGGTCGAACGGCGCGGCGGCTGGATCCTCTCGGCGTGCCTGCACGTGATGTTCTTCTCGGCCCTGATCCTCGCGCGCCAGGCGCCCCTCGATTTTCCTCCCGTCCACCCGCCCATCCGCGTCGAGCTGACCTCGCCGGCGGAGGACGCGGCGGCGGTGAGTTCCGCTTCGCCCGCCACCCCCCGGACCGCCGATTTAACCCCGGCGCCGGCCCCCGAGCCGACCGTGTCGACCGCGCCTGCGCCGCTAGCCGCCCCGCCGCCGCTCGCGCAGGCGCCGGGCGCTGCGGGGGGGGATGAAGCCGCGCCGCTCGCGCTCAAGGATTGGTCGAACGGGGCCATGACCCTGCCGCCGTTTGCGGGCGGCTTCGGCCGCCCTTCGATCGCGGCGGCAATGAAAACCGATGACGCGGCGCTGGGGGAGGGGGTCGGCCTGGCCCCGGCCGACCGGGACGTGGGCGACGACCTGGGCCGCTTCACCACCGAGCAGCTTGCCGCGCTGCGCCGCCAGGGCGATCAGGCCGCCCGCGAAAACGCCGCGCAGGGGCGAGCCGGCTCGATGGCGGTGGCCGGGCGACTGGGCCTCGCGCACGCCGGGATCAAGGCCCAGGGCACGATATTCAGCCAAAAGGATGCGTTCAAGGCGCGTGGGGCCGCCGAAGGCGTCATCCGCAACATCGATACCCTGGGCGTCTCCCAGGCCGAGGCCCAGAAGGTGCTCGCCCGTTACGGCATCCGGATCTTGATCGATGCGGGAGCCGGCGGCGGCGACGCCTTCCGGGCCGGCGCGACGACGCACGAGGAACGCATCGTCAAAAAGATAGGCCAGCACGGAACGCTCGTTTTCACCTTTGGCGCGGCGGCGCTGGGCCGCATGGTGCAGATCGAGGAGGAGGCGCTGCACGCGCAGGGCTTCGATCCGACCCATTCTCGCGTCGTCAGTGTCACCTACGGCATCGTTTCGACCGGCGCGGGTTACGATCTGGGCGTCGAGCGGATCGAGGCCGAACCGCTCCGGCCGGGAGATAAGTAGATGAGAATTGCGGATTGCGGATTGTGGATTGCGGATTTTAATTCGTGCTCGTGCTCGTCATCGTGCTCGTAATCGTAACCGTAATCGATAAGGTTTCAATGAAATGAAGACGAGCACGATGACGAGAACGAGCACGAGCACGAGCACGAGTTGTTCATGAAGCCAGCGGCTTCACAACAGTAAACGAAAACGAGTCCTTTAGGTCCTTTCCGTCCTTTAGGTCCTTTTCGTCCTCATAGACAGCAGGCGTTTGACCCATGGATGAAATCATCGACGGTATATTGAATAGCAGCGATCTGTTGCAGAAGTACGTCCTCAACGGCGGCGTGTTGATGTTCGTGCTGATCCCCTGCTCGCTGATCATGGTGGCCGGCGTGGTGCAGGGGATGATCGCCCTGCGCCGCGGCTGGGTCATGCCGCGCTGGATCCTGCGCCAGGCGCGCCAGGTCAGCGGCCCGAGCGCGCGGCGCGAGTTCCTCAGCCTGCTGGGCCGCCGCGGCCATCCGCTGGCCCGCGTGATCTGGCTGACGCTCAAGGATCTGGATTTCCCCGCCCGCCGGCCCGCCCGCGAGCGGGTCCAGGCCAAACTCGATGACGCCATCATCCTGGTCTGCGATCGGATGTATGACCGGCTCAATCTCCTCTCGACGATCTACACCGTCGGCCCGCTGCTGGGGCTGGTCGGCACGATCCTGGGCCTGATGGACACGTTTCATCAATACGGCCAGCTCGATCAGCCCTCGGTGGCCATGCTCGCCGTCGGCGTGCAGAAGGCGCTGGTGACCACGCTGTGGGGGCTGTCGATGGCCGTCCCCGCCTTCATGGCCGGCCAGTGGTTCCAGGGCCGGATCCGCGGCTACGAGCGCGACCAGTTCCCGCACCTCTTCTGGCAGGTGCTCGATGCGCTGTACGGTCCGGCGGCCGAGGCGGGCGAGGCCGCCGAAGACGCGCCCGCCGCGGCTCCGGCCCCCTTGCCGGCGGACGCGGCCCTGGGCGCGGCGGAGTCCCAGGCATGAGCAGCAAGGTCCTCAGTCGCAGGCGCACCCGCATGATGCCCGGCTTCAATCTGACGCCGATGCTGGACATGGTCTTTTATCTGCTCTTCTTTTTCATCCTGGCGACCAAGATGCGTGACGAGTCGGCGCGCCTGGACGTGCGCCTGCCGGCCTCGGCCACCGCCCCGGCCGCCGCCGACCGCGAGCGCCGGCCCGCGCTGACCCTCGATGCCCAGGGGCGGGTCTTCTTTAAGAACCGGCCGATGCTCCATGAGGAACTTGCGCTGGAACTGGCCCACCTGGCTGGCCAAGGCGTGAAGGAAATCGCGATCAGGGGCGATGAGCGGGTGGTTTACGGCCGAGTGGTCGAAGTGATGGACTGGTGCAAACAGGCCGGGATGAAGACGGTGCTGCTCGATCTGCGCCGGCCCGCCACGGCGCCCGGCGCCGCGCCGGCGGTTCGTTAGGCGTTGGTTTAGCGTGCTTTCAAAAGGGTTTTGACTGAATTTTCGTGCTCGTGCTCGTGCTCGTCATCGTCATCGAAAAGAATCCTATCCATCGAGGACGAAGACGAGGACGATTGCACTCATCCTTTCAACAACCCATCTGGTTACGGCAACCTTTCCGAAATTATTCGCCAGCCGAGCGAACCAACCCGGCAAAATCGTCAAAAACATGCCACTCACGTGTGACTCGTGGTTGACAGGCCCCCACGCTTGGGTAAAAATAGACCCAATCCCATGAGAGATGGGGAGCGATAGCCTCGGCCATCAGGGCGGCATTATGACCGCATTGGACTGATGCTTGGGGCTCCCGTTAGATTATTTCATTTGAGAGGATCAGTCAGCATGACTGCCGAGAATACCCAGCAAGCGGATCAACCAATTCGTTCGAATTGGAATGTCAAGCGCGAGTCGTCCAATCCCAGCGATCCGGTGGAAAAGGCGATGAATGGCCCCTCCATGTTCGAGAGCCATGACGACGATTACCTGGAGCCGGGCGAAATGCCCGAACCCACCGATGACCTGGACGTCGTGATGGACCAGTACCTGGACCAGATGAGCACCGAGATCAACCAGGGCCAGTTGCTGTCGGTCCCGATCGTGGGGATCAAGAGCGATCACGTGCTGGTCGACGTCGGCGAGAAGTCCGAAGGGATGATCAGCATCAAGGAATTCCCCCTGGTGGGCGACAAGCTCTCGGTGCAGGTGGGCGACGTGGTCGAGGCGGTGGTCAAGGGCTATGACCCGGAATCCGGGCTGATCAGTCTTTCGTACCTGGAAGCGCGCCGGCGCAAGGCGATGAAGCTGGTGCATGACGCCATGGAGAGCAAGCAGCCGATCACGGGAACGGTGACGCGCACGGTCAAGGGGGGGCTGATCGTGGACATCGGCACGACCGCCTTCTTGCCGGCCTCGCAAATCGACCTGCGGCGGATTGACAATTTCGACGAATGGATCGGTCGCGAGGTCGAGGGGTATATCATCGAATACGTCCCCGAGAAACGGCGCATCATCGTGTCGCGCCGCAAGCTGCTCGAAGAGCAGCGCGAAGCGCGCCGCCAGGAGGTGATGGGCAAGCTCAACCTGGGCCAGATGGTCGAAGTCATCGTCAAGCGCATCGTCGAATTCGGCGTCTTCGTCGATCTGGACGGCGTGGACGGCCTGATCCCGCGCAGCGAGATTTCCTGGCAGCGCAACGCCAAGCCCGAGGACTTCATGAACGTGGGCGACTCGATGCAGGCCAAGATCATCGAGGTCGACCCGCACACGGCCAAGGTGACGCTCTCGCGGCGCCAGGCGCACATCAATCCCTGGGATTCGGCCGCCGAGCGTTACCCGGTCGGCTCCTCCGTGGGCGGCACGGTGGTTTCGCTGACCTCGTACGGCGCGTTCGTCCGCCTCGAAGAGGGGCTCGACGGCATGATTCACGTCTCGGACATGGCCTGGGACACGGCGGGCAAAAAGCCTTCGGATTACGTCACCCCCGGCCAGGAGGTGACGGCCTCGGTCTTGAGCGTGGACGCGGTGGCCCGGCGCATTTCGCTCGGCCTGAAGCAGCTCACCCTCGATCCCTGGGAAGCCATGGAAACGCGTTACCCCCGCGGGACCCGGATCAAGGGCCAGGTGACCGGCCTGACCAAGTACGGCGCGTTCGTCGAGCTGGAGCCGGGCATCGAGGGGATGATCCACATTTCCGATTTTTCCTGGGAGAAACGCATCAACCAGCCGCGCGACGTGGTCAAGAAAGGCGATGAGGTCGAGGTCTGCGTGCTCGAGGTCGACCGCGCGCGCCGGCGCATCTCGCTCGGCGTCAAACAGCTTAGCGAAAGCCCGTTTGAGCGCTTCCTGATGACCCACTCGGCCGGCGACGTGGTCGAGGGCGAAGTCACCAATCTGACCGAGTTCGGCGCCTTCATCCGGCTGGATGAAGGGGTCGAGGGGTTCATGCACGTCTCGCAGCTCGAGCGCGACCGGGTCAATTCGCCCTCGGATTGCCTCAGCGTCGGCCAGAAGATCACGGCCAAGATCACCAAGATCGAAACCGATTCGGGCAAGATCTCGCTCAGCCGGCGCCAAATGCTCAAGGAGCAGGAGCGCCACACCGTCTCCCAGTACATGCGCAAAAAGGAAGGCGGCAGCTTGCTGAGCATGGGCGAACTGCTTGGCGACATCGTGCTGGAGGACGATCTGCCGGCCGAGTCCGCCCCGTTGCTCAAGAAGGAGCCCCCAACGGTGACTAGCGAGGCTGCCGAGCCGCAGGTCGCCAGCGCTCCGCTCGAGGAAGCGGCCGCCGAGCCGCAGGTCTCCAGCGCTCCGCTCGAGGAAGCGGCCGCCGAGCCGCAGGTCTCCAGCGCTCCGCTCGAAGAAGCGCCCCCCGAGTCTTCTCCCGCCGCGGAAATCGATCGTCCCGAGGCGGACTGGTAACGGCCCGCCCAGGGCCAGGCGGCGTGGTTGGCAAAACCCTTCAATTGGTACCGGCCGGCTTCGCCATCCGTGTGGGCGGGGCCGGCTGGTTTGCTTTTAATCCGAACAACGACTTGATTGCAATGAGCCCACGCCTCGAACTCCTCAATGACGAAACGCTTGGCGTGACGTTCCCTTATGATGCCGAGGCGGTGGCGGCGGTCAAGCAGTTGCAAAACAGGCGCTGGAACCCGCGCAAGAAACACTGGGAGGTCCATCTGTCGCAACTGGCCGAGGTGATGAAAATCTTCGGCCTGCAGCCGCGCGACGTCGGCGAAGCGATCCTGGACCGCTTCCGCCGCGATTGGATCCGCTGCCGGCTCAGAGTCGAGTTAGGGCCGCTGATGGGTCGGCTGGCCGGCAGCGGCGCCCCGCTGACGGCGATCGACGAGGCCACCTCTTTTTTTGTCCCCGGCTACAAATTCTCCGAGAAATTCAAGACCCAAAAATGGGACGGCAAGCGCCATCTGTTCAACCTACGCCAGCAGACTTTTCCGGCGGGCCTGTGGGGGCGCGTGCGCGAGGC
>Ga0182027_10014785_pt1 | contig 10778 bp, 3 predicted proteins | sample 712E1DmetaG_FD_121300 | JGI IMG/M metagenome (GOLD analysis project Ga0182027, IMG submission 121300) | Permafrost microbial communities from Stordalen Mire, Sweden - 712E1D metaG (Illumina Assembly) | ecosystem: Environmental > Terrestrial > Soil > Wetlands > Permafrost | place: Sweden...
ACTCTCTACCTGGCAGAGACAAACTCCCTGACGCTCTCGTACACGAATGCCCCCGGTTTCACCGCCCAATCCGACTTGCGCGGACTGGGCGTTGGCAACCAAGCGGACGCGACCACCAAGTCGTGGCTCTATTTGGGCCAAGCGAATGCAATCAACGTCAACACCATCGGCATCGGTGTGGGCAAACAGTCCGGGCAAATGCAATTCAATCCGGCCTTGACCGCTGCCAACGCGAATCCGGTCGCCTATTTCCGCGCCAGCGACGGCGTCAGCCCGGTCGCGTGGTGGACCATGGGAGACGCCCTGGGACAAACGGGCACTTCCAGCGCGCCCAACGGCACGGCTGATTTCTCAGGCGGAACGGTTAACGCCCTGGTTGGCACGATGTATCTGGGCCGGGCCCCGGACGGGAGCAATACCGGCACCGCTCAGTGCATTGGCGCGCTCACGTTTGACAGTGGTATCTTCAGCGTGGGCACGCTCGTCGCCGGCTACCAGCCGAGAGCCATCGGCGACGCCGGGATTGGCACGGTGAACGTGAGTTCAAACGCGACACTGGGCGCCGGCGCAACTCTGATTGTGAGCGGCGAACTGAATTTGGGCCTCGCCGCTGGCGGCACGGGCGCCGCGACCACTTCCGGTACACTCAATCTTACCAACGGCACCGTCCTGGCCTATGCCATTGTCCCCGACACCAATGCTGCCCTTTCCGCCATTAACGTTTCCGGTGGGCGGCTCGTAGTGACCAACCCCATCGGCAGCGCCAGTGCCCCGCTGGGCACGCTGACCCTGGCATCGCTAGGCACTCCCGACAACAGCGCGACCCTGCTCTCTCTGCCGGTGCGCACCAATAGCGCCGGGATCACTGTAACCACGCTCAACCTCGACGGCCTCGACACCACCACCAACATCATCAACATCGAGTCGGTAGGACCGGTCGGTGCCACCCCGGTGGAGTTGCCGCTCATTCAGTACGGCACGGTGAACTTCGTCAGCGGCAGCACGTTTAACGTCGGCCTGGGCACGCTGCCCAGTGGTTATCACGGTTACCTGGTCAACGACACCGCCAACAACGCCATTGCCCTGATGCTCACGAGCGCGATTCATCCGCAGCCGCGCGTCAGCGCCATTAGCGTGCAATCGGGGACCAATCTGACCCTCACCGGTATCAACGGCTTTGCCAACGTCACCTATTCCGTGGTGACCTCCACGAACGTGGCGGTGCCACTGGCCAACTGGGCCAGTGTCGGCACCGGCATTTTCGGCCCCGACGGCAGCTTCAGCTTTACTGCAACCGTGAGCGTGACGCAGCAGCAATACTTCAGCGTGCGGGCGCCTTAGCTGGGTGCTCTCGGGTAGTGCCGCGTGCCGGGCCTTGGGAGAGGGAAAGTTGAGACAGGCCACCGGGTTGGTATGCAGCCCGGTGACCGTGTCGCGAAGGTCCAGTCGGCAACACTCAGCCAGTGCTGGCAGGATAGAACAAACGTTCAGTGGCGCCGCCGGCGGGTTTCTGAGAGAATGAGGTGAATTAGCAACTCGCAGTTGTGTGAACGAATGCTCTGAACTTGCAGAAAGGAACTTTGGTTCCGCAACCATTTGACCATACAAACCTGATTATGAAAATGCCTCTCCCTCAACTCGGAACGCTGGCGATCGTGACCGCCAGCCTGATGACCGCAAACCTCGCCCTGGCCGACAGTGAACTCTGGATCGGCAATCCGGGCGTAACGACCACCACTAACTGGTCGGACACCGCCAACTGGTCGGGTCCGTCCCACAACCCCAACAACAACGACGTTTTCTTTGGCAACGGGGTTGCGGTGAGTCAACTGGGGTTGGTGAACAATGTGGTGGACCTCAGCACCAACTGTTACTCGCTGAATTACACGAACTCGACCGGCTTTAACACGACGCTCATCGCTGACGGCCAAACGCTGACCATCATCGGCAACCACAGCGGTCCGGGCCTGTCGCTTATTCCCAATGCCCAGGTGAGCCAAACCAATACCATTACGGGGGCGAACGGCAAACTGCTGATCACCGGCAGCTCTGCCGGGGGGGTAACGGTCACGGTCACCAACAGTGGGGCCACAGGCCAAAAGCCACTGCTGGATCTGAGCGGCCTGGGGACCCTGATCATCAGCAATGCCAGCAGTACGGCCGCCATCAACGTAGGCAACAGTGCCTCAAGGCCGGGCGGCACGCTCAACCTGGCTATGACGAACATTATCAGCCTGGCGGCCACGGGCACCGGCGGGTCGGCCGCCATCGTCGTCGGTGAAGCCACCAGCAACAACGGCAGCAGCCCGGGCGGCGTGCTCAATCTGGGCGTTAGCAACGCGATCTTTGCCGGCAACATCGGCGTCGGTTTGTCGAAGCAAAGTGCCGGCACCGTTGCCTTCAATTCGTCGTTCCTGGCTAACAACCCGGTGGCGTACATTCGCGGTCCGGGCGGGAGCGCGGTGACGAACTGGGCCATTGGCGACGGCATTAACACGAGCGGTACCAGCACTGGCCCTGGTGGCACGGTGAATTTCAACGGCGGCACGGTCAACGCGGTGGTCAGCGCGATGTGGTTGGGCAAGCCCTCGCAAACCAGCGCCACCGCTCCCACGGCCAAAGGGACCTTGAGCTTTAGCGCCGGGACCATCGGTGTCGTCAACCTCACCAACGGCTGTGCGGTTCCGCCCACGACCGGTGGCCCGGGCGCGGCCACAGGAACGATCAATGTCAGCGGCACCGGCACGCTGGCCGTCAACAACCTGGTGCTGGCCTTTTTAGGCAGCGGCGCCGCCTCCTCGACCGCTACACTGAACGTCACCAACGGCACCGTCGCGGCCGGCACTATTGTGGCCGGCGGCGGCAGCAGCACGATCAACCTGGTCGGCGGAACGCTCTATCTCACGAACACGGCCGGGACCGCCCTCGCACCGCTCAGCTCGCTTTACGTCTCGAACGCGACGATGCAAGTGAGTATCTCCGGCAGCAGCGCTCCCAGCGTCGTGGCCACCCTGTACCCGGATGGCACGACCAACATCATCAACATCGCCTCCATGCCCGGCGTCGCCACTTTCCCGATGCAGTTCCCTGTGATCGCCTACAGCTCTCTCGCTAGCACATTTAACTTCGGGCTGGGGACCCTGCCCGGTAGTTACCAGGGCTACATCTCGAACAACGCCCCCAATTCGTCCGTGGACCTGGTGGTCACCGGCAGCGCGCTCAAGACCGACATCTGGAACGGCAATGTCAACGGCAACTGGGATACCAGTACATTGAACTGGCTGTATTCCGGCGGTGCGGTCGGTTACCAGCAGGGTGACTTTGTGACCTTTGACGACACGCTGAGCGGCACGCCCAACGTGACTCTGACGCTTAACGTGGCTCCAGGCGCGCTTGGCTTCAACAATTCCTCTCACAACTATGTCCTGAGCGGCGCGTTCAAGATCACCGGCGCTACCGGCCTGACCAAGCAGGGATCCGGCTCGGTGCGGCTGAGCGAAAGTGGCGGCGACGACTTCAGTGGCGGCATCACGGTCAATAACGGCACGCTCATCCTGGACAACGCCAACAGCGCCATCAACGGCGGGTTGGCCATCAACGGCGGCACGGCGCAAATCGGCAGCAACGACGCCAATGGCGCCCTGCCGGCCGGCACCGTCGCGGTCAATGATGGCGGCGTGCTGGCATTCAACCGTACAGACAGCGTCGCGGTGGCTACGGCTATCACCGGCAGCGGCTCGCTGGTCCAGCAGGGCAGCGGCACGCTCACTTTGAGCGGCGGCAACGCCTACACCGGCAACACCACCGTCAGCGCCGGCACGCTGGCCTTGGGCGGTTCCGGCACCATTTCCAATAGCACAGCAGTTTCGGTCAACCATGCGACGTTCGACGTGTTGGCTCTGAGCCAGCCAGCGGCCCTGAACAGCTTGACTCTGAGCGGCGCGAACATCAATGTGGTGCCCAGCGGCAGTGCTGCTGCGAACATTGCCTGCGCCAGTTTGGCCTTCGGCCCCTCGCCCGATCACATCAACGTTGTTTCGTTGCCGCCGATCGCCAGCTATCCGGTCACCTTCACCATTATCCAGTCTGCGAGCGCCGCGAGTGGCACGTTCAGCTTTGATTCCCCCACTCTGCCGGGAGGCTACGCAGCCAACGTCACCCAGAGCGGGGACGGGATGGCTGTGCTGCTCACCGTCACTAGCGGCCCCATCGGCGTTCGGCCGGTGGTCTTTTGGACCGGCGCCGACGCTCCCAACCTGAACTGGTCCGACCGCCTGAACTGGCAGTTGCCCGGCGCCCCGACCGCCAGCGATTATGTCATCTTTGACGACGTTGCGGCCATTTCCTATTCGCCCTTCTCGGCGGTGGGTGCCGGCCCCGGCGGCATCGTCAACCCTGGCGCCATCAACAACATCGTTGACAGCAGCTCCACGATTTCCGTGCTCAACTACTCAAATATCCTGGCGGATTATCAAAACACCTCGCTGCCCGATGGCGTCGCGCTCAACATCGTCAGTACCAACACCAGACCCTTCACCGTGGGCAGCGCCTCCTCGGATTACGGGGCGAGCGCCCAGGGATTCGTCACGATCGCCGGCACCAATGGGACGTTCAACCTCGACGATACCAACGGCACGATATTTGTGGGACTGGGCAGTGGGAACTCCGGCAGTCATCAGGCCACCTTGGACCTATCTGGGCTCGGCACCTTCAATGCCAGCATCAGCCGTCTGCTGGTGGGCGCCGGCAGCTCCAGCGTCGGCATCTCCGAGGCGCGTGAGAGCGGGGTCATTTACCTGGCCCAGACCAACACCATCACCGCCTCGCTCGCTGTCAGCGGCACTGAAACCAGCGATACCAGCGCCTCAGCGGCCGCCCTGGACATCGGCGATAACGACGGCAACGGCGGCAACACCAGCTATCTTTATCTCGGCCAGACCAACGCCATCTTTGCCGGCGCGATATGCACGGCCCGACAAAAGCAAAGCGGACAGATGCTCTTCAATTCCGCCTTTACTGGCCCCTCAGCTTGGTTCCGCGGCGCGAACGGCGTCAGTGCGGTCGGGACCTGGAGTCTGGGCGATGGGGTCGTCAATGCCGGGTCGTCCGGCAGTACCGGGGTCAATGATTTCTCCGGGGGAAAGGTCAATGCGCTGGTCAACACCATGTACGTCGGGCGTGCCGCCAACACTACCAGCGGCTCCGGCACCAGCATCGGCACGCTGACCTTTGACGACGGCGTGGTCAATGTGAGCACGCTCTACATCGGTTATCAGCCGACCAACAGTGCGAAAGCCGGGGTGGGCACGGTGAACGTCAGTTCCAACGCCACGGCGGGCGCCGGCGCCACGCTGGTGGTGACGGGCAATCTGAACCTGGGCGTAAGCACTGGCGGTACCGGCGCTGCCAGCACCTCCGGCACCCTCAACCTCACTAATGGCACGGTCCAGGCCTTTAACATTGTGCCGGGAGCCAACTCTACGATTAACGTCGCCGGCGGGTGGCTGGTGCTGACCAATCCTCTCGGCAACGCGACGGCGCCGCTCGGCACACTGACCTTGGCATCGCTGGGCACGCCCGACAACAGCGCCACCCTCCTCTCATTGCCGGCCCGCACCAACAGTGCCGGCATCACGGTGACTGCGCTTAACCTTGACGGCCTGGACACCACCACGAACGTCATTAACATCGAGTCGGTGGGACCGGTCGGTGCCGTGCCGGTCGAGTTGCCGCTCATCAAGTATGGCTCTTTGAACCTGCTCAGCGGCGGCACCTTTAACGTTGGGCTGGGCACCCTGCCCAGTGGCTACACCGGTTACCTGACCAACGACACTACCATAGACCCCGCCATCGCCCTCGTGCTCACGACCGCGCTGCACCCGCAGCCGCGCATCACCGCGTTCAGCCTGCAGTCGGCGACCAATCTGACCGTCAGCGGCGTCAACGGCTTTGCCAACGTCACCTACTCTGTGGTGGCGTCCACCAACGTGGCGTTGCCGCTGGCAAACTGGACCAGCGTCGGCACCGGCATTTTCGGCCCGGACGGCAGCTTCAGCTTTGCCGCCTCGGTGACCGCGGTGCCGCAGCAGTTCTTCCGACTGCAGGCGCCATAGCAACGCGCTCTCGGGTGGGGATCGGTCAGGGCTTTGAATGCATTATGGTCTTGAAGAAGACAATGCGGTGCGCCGGCTCGCCCAGAGCGGCGTTTCTGGCAGGGCTCTCATTGCTGCTGCTGGCACGCCCCCTTGCCCTGGCGAGCGAGCGTCTGACGCTGAACTTCAACTCGGGTTGGAAGTTTATCAAAGCGGACCCGCCGGGCGCCGCCCAGGCGGAATTCAACGACTCCAATTGGACGACGGTTTCGGCGCCGCACACATTTAACGACACGGATACCTTCGCTCATTGGTCCGTACCGGGGCACATTGGCGAAACCAATCAATGGTCGGGCCGGACGTGGTATCGCAAACCCTTCACGCTGCCTGAATCGTTCAGGGGCAAGCAAGTGTATCTGGAATTTGAGGCGGTGCGGCAGGTGGCCGAGGTGTATCTGAATGGGCAGCCGCTGGGCACTAACCGGACCGGGTTCATTCCGTTTGGTTTCGAGCTGACCCCGCACTTGCGGTTTGGTGGCGCTACCAACGTCCTGGCGGTCATGGCCGATAACCGCTTCACGCTCGAAGTCGAATTGGCGCGCATTGCCGCGACCGAACTGCCTTGGAACAGCCCGCACTGGCACCCGGCCCACGGCGGCATCTATCGCAACGTCTATCTGCACGTTACCGACCCTCTGCACATCACTCTGCCGCTCTACAGCTCGCTCAAGACCGCCGGTCCTTACATCTACTCGACCGACATTTCGGAGCAAGCCGCCACCGTCCATTGCGAGATCCCGGTGCAAGACGGGCGCTCGGAGACGGAAAACGTCACGGTGCGCGCGGAAATCCTTGATCGCGAGGGCAAGCCGGTCCTGCGGCTTCAGGAGGCCAAACCCGTGGCGGCCGGCGCGCAGGAGACGTTCAGAGTTTCCGGCACGGTTGCCGCGCCGCAGTTATGGGAGCCCGGCTATCCTTACCTTTACCAGGCCGTTTGCACGCTCACCGCCCAGGGCCAAATCATTGATTCTTGTGTCGTGCCCTTTGGCATCCGGCAGGTTCGTTGGGACGCGAAGACCGGGTTCTACCTCAACGGCCATCACCTCAAGCTCCGCGGCTGGGGCCAGCGCCCGACCAGTGAATGGCCCGGTTTGGGCGCCGCGCAGCCCGACTGGATGCACTACTACACGCTCGCGCTGATGAAAGAGGCGGGTGGCAACTTCGTTCGCTGGGGCCATTGCGCGGGCGCCCCGGCTGACATCACCAGCGCGGACCAGCTCGGATTGCTCACCCTCCAGCCGGGCGTGGACGGCGAGGGAGATGCGCAGGGCGAGGCCTGGACACTCCGCGCCGCCGCTTTCCGCGACATGCTGATCTATTACCGGAATCATCCCTCTATCATTATTTGGGAGGGCGGCAACCAAAAAGTCACCCGCGCCCATGCCAAGGAACTGCGCGCGCACATGGACGGCTGGGATCCGCACGGCGGACGCGCCTACGCCCACCGCCGGGCCGATGAAATCACGGGGGAATTCATGGACGTGGACCTTGGCACCGAAGGTGGCCGGCAGGTGCCCCGCCTGCCGGTCGTCGAGGCGGAGTATGATCGCGAAGAGTCGCCGCGCCGCGTCTGGGACGACTGCTCCCCGCCCAACTTCGGCTACCCCGAAGCCAAAGGCCAGACCTACCAGTTGACCTCCGAGCAATATGCCGTCAACCAGGTCGCCCAATGGATGAGCAAGCTCGGCCAGCCCGGGCACTGCGGAGGCGCCAATTGGATTTTCTCCGATTCGACCAGCGGTGGCCGACTGAGCTGCGAAGTTGCTCGGGCCAGCGGCGAAGTGGATGGCACGCGCCTGCCCAAGGAGGCCTACTTCGTCCTGCGCACCCTGTGGCGCAACGACCCGCAGGTCCACATCATTGGCCACTGGACCTATCCGGCGGGCACGAAGAAGACCGTCTATGTCACCTCGAACTGCGGGGAGGTGGAACTACTCCTGAACGGCAAGTCGCTTGGCCGGGGCACAGTCTCGAACCGCTATCTGTTCGCGTTCCCGAATGTCGCCTGGGAACCTGGCGAGCTTAAAGCCGTCGGCTATCGTGACGGCCAACCAGCCGCGACGCAGGCCAAGCACACGGTGAGCGCCCCGGTGGCGTTGCGGCTCTCCCCCCTGCTCGGCCCAGGCGGGTTCCTGGCCGACGGCGCGGACGTCGCCCTCATTGAAGTGGAGGCAGTGGACGCCCGCGGCGACCGCTGCCCTACCTTCCAGCAGCAGGTGGATTTCGACCTGGCCGGCCCGGCTGTTTGGCGCGGCGGCTATAACAGCGGCAAGGCCGATTCCATCAACCACCGTTTCCTGGACCTCGAATGCGGCGTCAACCGTGTGGCTTTGCGTTCCACCGCCGTGCCGGGGGTCATCACGGTGACTGCGTGGTGCGGCGAGATTAAGCCCGCCACCCTGGCGCTGACCAGCGCCTGCGTCACGGTAACCCACGGCGGTGTTGCGGCGTTACCGGCCCTGCCGCCACCGCCCACCCTGGCCAAAACCACCGGCGAAGACCTGTTGATCCTGACCCAATCCCGCCCGCAGCCGCAAGCGGGCCGCTTCCTTGAGGCATTGTGATTACTCAGGCCGTTTTTGATCCCTGCGGCAGGAAGGGGCGACCGTCGAGGGCCAATCGCAGATATTCGAGCACAGGCAAGCCGTGCTTGCGCAGGGTCGCGATGTAGGCGCGGATGCGGACGTGACAACGGGCGCCTCCCAGAGTGCGGAAGCATCCGGAGACCTTGATTCGGACTTTCAGAATGCGGAAGTCGCGCTCGGCTTCGTTGTTGGTAAAGGGCAAGTTGAAGTTCCACAGGAATGCCAGAATGCATTCATCGCAGCCTTCGAGCCGATCCAATAAGTTCTGTTCTTTGGATTGCTGCGGGCGCTTTTTTCTCATTTGCGCCGGGGTGAGCGGGTTAGCCTGGCGACCAGCGCGTAATATCTTCCTGTATTGCTGATACCAACAGATCACCTCGGTTGAGGTCAAAGGCGCATCCCGGGCCTTTCGATCCTTGACGCACTTCAACATGTCCAGGAATAGGTCGTAAAGGTCCTTGGCCCACTGTTGCTGGTGTTGTTCGAAGAGGAATACTAATTCGCGCAGGAGGTGGCCTTTGCAGAAGGTGTGAAGACAGTTCTCAAAGCTCGCGTAGCTGGAAAGGAAGTCATGCATTAACCAACCCACGAATCGGGGAATGATGCCGATGGCTTGCATGGCCTCCTGGCCGCGGCTGGGTTGGACACTTAAAAAGGTTAGCAGAGGGGTACACAGCACGTGCACCCAATGGGGGACCTTGTTAATGGGCACGAGCGTTTCGTCGGCGTGGAGCAGCGCTTCCTGGGGCAGGATTTGCTCCAACCGGTGTTCAAAGGGCTCCAGTGCGTCGTATGGCTCTTGGCGAGCTTTTTGCAGGGTGCCTTCACTAACGGCAAAGCCGAACATCTCCTCACTCATTTGGCGAATGCGTCGGCTGGCTCCTATTTGGGCGTCGTAGAGGTAAGCGAGCAACGAGCGAAAGTTCTTTCCGTATTGGACCGGGGCTTTGATGTCGGCGGGAAACTCAGCGCGACAGGTTTGCCCGCAGCTGCGGCAGTCTTTGATTTCGGCCTGATGCTCGGTGCATTCCAGCTTCAACGGGGGTAGGTCGAAGACTTGGCGACGCTCAACATCCCGCACCGGTTCCCTGGAAAGATCCTTGCCGCACCCACACTTTCGCAGAAAATGAATCCGGGTGCGTTGGGGATTTTTGATCATGCGGAGCGTGTGACCGGGATGACCGGGTTGACCGCCGGAGGCACGCCCGGATTTTTTGCGCAGGCTTTTGGGCTGGGGTTTTTCCGGCCGGTCCGTGGAAGGGGCCCGTGAACTGTTGCTGCTATTCTGGGCGGCCGCGTCCCGCAGGCGGCCATTCTCGGCTTGTAGATCCAAAGTGTAGTCGACCAACCCAGCCAAGTCGGCCCGGCCCAACTGCATGAGTCCCGTCCGGTCTTTAACGACAGAGTTGGCGCTGCACATCCGAAGTTAAAGGATAGAGGTAAATGTCCTTGCAGGGAGCATGAACCAGGTTGTCCCGCTGGCACCGACTCTGGCGCGTCCGGCCGGTCGTTTGACCCACCCGGATCCAGTTGGCCGCCTGATAACACGTGCCCCGGAATCGGTCCGGTTGCACGAAGGTTTCAAGCAGGTGAAGTCGGTGGTGGTAGCGCTTCTGCCAATCGGCATCGATGCGCCGGGCAATTTGCCCAAGAATATGGCTGGCCAGATCCGGAATGCGGACCCAGGGCAAAATTAGAAAACGGCTGTTATTGGCGATGAACTGCAAGCCCGCAGCGCGTTGCACAGTCGACCAACCGATCCACTGATCTCGGCCAGCGCACTGCCAGGCGGCAGCGCCAAAGAGCAGGCAGGCCAGCTCGACACCGGCGCAACTCCTAATCAAATAGCCGAGGTTCTCCCCAACGGGACCGCCATAGCTGAGATAATGATGCTGGGCCAAATACCGCCGGAATAGATGATAGTCAGGCTCCTTGGGGCCGACCACTTGGAGCTGCAGGGGCTGCAGCAAAGACAAATCGCCAACGACCGATTCGGGAACGACGGCATCAAAGAGATCCAGACTCAACTCTGGAGCCCGCC
>Ga0182027_10014787_pt1 | contig 10777 bp, 11 predicted proteins | sample 712E1DmetaG_FD_121300 | JGI IMG/M metagenome (GOLD analysis project Ga0182027, IMG submission 121300) | Permafrost microbial communities from Stordalen Mire, Sweden - 712E1D metaG (Illumina Assembly) | ecosystem: Environmental > Terrestrial > Soil > Wetlands > Permafrost | place: Sweden...
CGTTACTAAAGGATCACAATAATGTCGTTATCGATTACAGATCTTAAAAAAGGCGTTATCTTTCAACTTAATGGTGTACCTTACCGGGTAGTCGATTATTCCCAAAAAGTCATGGGGCGGGGCAGCTCAATTGTTTCTGTCCGGATAAAAAGTTTACTCGATGGTAAAGTGCTGGATAAAACCTTCAAAGGCAACGAGCAAATTGATACAGCTGACATTACCAACAGGGCTATGCAATTTTTATATTCAGATGACAGCAAGTTGTATCTAATGGATGATGAAACATACGACCAATTGAGCGCTGCTTTGCCGCTAGTCGGCGATAGTCTAAGTTTTATAAAAGAAGGCGAACATGTCACTGCCCAGTTATTTGAGGGCAGGATTATTAATATTGAACTTGCCAAGAAAGTCCCCTTAAAAGTCACATATACAGAGAATGTCGTTAAAGGAGACACATCAAGTAGCGTCTTGAAAGAAGCCAGGCTTGAAACCGGGCTTACTATCAAAGTGCCGGCTTTTATCAAACAGGACGATATTATTATTGTTGATACCCGTACCGGTGAATATATTGAACGGGCTAAACGCTAATCTTCAGAAACATTATTATGCCCAAAATTCGACTCGACCAAGCAATGCTCCGGCTGGGGTTAGCCGCTTCACGCAGTCAGGCCGGGGATCACATCAAACTGGGCTACGTAAAAATCGCTGGGCGGGTAATATATAAACCCGATAGCATAGTGCCAAGTAATGCAAAAATAACATTATCAATTACTGATCAATATGTCTCAAGAGGCGGATATAAGTTAGCGTCAGTGGCCAATTCACTGCCCGTATTATTTAAAGACACAGTTGTTCTAGATGTTGGTAGTTCGGTAGGGGGTTTCACAGATTACGCCCTTAGACAGGGTGCCCGCCAAGTGTTTGCGGTTGATGCCGGAACTAAACAATTACATCCTCAATTACGGGTTGATAGCCGGGTCTCACTATTTGAACGGACTGATATCCGTGATATTAAATCTCTTCCGCAAGTACCCGACATTGTGTTAATTGATGTCAATTTCATATCACTCCGTGACGTATTGCCGCATATTAAAAAACTTTGTGGGCCGCAGACCACTATCCTAGCGCTGGTAAAGCCGCAATTTGAAGCAACTAATGACAGACTCAAGCACGAAGGAATTATTAAAAATACCCGAATCCGCAGAGATATCTTGAAAGATTTTGAACAGTGGGCACGGAACTACTTTGTAATTACCAATAAAGCGGATTCAGGCATACCTGGGGCAAAAGGAAATCTGGAAAGATTTTACTTGTTAAAATGCCGGCAAAATACAACCAAACCGGTTATTTAGTATAAACAGGCAACCAATTTTTGGGATTTTTTTAGACATAACCTTTTAATTAATGTTTTAAACATTGAAACGGAATTCAACGACGTCGTCGGGTCTCATAATATAATCTTTGCCTTCAGTGCGGACTTTGCCGGCTTGTCTGGCTTTGAGAATCGATCCGGAATCTACGAGATCCTGGTAGCTGACTATCTCGGCGGCAATAAAACCGCGTTCGAAATCCGTATGAATAACACCGGCTGCCTGGGGTGCGGTGGCACCTATTTTAATTGTCCAGGCCCGGACTTCTTTCTCGCCGGCTGTTAAGAAACTCTGTAAACCCAGCAGCTTATAGGTCGCTTGAACCAGATTTATTAAACTTGATTGCTCCTGGCCATAACTAAGTAATAACTCCTGGGCGTCTGCCTCGTCTAAATCAAGTAATTCCTGCTCTAACTTAGCGCAGCTGAATAATGCTTGCTGGTTAGCGACATGTTGTTTGAGTTTATCTTTTAAGGCCTGGTCATTCATCTGATTATCATTAAGATTGAATAAATATATTACCGGTTTGGCGGTAATTAGTTGCAGATCTGAAATAGAAACGGGGTTGATATTAGTATCGCCAGAGATAGGGTTACCGCTGTTAAGGGTTGCCTCAGCCTCCTTTAAATTATTATAAAAAGGCAGTAGTCTACGGTCGGCATTGGCTTCTTTTTGTAATTTTGGAAGCCGGCGCTGGACTGTTTGCAAATCGGCCAACACTAACTCTGTATTGATAATATCAATATCGTTATCCGGGTTTATTGTGCTGCCGACATGAATAACGTTCTGATCGGTAAATACTCTTACTACCTGGACAATGGCATTGCAGGTACGGATGTGAGCCAGGAATTGGTTGCCAAGACCCTCGCCGCGGGAAGCTCCGGAAACCAGGCCGGCAATATCTATGAACTTTACAGTTGAAGGCACAATTTTTTGACTATTGTACAAGGTTCCCAGTACCGACAATCTCTTGTCCGGTACGTTAACAATACCGGTATTCGGTTCTATGGTTGCAAAAGGGTAGTTAGCAACAAGAGCATGATTGTGGGTAAGGGCATTAAAAATTGTGGACTTTCCAACATTTGGAAGACCAACTATACCGCAAAAGATTGATGAAGACATACTTATATTCTAACAGTTCAGCCGGGTAATTATAGTTAGTATTGACATGCATGTAGGCACAGAATACTATGTATACATGACAAAGATACAATACACAATTCGAAATATTCCGCTGCCAGTCGATAAAGTTATTCGAAAACGCTCAAAACAAACCGGTAAATCATTCAATCAAACTGTTATCGATTTACTATTATTACAAACCTTTGGTACTACTGAAATACCTTCAGATGATAGTTTTGACTGGCTATACAATAAAAATACGCTTGACGAGAAATTTGACGAAGCCATTAATAATTTATCCCAAGTAGATAAAAAACTCTGGAAATGATATTTGTACTAGACACGAGCGCATATTCTGAGTTTAATCGCGGAGATATTCGACTACGCAAATGGTTTCTTAAAGATAATGAAATTATTGTTCCATTAATCGTTGTCGGTGAACTACGCGCTGGCTTTGCCTTAGGAAGTAAACGGAAGGACAATGAAGTGCTTCTACAAAAATTTCTTGATAGCCCCAATGTAGACATAGTAACTATTACTAACACAACCACTACGTTGTTTGCCAAAATATATAGTAAGCTTCGTCAAAGGTGTAAGCCAATTGGCACGAATGACATGTGGATTGCTGCAATAGCATTAGAGCACGACAGTGTTCTTCTCACGCTTGATGATGATTTTGACTATGTACCGGATTTGAAGTTGGCTAATATCTAAGCATAGCCCTTAACGCCCGCTACCAGAGTCTATTTATATGTCTTTTATAAATTCAGGTAAGTAGCCACGAGTTCTTTTATCTAATTCGAGCATATCAAAGAAGATAATGAATGGTATGGTTGCTAGCTGGCAATACCGCAGATAACGGATGAAGACATAGCCACAGTTAAAACAGAGTATAGTTTATGTCAAATATTGACAAATAATCAAGCATATGCTAATAATATATTGATCACTTTATTTAAATAAAAACTATGAAAGAAAATACCCCAGAATCACATCATCCTTTTGCCAAAGCTGTTGCAGGTGTTGGGCTTGCCTCGGCGTCCTTGATTGGTCAATATGCTACTGCTAGTCATGAATCCTCTCCAGCAAATACTACAGCTGTTACAGTATCAGTAGCCGGGTCCGAAGTAGCCGGGTTATTACCAGCCAACAACCCTAACATAGCAAATGAGCCAGAATCTACATCAGAAGTATCAGCTAGTATTGAGCAATATCTAAATCAAAACACTGTCTATATCGACGGTGCTGGCTGCACGGGTATGCTAATCCACATGAATGGCAAGCAAGACAAACCGGCGGTAGCAGTAGCTTCGGCTGCTCATTGCGGCTATTTAAAAAACGCACCAGCTAATCTTTATTGGCTAGGTACTACCTATGAAGTGGGTTCAGACAGGAACAGCTACACAGTTAAACCACCACAAATTGCTAAAACTGGGACTTCGAGCAACGATCTCACACCGATCGGCCAAATTTCACGGGGAGTTATAGACATAAACGCTTATGAAAATGACCAGTTCTTGGGTATTTTACCTGGCTATACGGCCGTACAGGCTCGCGAAGGATATCTCCAGGAACACATTACTACCGCTGAAGTTAATGCATTAATACCGGGTGAATCAACTGGAGTATTGCGTGGCTGGCCAGTTAACCAAGATGAGACCCAAGCTAGTGTTATGACCGTTCAGGAATTCCCAATGACCTACGTCGGTAAGATGACTACTGGTGTGGACGATGGAGCCGTACTTGATGCACTAGTCTGGGCTATTAAAAAGGATAAAGACAATGCTGTTTGCAGCTTTGGAGATAGTGGCGCTCAAGGCGTGGTTGAAATAAACGGTCAGCCAAAGTTAATAGGACCAGAGTCAGTGTTCTGGTCTTTTGTAAAACTACCAGGGCAGGTTAATCCAGCCGAGTTTAATAACAGTACTGATCCGTCAGCAAATCTAGAAAGCATGAAAAGAGCATTCCCGGACTTTGACTGGAGCAATACTTCGGCTGCCTGCGGATTTAATTGGACGGAACCAAAGTTAACTAAAACATTCAATATTGTTCCTAGCAGTTCACTAATTCCTGGAGAAGGTGGTTCGTCAATTGGTTTCCTAGTACATCAGGCAGAACTGCAGTTTGCCAATCCAAATGTTCCGCACACGGTCGTTAATGGTACGGTTTTAGTTAATTTTTTGGATAAGGGTGGTGGAGATGATGAAAATGCGGTTTTAGCAATAAATAATCCGATCATCTCAATAGCTCCGGATAACAGCATAATGATCGGTTATTATGACGCCTATCAGCCTGGGCAGATAAACGTCTTAAATGCGCAAGGTAGTGATCTGACATTTTACCCAAGTAACCCCGATACAACTTTAAATTCTGCAATCTTCAGCGGACCAATATCCTATCCATCCGGCGCAACCGTGGAATCGTCTAAAACAGTTGGCGTAACGCTTGATAACGATGAAGTTGTTGGCGAACAAGTTGACCCAGAACCCCTGGCTAACATAACGCCCAAATATAATCTGCAAATCATCGATAACCAGTTAAACTTTATACCAGTGGCCGGATCCACTTCAACAAGCACTAGCTCCACAACAACGACAACTGTTCCTTAAACCCCCGAAACCGCGGCATCAATAACAACGGTAAAACTGGCAAAAAGATCTTTATAGGTTACTGTAAAAAATATGTTAAGCCGTTTAGGTGAGCTGGACATTAAACTAACTGTTTACAGATAAAAAGTGCTTTCATAAGGTAGATTTGCATCCAGGCAATATCACTCGAGACAGCAAAATATTAGCTAATTTGCCGGAGCATCAACAAATGTACTGCCAGCAGCATTAGCCCACACACTGATTTGGTTATCAGCCGGTTTGTCCTGCGAAGATAGGGAAGACGATACCTTATTATTATTTATTACAGCGCCAACCATATAAGCGTTGTCATTGAAAGAGGATATTTGGCTTCGCTCGATATAAAAAGGAATACAAAACGCCGCGAGCAGTACCATAATTGTTAAAATTTTGTGAACTGTGTGTTTTCTCATGTCAATACTCTATTGCCAAGCCCAATTATTTTCAATGGTTGACAGATCTGTAATCTTACCACTGACCTGAAGATGCGCTATGACTACGATATTCCCTTGCTGTGTCGTGTCGAAGACATAATCGACAGTTTCAGCGTTGTGTTTAGTATCTGTTATATAAACCAGATAAGCCGGGCTGCCGGCAAAAGTATTGGTTCGCTCACTAGATATTGAACTACCGGGTGATATATTAACGGTATTTTTGGCGTCTAACTGGGCAACTTGCGCTAGATTGGCCGTTGATAGTCCAGGGACCTGTAACACCTTAACTACATATTCTTCGCCGGTTTTATTGTTCACGGCGTCAAAAGTACAGCTGCCGGAAGTCTGGGTAACCATCATGTTAGAGGGAATCTTTGTTATATAACAAGGTGAGGTTATTGTTTGGTTTGAGCTGCTGGTACTTTGGGTTGTTAATCCGGATAAAGGCGAAGATTTGGATTTGAGGACATTTTCTGCGGTTCTGACCCAAAAGAATATAGATACTGCCATAACCAGTACCGCCAGTACCATTCCGATTATTGCCAGAACACGTCGTTGAGATTTTAAGGCCATAGTACCAAAAACGATTGCCAATACCCCGAGGACAACACCAACGATAGGTATTAACCAGCCAACACAACCAAGAACACCTAGCACAAAAGCAATTACAGCCTTACTGTTCTCGCGCGATCCATCATCAACTGCTTCCGCGTTAAATGGTGGAGGAGCTACGGCTTGACTCACGGCTGCTCCATTAGCTCCCGCATAAACAGGCTGAAAAGCTGGCTGTTGGGCAGCTGCAGGGTTTGTCTGAGATAATGGCGGAATTACTGCTATTTGAGGTTGTATATCCGATGCTGCTTGGTCGTTATTTTGGGCGGTTTGGCTGTTTCCTAACCGGAAGCCGCAATTCCCGCAGAAAGCTGCATTTGAGCTTATTTCTTGATGACAGTTTGGGCAAATCATATTTGTTTATATTTTTGTTAACTAGTATTACTGATTGGCATTATAGATGATGCCCGCAGTATTCGCAAAACGGAGCATGCCTGATATTCGGTCTGCCGCAATATTTACAGAAGTTATTAGGGCATGCTGTGGCACGCGCTAAGGCTGCTTTATCAAGGTCATTAGCCGACATGAAATAAAGAAATATACCCAAACTGAACAGGAGCGTTATCATAAATGACAAAACTCCCAATTGGAGCTTGCCTGATGATAAACCAAAATCATATAAACCATGCATGACCGGCACTAAAAGACATGCCAAAACGAATTTTAATCTAACTTTATGATTGATTTTCATACTGACAAGATAGTAGCCAAGTATGCTGGTAGCCGCGGCATGGAAGAAAGGAGTTAATACAAGTCGGACAATCCCCGCCTTAGCCCCTAATGATACGGTGTAGAGTATATTCTCGCTTAAACCGAAAGTAAGTCCGCAAATAGCAAAATAAATAACGCCATCAGTATGTTCTTTGAAATAAGGTTTACGATAGATAAATACAGCTAACGGTAAAAATTTTACTCCCTCCTCCAAAAACCCTACAGCGAGAAAAAGTAAAAAAGTCAATCCCAAGCCCGCACTATGTGAAGCTACCGCAAAATCTTTAGGAAGTAGCCATTGTTCCAGATACCAAGCCAGGGTAACTGCTATTATTCCAAAACCGGATGCCAGCCAGAGCGATCCAATCGGAAGTTTACGGCCGTGATCGTGTTTCAGCAGGTACCATATCAGGAGACTGCTGAGGGCAATGAAGCTGAGAATTACAATGTACATCGCTTGTATGTCAGAGCATTATTGCAGCGGATGCTCTCCTTCTAGAATAATAATTTGATCATGGATCATCGAACTTGTCTGGATGTTTGCTGTCGGATTAGAATTTAGTAAGCTGACGAAATCATCGACTGCAGACTGTAACACTGCTAATGAATCTGTAATATTAACGCTCATGTTACCTTGTAAGGCTGACTGTAAACTTTGAATGCTGCTATTCATACTGCTGAGGTCATTGAGTAACTCATTATTAAATTGCTTCATATCGGTTGAGGGCTTTAAACTTTTAACTTGATTTGTAAAATTCTGGAGGTCGGTACTAGTTTGCTGCTCTGCGGTGATAAATTCAGCTTCATTGTTAGCGGCAGCGCTGGTTATTATTGAATCAAAATCGCTAAGTAACGGTGGTAACTGTACCTGGCCAACCTGAATAATCTGCTCAGTGTAGATAGCTTGTGTTTTATAGTCTGTTAAGAATGCCTGACTATCTGATAGGTATTGCTGCATTGCCTGATATTGGGAGTTGGCCGAGGAAACTGCATGCAACCATGTTGTGCCCGGCAAAACGGTAAGATGGTTTTTAGCCTTCAACGCATCGGTGCTATTTATCGTTTTGTCCAACGTGCTGTTAATATTACTGAGTTCCTGATTGTCGCTGGCAAGAGTGTTGATGCCGGTAAACACGGGTTGTCCGGTTGATTGAAAAACAACTGCCATTTGGCTGGCTTGCTGCTTGTAGAGCGGCTTAATGCTTTTAAGGTACGAATTTGCCCATTGCGTCGGTAGGAACCATAGATAAAGCGCTGCCCCGATGATAAGTATTAAAGATACCGCACCAGCAAAGATTAGCCATAAATTTAAATGATGTGAATCAGAATCTATGTCGTAATTAACGTCCTGTCCACCGACGACGACTGGATTCTGCGGATCACTATTCAAGGGAGCGTTTGACAACGGCAGACTTACCGGATTGCTTAGCGGATTTGTCGATGGTTGGGGTGGATAGTTATTTACGGCGGCGTGGTACTAGTTGATCCAGCCGGTTGGGGAATTTGCGGATTCTGTCCTTGAGACAATGTAGGTTGAGGTTGGTTATCCATGTTTTTGTATGAATCGATACAAGCTTAAGCTTAGTCGACATGAGCTGATAATGCAATAATATTGAGCTAATTTGTATCAGTTAATACGCGAAATGTAAGTATGAATAGAATCTGAATCGGTAAAGACTAATTTTCAAGTTTTGCCAGTAATCGGATTATCGTAAGGATAAATATTATAGATGAACAATGACCGTCGTACCGATTGGCGCCCAGTTGTAAATCCACTCAGCATCACTGTTTACCACACCGACACAACCATGTGAGCTATTAATATTACCGAAGTAACTTAAAGGCCGCCAGTAATTTCCATGGACCGCGTCAGCCTGGTAAAAATAATTGACCCATTGCACATTGGGTTGGTAATAGGTTGTGCCATTGGTATTATAACCGGTCATATTCTGGACAGGATACTTGGCAAAAATCTTGAATTGCCCAATCGGTGTCGGTGTAGCCGGGGCACCGGCGGTAACCAGGAAAGTATTAACTAACTGGCCGTTCTGATAAGCATACATTCGCTTAGTTGTGGTATCTATCTCCAATAATTTATTAAACGGCGGCTTGGTAGTAATGCTAAAAGGTAATGAGCTGCTGGATAATATAGCGCTGGCGCCATTGGCCGATAGCAGCTGGTTAGATAGTGAGTGGATCAAGCCCGGCTGAATAGAATAGTTAATCCCGTCTACTCCTTTAATAATAGTGGCAGTCGTTCCGTCGGGGTGGGTAACAGTTAATTGATTAATCGGTTGGTGATCATATGTCTGAATAACAGAATTTAGATATGTTGTAACTGCTGATTGATTAACTGATAATACGGTTGTATCTATTTTAGGCCCCGAACTTGTTGTCAGCCAACTGGCTACAGTAGCCGCACTGGGGTTAACAATTACCCCGCTGACATTGACAGTAATTAATTGGTTCTCAATGGCATTCATTTCAGGAGACAAAATACTTGTTTCGACAACCTCGGAATTGAGCGGCAGCACGAAGTTGCTTGATTTATTTATTTTTGCTGCCAACCGATGCTCAATTTCTGTGGCCGAAACCTTAATGGTTGTAAGAATATGGCTTCTAACAGCTACCACTGATCCGGCTGCAACAATAGCCATGCAAAGCAAAATGATTAAGAATATATGGAGCAGTTTACTGCCCAGGAAATCAATTATCGCTTCACCGGGACGGAATTTCTCGGCTGATACCGAACCCACAAAAGCCGGTGCCATGACAGGTAGGGCTTCACGATAGGTTAAAGGAGTAGTATTTATAATTTTTTTTGGTTTGGATTTTGGTAGAACGAAGTCGTTGCCGACGAACCTACCGGCATATGCATTGACACCAGCCATAGTATATTTGCCTCATTTTTATGTTTGTCTCTTGTCTTGATTTTTAAATGCTCATGTCTATTCTACACCAATTCGCTATAGGTCTGTCAATAGGTATATTTATCGGGTATCCCATTTGATCAATTAATACAAACCCTACCGCACATACCTGAAGGCGTAAGCGATTTTCTTATTAGCAATAAAGTGTTATTTTAGTCTTGCAACTCAGGTAGTTAGAGTTTAACTACTATAAAAGTAGTTTTTAACTCGCTATCCAAGCTAGCACTTTGACATGTCAGACTGAAAAAAATAGTTGCATAGATTACGATGTAGCAATACCAGTAAGTAATCCTCTTGACGTGGAATACGGATCAGGTACTTTTTACAGAAGAAGAGTATCTAACCCGTATTCCAACAGGGGAATCGGTGCAGGCGTAACAGCCGAAGTCAAACGGAAGAAGGAACAGAATGTTCTCATCTTTCTGGCGACGGCCTACCGTCGCACTCACAATGGTACTTGCCATACTGATACCAGTCAGCCTGATTGGTGTCCAGTCAACAGCCTCTAACGCCCAACCGGCAAAGTCACTGGAAGGCCCTGATACTCCCAACCCGACTATCGGAAAGGCATTCGGAGAGAAGGTCGTCATCACGGCTATGCCCGGTGGCCTGGACTTCAAGTTTTCCGGGAATCCCCAGGGGTTACGAAATGCGAATATAAGCGTCGAAAGTCCGATCTGCGGACGGGACAAAGATATTCAATTAATATGGAAAGGACCAACCTACAACTACTTCCTCCGGCTGAATCGACCAGACAATTACATCGGCCAAGTGCCGTTGCCTAATCCCAACGGCGGCTGGGGAGCAGAAATTTCTTACCGGCTGGTCGTACCACAAGTCGGCACAAGCAACCTGACGATAACGTCAAACTCATTGCCGGCTGCCAGGGTTGGGGTCAGGTACCTGTTCCGGTTCACGGCCCGCGGCGGCAAACCTCCTTATAGCTGGATGGTGGAAACCTGTCAGTTTAG
>Ga0182027_10014789_pt1 | contig 10775 bp, 9 predicted proteins | sample 712E1DmetaG_FD_121300 | JGI IMG/M metagenome (GOLD analysis project Ga0182027, IMG submission 121300) | Permafrost microbial communities from Stordalen Mire, Sweden - 712E1D metaG (Illumina Assembly) | ecosystem: Environmental > Terrestrial > Soil > Wetlands > Permafrost | place: Sweden...
AGTTTTGCATGTCTTCTTGTGATCCCAGTTGAAAATTACCTCACCACTTCAAATGCGAAGCCCTTCAAATATTCCGTCTCGGGAATCATCGGGATGACGGGATGATCCGGGCTTTGGGCGTAGGTGGCGACCCGGCGCAAGACGTGACGCGTGTCGTAGGCGGCGGAGAGAATCACATCCTGAAACGTCACGATGTCCACATGATGCGAGCAGCAGAACGTCGCCAGCGTGCCGCCGGGCTTAAGCAGCTTGAGCGCGCGCAGATGGATTTCCTTGTAGCCACGCAACGCATCGGGCACGGACGCGCGGTTGCGCGTGAACGACGGCGGATCGAGAATGATGAGATCGAATCGCGGCACAACGCGCTCGTGCGGTTTGACGGCGGTATTGGCCTTGAGCCAGTCGAAAACGTTCACGGCCTCGAACGAACATTTTTCCGCCAGGCCGTTGACAGCGGCGTTGCGAGTGGCCGCGGCAATGGCATCCGCGCTCTGGTCGAGCATATGGACATGCGCCGCGCCCGCGCGCGCCGCGTGCAGACCGAATCCGCCGAGGAAACTGAAACAGTCGAGAACCTGGGCATACTTTGCAAAGTGTGCCACCGCCTCATAATTCATCTGCTGATCCAGATACATCCCGGTTTTGTGGCCGCCAATCAGGTCGGTCTCAAATTGCAGGCCGTTCAGGTTCACCGTTGGAGTCCAAGCTTTAGCTTGTTCCCCCGAAGCAACCTGAAGGTTGGACTCCAACAAAACACCGTTCGCTTCACCCATGCCTTCAAACTTGCGCGTCGCCATGTCGCCGCGTTCAAGGATGGCGCGCGGTGAGAAAATCTTTTGCAACGCGGCGACGATTTGGGCCTTGCGCTGGTCCATGCCGAGCGACGAGATCTGCACCACCAGCACGTCCTCGTATTTGTCCACGATCAGGCCGCTGAGAAAATCGCTCTCGGCGTTGACCACGCGGAACGAGGTCGCTGCCGGCAGGTGTTTTTGCCGGACGGCGAGCGCGGCGCGAATGCGCTCCTCGAAAAACTTTTCGTTCACCTCCACGCGTTCCGATGACAGGACACGGACATTGATTTTTGATTTCGAATTGAAGAAGCCAGTGCCAATCAACCGCTGGCGATGGTCTTTGACCTGGACCAGTTCGCCGTCGGCAATGGGCGCGGTGAGCCGGAGAATTTCGGTGTGATAGATCCACGGGTGGCCGGCCACGATGCGGTCTGCCTCGCCAGGTTTTAGTAAAACAGTCGTTAACGAGTCCATAGTTTGTAAACAGTTTGGGTTTCGGAGGGGCGAGTTATACAAGCCCCAAAATTTGCTTTAGTCAGGGACTTGTATAACTCGCCCCTCCGAAAGCGGTGCATATAAAACCAGAAACGGGCCGGGGTAGCGAGCAAATGTTCCATCGGACCACCGCTCCAAGACTTGTAATGATTGCAATTATTTGCTTGAATCATGCCCGGAAGAAGCGGATAAAAGCATCAAACCTATGAAATCCAGCGGCACAGTCAGCGCGTTGTTGCATCACAAGGGATCGGATGTTTGGTCGGTCCCGCCGGAAACCACCGTTTTTGAAGCCATCAAGCTGATGGCGGACAAAAACATCGGCGCGTTGCTCGTCATGTCAGGCGGGAAACTGTCCGGGGTTTTTACGGAGCGCGATTACACACGCAAAGTCATTCTTCAGGGGAAAACCTCCAGGGAAACCCATGTGCGGGAGATTATTTCCACCGAGGTGATTTCCGTCGGACTGCAGCATTCCGTCGAGGAATGCATGAAGCTGATGACCGAGCATCGCGTGCGGCATTTGCCCGTCGTGGAGGAGGGAAAAGTCGTCGGCCTGGTTTCCATCGGTGACCTGGTGAACTGGATCATCTCCACCCAAAGCGCGCAGATTGACCAGATGGCGCAGTACATCTCCGGCGGATACCCGCATCATTCCAACTGAACCGTAGATCAAAGCGGCATAGGGGAAACATCCAACAACGAACATTCAACGTTCAACATCCAAGCAAAATTAATGCGTGCATAACCACCTTCGCACGACACCGGCTTTGTTGCGGACTCGCGGAAACGTAGTTTTTCGGAGTTGGATGTTCGATGTTGGGTGTTGAATGTTGGATGTTTTCTACATTCCAACCCGGTGAAATTCTACGGCTTGGCAGCCGGCGAATTGGTGCCCGGCTTGGTCTCCGCCTTGGCTTCCGGTTTCGCCTCGGCCTTTGGTTCGGCTTCCTTCACCCGTTTGGCAACCAGATCTTCCTCGGCAAAATCGCCCACCTTGCGGTGCAACTTGATTTCATCGCCCGAGACCTTGCCGGTGTATTCGATGCGGACGTCGTTGTCGTCGAACTTGAGCGGTTCAACGAAGGAGATTTCGTCCTTGTTGATTTTGCCCTCGGTGATGGCCACGTTGTTTGTTCTCTCGTCGCTGATGCCGATGGCCCGGCCGGTGAGGTTGGTTCCGGCTACCTTGAATTCGTAGGTGTATTTTTGCACCCCGATCTGGCTGTCAAACTCGCCCTGCCATTTTCCGGCCACGGTGGTGTCAGCGCTCCAGGCGGAGCCGGCCAATGCCAGGGCAAGCGCCACCAAAGTGATTGATTTGGTATAGGTCTTCATAATTTTGTGGTTTGATTTGAATGCCATAGGAAGCCAGAAGCGGGCAGGAGAGGAAAGCAAATCTTCTCAATGGGAAAACATCGAACAACGAACTCCGATAAATCGCGAGCAGGCATCCAACACCCAACATCCAAGCGAACTTCCGGCGCGTGTTCCGATGCGAACGGTGAAGCGGTGCCGCATTGTGGAATCGCGCTCCCCACACCTGAAACGCTGCAATGGACGTTGTCATATTTCTGTTGCGGGTGGAGCCGGCGGCACCATAATTCGGCCGGATGAAGATTAACTCAAGATGGCTCTTGTGGATTATCCTGCTTCTCCCGCTGGTGCTTTGCTCATGTGATCTGCATAAAAAACTCGCGGAGATGCATTTTAAGCAGGGCATGAAAAAATTTGAAGCGAAAGATCTCGCTGGTGCCATGGACGATTTTTCCGGTGCGATAGCACAAAACCCCAGATTTACCGATGCTTACCTTTATCGAGGCATTGTCCAACTTTCGCTCAGCAACTACACCGCGGCCATCAAGGATTATGACAAAGCGATTGAACTAAATCCCGGCAATGGGCAGGCATTTTACTTAACCGGAGCGGCTGAACTCGGCCTCAAGGACTACAAACGCGCCATCACCAACTTTACCAAGGCCATCGGTTTGGAGCCTGAATACGCGGTCGCCTACAACTACCGTGGCCTGGCGCGGGCGAATTTGCGCAGTTGGAATGATGCACTGGATGATTTCAACAAGCTCGTTGAGTTGACCCCGGAGGAAGCGACGGCTTACCGGAACCGCGCTGCCGTGCAAGACATGCTTAAAGAATACGAAAAGGCGCTGGCGGATGCCTCCAAGGCCATCGAGTTGGACGGTAATGATGCATTTTCATACCGGATTCGCGGCCAGACCAAAGCGTTGCTCAAAGACTTTCATGCCGCGCTCGCGGATTTTGACAAGGTTATTGAATTAACTCCGGAAGCCGCCGATGCCTATGCAGGTCGCGGCGGTGTCAAACTGGAATCGGATGATTTTGAAGGCGCAAGCGCAGACTTGAAGAAAGCCATTCAGTTGAATCCGAAAAGTGCGCCTGCCTTCACCGGTCGTGGTTTCCTGAAGGAAAAACGCGGCGATGATAATGGCGCACTCGCGGATTTCAATCAGGCTGTCAAATTGGGCCCCCAAATTCCTGAGACATACGCAAGCCTGGGTTTGCTCCAGTATAATTTACACGATTGGCGCCCGGCGCTGGAAAACCTTCGCAAAGCGCTGGAACTGGGGTACTTCATAAATGATGACCTGCGGTTCTACATCTGGTTGATTCGATCCCAGACTGGAGAAGGGGAGGATGCCAGCAAAGAATTGGCGGCCTATTTCGGTTCTCTGCAAGGTGAGAAAGCGACCGACTGGACGGCCAGCATCGCACATTTTCTTATCGGCGATTTGCCGGAGAACGAATTCCTGAATCAAGCCACCACCAAAGCTAAGCGTCCAAGCGCGATAAAAGGCCAGATTTGCGAGTCGTTTTATTATGCGGGCATGAAGCACAAACTCGCGGGTGACAAACAAGGAGCCGTTGACCTTTTCCAAAAGTGCTTGGACACAGGAGACGACAACAGCTTTGGATACATGAGCGCCAAGGTTGAACTGCGGGAACTGAAAAAATGAGTTCGTGCGCTGGTGGGCAATCGGACGTTTAATACGCGGCCGGGAATCATATCGTCAGTACAGAATTCAACACGCGAAAATGTTTGGCGGAGCGAGCAAATCAAAGAAATGCGAAAGCGGCGGTAAACGCGCCGCAGTCCAGACGCTTCGCGAATTTCAACGACGCCGTGCAATCGCGCCCGTCCCGCAATGCGCATACGCGTCAACCTAAGCTTTGCTGGCGCGGCGACGTATTTCCATTTTCCTAACGCGCGAAAAGATCAGGGTATTTTTGTCTTCCATTGACCATTCCCATTGCTCGCCTTTCTGGAGGCTGATCGCCTCGGCTATCACGGCATGCCCCACCCCACGCGCCTTCTGGTGGCGAAGGTGGCCCGGCTTTTGGCGAGGCTGACGGAAACGTAATGGGCCTGAGGAATCGGAAATTTTTTCACTTCCACCATTACATTTTCCGGGCGAAATTCCGTCAATATCAGATCGGCAACGTCGGTCGCCACAGTTTCAATCAATTTCCAGCTTCGGTTTTCGCCGAACTTCAACAACTGCTGCGCGACGACAAAATAATCAATGGTCTTCGTAACCCGGTCGTTCATGGCGGCGGAAGAAAAGTCGAAACTCATGTCCACCGTCAGCAGCAGCCGCTGCGGTTTGGCGCGTTCCTCGTCCGGCACGCCGACGTGGTAAAAGACTTCGAGATCAACAATGGTGATTTTAGACATGGTGGTAAATTTACGATTTTCGTTTTGCGATTTTGGATTTGGAGGGCGCCCGCGCCCCCGGTTTCCGGGTTTTCAAAACGGCTTCGAGCAGGATCCGGGTCGGCGTGTTGAGCGGCATTTTTGCAGCGACCGCCGGCGTGACCCACAGGAATTCGCGGGCTTCGTGGTTCAGCTTCACGCGCGGCTGTTTGCCGGCGCAACGGCAGGTGTAATTCAGCAGGACAAAATGCGCGGCGCGATAAAACTCCTTCGAATGAATGCAGTCCTGCACGAGCACGAATTGAATGTCCGTCACGTTGAGACCGGTTTCCTCCTTGATTTCGCGGCGGAGCGCGGTTTCGGAGGGTTCGCCCCATTTGATTTTGCCGCCGGGAATGCCCCAAAGGTTCGACCATTTGTTGGTGCGGATCATCAGCGCTTCGCCCGTGCCGTTGAAAATCAGCGCGCCGACGGTGGCGAGCGGCGGATGGGTTTCCTCAAAATTTCCCGCCGCCGGTTTGAGGTGGAAATCATTCTGCTCCAGCACCCGGCGCAGTTCGCCGAGATGCTCGACAATCAAATCCGGCCGCGCCGCGCGCAACTGGTCCAGCGTGTTGTAGCCGGTGAGCACGGCGCAGGAATGGACGCCGCCGTGATGCGCGGTTTCGATGTCGTGCTGCATGTCGCCGATAAACAGCGTCTCGGCCGCGCGCAAACGGTTTTCGGCGAGGATTTCGCGGATTTTTTTCCGCTTGTCCAAAACGCCCGTGTAGGACTTGTCGAGGTAGGCGCCGAATCCGGTGACGCGGCATTGCGCCAGGAAATGCTCGCGATGCACGGTGCTCAAGAGAAACGTGCGCAGCTTCCGCGCGCGGCAAAACTTCAGGAAGGCGCGCGCATACGGCAGCTCGTTGACGGAGTCCCGCGCCTGCCGGTAACTGCTGTGAAACCAGTCTTCTAGTTGGGGCATCGGCACATGGGGCGTGTGGCGGTCGTAAAAATTCGTGAACGGCAGGAAAAACTCGGCGCGAAATTCATCCAGCGACATCTCCGGGCGGCCGGCCTGGGTGAGGGTGAAATTGGACGCCTTCAAAACGGCGGGCAAATCGTCCACCAGGGTGCCGGACCAGTCGAAGATGATGTTGCGAATCACGAAATGGATTTAACCACAAAGAACGCAAAGAACACAAAGAGAAACGAAGTCGGCCCATCCTCGTTCTCGTCCGCGCCCTCGGAAAACCTGAAAAACGATTACGAGAACGAGGACGACGACGAGGACGATCCATTCACAGTCTTTCAAAACTTGAAACCTGACACCCGACCCTTGACACTCCAGCGGTGTTCATCGCTTTTAACAAACCATTCGGCGTCGTTTCGCAATTCACGCCCGCCTACGCGGACGGAGCCGCTTCGGCGCGGCAGGGGCGGGACGGGTCGCCCAATCGCACGCTGGCGGAATTCGGTTTTCCGAAAGGCGTTTATCCGATTGGCCGGCTGGACGCGGATTCCGAGGGTTTGCTGCTCCTGAGCGACGAGCCGGCGTGGAACGAGCGCCTGTTGCACCCGCGCCACGCCCACGAACGCGAGTATTGGGCGCAGGTTGAACGCATCCCGGCGCCGGAAGCTTTGAAGAAACTGAATCACGGCGTTCTGGTTCAAGGCCGGAAAACGTTGCCGTGCCGCGCGTGGATTCTGGAGCCTCAGCCGGAAGTGGTTCAACTCCACAGAAACCAGCAAAGTAGGGCAGGCGTCTCGCCTGCCCACATCGGCGAAGCCGATGGATTGCTCGCGCTGGCGCGCTCGCCAGGCAGGCGAGACGCCCGCCCCACCTTGCCGCCGCGCGACCCGCCGATCCGTTTTCGCAAAAGCGTGCCGGATTGCTGGATTGGGCTGGAACTGATTGAAGGCAAAAACCGCCAGGTGCGCCGCATGACCGCCGCCATCGGCCATCCGACATTGCGGCTCATTCGTGTTCGCATCGGAAATTATTGGCTGAGCAATCTGCCTGCCGGCCAGTGGCGGATTCTTACGCCACAGGAATGTAAATCTGTTTTTAGCCACAGATCCCGCAGTTGCGGGACGGATTAAACACGGATTTTATAAGGAACCCATGAAACCATGAACCCGCTTCTCTCCTGCGTTCCTAGTTTCCATATTCAATAAAACAAAACCGAAATCCGTGTTTCATCTTTGGCCAAGCGATTGCCTTCATTGACGCCGCTGATTTGCGGCAGTAATTTGAGGCATGACCGATGTTGCTGAAATCCATCCGCGCAGCGCGATGACGAAGGGCCGATTCGAGCCGCTGGCGCAGGAGATTTTTGCGCTCAAAAAGCAGCTCAACGCCGTCATCCTCGCGCACAATTACCAGGTGCCGGAAATCCAGGACGTGGCGGATTTCGTGGGCGATTCGCTCGGACTTTCCCAACAGGCCGCCAAAACCGATGCTGATGTCATCGTTTTCTGCGGCGTGCATTTCATGGCCGAGACGGCAAAGATTTTAAGTCCGGACAAGATCGTGGTATTGCCGGACAAGGACGCCGGCTGTTCCCTGGAAGAAGGCTGCCCGGCGGACCAGCTCGCCGCTCTGCAAAAGACCAACCCGAATTTCTGGACGGTCACCTACATCAATTGCAGCTCGGCGGTGAAGGCGCTGAGCGACGTGATTTGCACCAGCGGCAACGCGGTGAAAATTGTCGAGGCCGCGCCGAAGAACAGGGATTTGCTGTTCGTCCCGGACGAAAATCTCGGCGCGTGGGTGATGGAACAGACCGGCCGCAAGATGACGTTGTGGCAGGGCAACTGTTACGCCCACGTCGAGTTCAAGCGCGATCAGGTGCTGCGATTGCGCGCGCAATTCCCCGACGCCAGGGTGGTCGTCCATCCGGAAAGCTTGCGCGAAGTGCGGGACCTGGCCGACGCGGTTTGCTCGACGGAAAAGATGATTGCGTATTGCAAGAACGACCCGGCGAAGCGGTTCGTCATCGTGACCGAGTCGGGCATCATTCACCGGATGCAGAAGGAATGTCCGGGCAAGGAATTTCTGTGCGCGCCGGTGTTCGACGTGATGCGGATGCCGTCGGACAACTGCCGTTGCAGCGAGTGCAAATACATGAAGCTGAACACGCTGGAAAAAGTGCGCGACTGCATGAAAAAGCTCGCTCCGCGCATTGAGTTGCCGGCGGAAATTTTGAAGCGCGCACGGTTGCCAATCGAGCGGATGCTGGAGATTTCGGCGCGGTAAGTGGTTTCTCCCAAAGCGCCCTTCGTCCTCGTTCTCGTCCTCGTCCTCGATTCCATTGTCGATTACGAGGACAATTCACCCGCGCGGCTCATATTTTCAGTGGGTGACACGGCGTGAAATCGGACTCTTCAGGTGCAGCCCCAATGCGACTGGATTGGCCGGGCGCTCATCCGCAAACCCAGAACAAACGAATGCTGTTTCCTCTCCCGGGGGAGAGGATAAAAGGTGAGGGCGGACGTAAACACTCATGCCATTGAAATCGTCGAGGAACCTATTTTCGGGCGTATTCTCACGGCGCCGAAGTTTTGTCACCCAATCGTAACTTTCCCGCCGCATGGTTGTAACAGCGTTGTTTCATTGTGTCATTGCACTTTGAAACAACGACCATGAAAAAACCAAAAAAACAAAATCACATTAAAGTTGCCCTGTATGCCGGAGCCGCAGCGCTCATGGCCCTCAACCCGAATTCTCACGCGCAAACGTCCGTGGACGCACTGCTCAACAAGCTCGAACAGAAAGGCATCCTCACGGTGGACGAAGCGAAGGAATTGAAAGCCGAAAACCAGCAGGATTCCACCGCCGATTTCAACAAGGCGTTAGGCTCCAAGTTCCAAATGCCGGACTGGGTGACGAGTTACAAATTGTACGGTGATTTCCGCGGACGGGTGGATGTATTGACCACTGACAATCCCGGTGGCCCTTCGTTGAGCGCCCAGGACCGCACCCGCCTGCGCTACCGTTTGCGCGCAGGCCTGACGATAAACATGAAAGACGACCTGCAGGTGGGTTTCCGCCTGGGTTCGGGTGATGCCGGCGCCAACCCCATGTCCAACAACACGACTTTGGAAAACAACGGCTCCAAGAAGCCGGTCTGGGTGGACGCGGCCTTTGGCAAATGGACCCCGCTCAATGACGGTGTCTGGATGCTGGCAGCCACCATCGGCAAAATGGATCAACCTTTTCAGGTTTCGCAGATGGTGTTTGATTCCGACTACACGCCGGAAGGCGCGGCGCTGCAAGGCTCCTACAAAATCAACGATCAACATTCGATTGCGGTCAACGGCGGGGCCTTTGTGTTGGATGAAATGGCTGCTTCCGGCCGCGATCCGTTCATGTATGGCGCCCAGGTGATCTGGAACGCAAATTGGTCACCGCGAATTGCCAGCTCGCTGGGCGTTGGCGCGTTTGACATCGTGAACAAGGAGGCCCTGGGTCTGAGCGGCGGCGCCAATCCGCCCAATATCAACCCCGGTGGCGTGCCGAACAACAACCAGGGCAACACCCGGAATAACTTCGGCAATCTGATTTACAACTATAATCCCATCGTCGCCGGCGGCAGCTTGACCTACACTTTGGACAGCTTCCCGCTTTACAACGGCAAATTTCCCATCAAGTTCGCCGGTGAATTCATGGACAACCCGGGCGCCGACCCGGCGACCGGGTCCGCCAACAACCTCGGTTATTGGGGCGGCATCCAGTTTGGCAAGTCTGGCAAGAAAGGCACCTGGGATATTGCCTACCGCTATCAATACCTTGAAGCGGATGCCTGGTATGATGAACTGGTGGATGATGATAACGTCGCTTTCTATTCAAACACCTCCACGGCCCTGGCAAAAAACAGCTGGATCGGCGGCACCAACATCAAAGGGCACCTGGTCAAATTCAACTACTCGTTGACCGACGCCTTGACCTTCACCGTCACGACCTATCTCAACGACCTGATCAACCCCAACTTGAACATCAGCAATCCTCCGGGCGAACCTCTAAACCACTCCCTGCACTTTATGGCCGACCTGATGTGGAAATTTTAACCTGAACGTAACGTGATTGATTGACCCAAACTGATTAAATTCCAACCATGAAAAAATTGATTCTCCTCCTTCTGGGCTGCGGCGGCTGGTTCGCCGCGCAAACCGGCGCGCAGGCGCAATTGCTCATCAACGGCGCGGGCGCAACCTTTCCCTATCCCATCTACTCGAAGTGGTTCGACGAATACGCGAAGCTGGATCCGTCGGTCCGCTTCAACTACCAATCCATCGGCTCCGGCGGCGGACAAAAGCAAATCATAGCCCGAACCGTGGACTTCGGCGCGTCCGACGGCCCGATGAGCGATGACAATCTGGCCAAGGCCCCGGGCAAAATCCTGCACATTCCCACCGTCGCCGGCGCGGTCGTCATCACCTACAACCTGCCGGACAATCCCAAACTCAAGCTCGACGGCCCGACGCTGGCCGGGATTTTTCTCGGCAATGTCGCCAAATGGAACGACCCGAAAATCGCCGCGCTCAATCCCGATGTAAAACTGCCCGCCACCGACATTGTGGTGGTGCATCGCTCCGATGGCAGCGGCACCAGTTTCATCTTCACCGACTATCTGAGCAATGTCAGTCCGGTCTGGCTGGACTCGGTGGGAAAAGGCACATCCGTGAAATGGCCAAGCGGCATCGGTTTGGGCGCCAAAGGCAATGAAGGCGTGGCCGGCCAGGTCAAACAACTTCCCGGAGCCATCGGCTACGTCGAACTGATCTACGCGAACCAGAACAAACTGCCG
>Ga0182027_10014791_pt1 | contig 10775 bp, 6 predicted proteins | sample 712E1DmetaG_FD_121300 | JGI IMG/M metagenome (GOLD analysis project Ga0182027, IMG submission 121300) | Permafrost microbial communities from Stordalen Mire, Sweden - 712E1D metaG (Illumina Assembly) | ecosystem: Environmental > Terrestrial > Soil > Wetlands > Permafrost | place: Sweden...
CGAGCCATCACCCGTGGGTTGGCAGAGCCGCCCCGCGGGCGACGCCGATACGGTTTCGATTAGGTTAACGCTTATGGGCCGGTGGCCTGGGCTTTGTTAGGTCGCCCCTTTGGGGCTGAAAGCGTGCATCCCCCGGAGCGCCCGGTGTCCAGCAAAAGACGTGGGACATGCTCAGCCCCAAGGGAGAGGGCGGCCGTTTCTTCTGACTCCTGACTTCTGACTCCTGACTTCTGACTCCTTTCTTCTGCTCTTCTCGGCCCTGAATCCCCTTGAATTGCACTCCTCCTGTGGGCATAATTCCAACTCCGTTAGGAGCGGCACATGCACATGCTGGATAATGAATGGGTCCGGAAGCAGTTTCCCGCGCTCGCGTTTCAAGTGAATGGGAGACCGGCGGTCTATTTCGACGGCCCGGGCGGCACGCAAGTCCCCAAACAAGTGATGGACGCGATGCGTGATTATCTGACCAGTTCCAACGCCAACACGCACGGCGCATTCGCTACCAGCAGGAGAAGCGATGAGGTGATCGCGCAGGCCCATGCCGCCATGGCGGACTTGCTGGGCTGCGATGCCGCGGAAGTGGTTTTCGGCCCCAACATGACCACCCTGACGTTCAGCCTCAGCCGGGCATTCGGACGCGAACTCGGGCCCGGTGACGAACTTGTGGTCACACGCCTGGACCATGACGGCAACGTGGCGCCCTGGTGCGCGCTTGAAGAGCGTGGCTGCCGGGTGCGCTGCGTGGATATCGATCCCTCGGACTGCACCTTGGACATGGCGGACCTAAAGCGGCAAATCACCGCGCGCACTCGGCTGGTGGCGGCCGGCTACGCTTCCAATGCGGTGGGGACCATCAACGACGTGGGGGAGATTGTTCGCCTGGCTCACGCTGTGGGCGCACTGACTTATGTTGATGCCGTCCACTACGCGCCCCACGGCCCGATTGATGTCCGCCACCTCGACTGCGATTTTCTGGTTTGCTCGCCGTATAAGTTCTTCGGGCCGCATTCCGGCGCGCTTTATGGCAAAGGCGAACTTCTCACCCGTTTGCAGCCTTACAAAGTCCGTCCGGCTTCGGAAGAGAATCCTTTTCGCTGGGAGACCGGCACACAGAACCACGAAGCCCAGGCTGGGATCGTTGCCGCTGTCGATTACCTCGCTGCGTTGGGCTGGCGCGCCTCGCCCGCGGGTGCCTCGCGCCGAGCCGCCCTGCTCGCCGCTTACGACGTGATTCGCCCCTACGAACGCGGCTTGGCGGAGCGGCTTATCAGCGGCCTTCTGGCCATTCCCGGCCTCACGTTTTATGGAATCAAAGAGCCGGCTCGCTTCGCGCAGCGCGTGCCGACCGTCGCGATTCGTATGGCAGGGCATTCTCCGCGCGAGCTGGCAAGCTACCTTGGTGAGCGTGGAATATTCACCTGGGACGGGAACTACTACGCGCTGAACCTGAGCGAGCGGCTGGGCGTCGAGCCCAGTGGCGGCATGTTGCGCATCGGCCTGGCACATTACAACACGGCGGAAGAAGTTGACCGGCTCCTCGCCTCGCTGCATGAACTTCAGGCGATGTAGTAACCGTTCCATGCTCGAACCGAAACCCCCTCACCCGCCTGCGGGCCGAAGCCGATGTTGTTCACGGCTCGCCGCTTCCCCTTCGGCGGGCGTAGGCCCGGCCCGCCCCGGCTGAAGAAAACGCCGGGGGCGGCCCACCCTCTCCCCCTTGGGGGGAGAGGGGAGAGTTGATCCGATTTCCACTGCCCTCTCCTTCAAAAGGGAGAGAGGGGAAGGTTGATTCGATAGTTGAAGTAAGCGTTGCCTATGGATGCCTTCTGACCGAATAAGTCGCGGAGAATAGTAAATGCCAAAAACGAGCATGGATCGCAGATGTTTCGCACGGAATAGCGGAATGGCAGCCTTTTCCTGGGCCCTGTCAGCAGGCCTGAATCCCTGGCGTTTGCCGGCACGGCTTCTTGCGGCCGAGAACGCCCCCGATGATGAGATTCCGAACTGGGCCGAGCCGCAGCAGGGCACTGTCGCGGGGGCCTCATCCGTAGACAATTCCTTTCCGGGCGGGTATGCGCCAATTAACGTTTGCGGTGACACCCTCCAGTTGGGTTGGGAGACTGAGAAGGAAACGGATGGGGCCTGGCTGGAGCTGGATTTTGGCGCGGAGCGCCCCGTGCGTGAGTTGTGGGTGCTCGCCAAACCTCTACCCTACGATATCGTTCTTGATCCTTATATGCGGGGCGGGCACATGGCGACTCCGCGTAAGATCACCTACAGCTTTTCCGGGGGCGCTTCCTATCAGGCTGAGCTTCGCCAGGCCAGGTACATGCAAATGATCACCCTGCCCCGCGCAGAAACGACGAGATCCATTCGATTTGTAGTGAATGAGGTCTGGCCGGAAGCGGGCAGCCAGGGCACAGGTTTGGGCAAAATCAAGGTGTTCCCCAAGCCGCATGCTGCATCGTTCCAGGTGTTTGCATACGCCATGTACGACGCGCGCGGTGGGGTTGCGGTCCAATCTGCTACTCTGGAAATCATCAATCCCGGCGACGAAATTCGGGGAGCGAAGCTGCAAATCTCGAGCGACGCGGGCAACCCCTCGACTATTCCGCTTGCCGACATCCCTGCCCGGTCTGTTTCTCGTCAGGATGTCTGGATACCTGCTCCGTTTGAAGATTCAATCATGAGTTTCAAGATGGCTGGCGCGGGCGCTGACTTCAAGGTCAGCCGAAGCTTGCGGGTGCCCGCCTATCGCTCTTATTTTGACGGCGGAACGTTCGATTTCCTGTGCACGAACCACAACGACCTGGGTTGGCTCGATACCCAGGCAGTCACCGCGGATTACCGGTCGGCAGAATTGATCCTGCCCGCCATGCAGCTTCTCAAAGAGAATCCCGAGTTTCGCTACTCGATGGAGTGCGTGGCCTACCTCATCGAGTTCCTGGAGCGCCATCCCGAAAAGCGCGAGGAGATGGCGCAATTGATGCGCGAGGGCCGCTTCACCTGGGGCGCCAGCTATGTGGAGAATTTGGAAGTGCACGTGGGACCCGAGAAGCTGGTGCGCCAATTCTATCTCGGCCGGAAGTGGCTGCGGAAGAACTTCCCCGGTGTGGATTCGCGACATTACGTGAAGACCGATCCGCCTGCCATGACCTGGCAGATGCCGCAGATTCTGGCCAAGGCGGGCGTTCCGTACGTGCTTCAAGGCCGCTTCACCTGGGGGTTCTATCACTGGGAAGCCCCGGACGGCTCAACCGTATTCGTCTTTGCCTATCGTTACGGCGACCCGAGAGGGCTGGTCAATCCGAAGGGAAACCAGGGATGGCTCAGCTCCGCGGACGCCCGCGAATATTATTACGCCCCGCGCCACCTTCCGCCCATGATGATCTATGACTTCAACTCGGATTACCTGCCTCCCGCGCCGGCCCTGATTCCTTACGTGCGCCAACAGAATGAGGCCATGCATCGGTTCGCTGCGGTATGGAATGGACACTACGCCTCCAAGCCCGAGCGGCAAATCCAGCCGCCGAAGATACGATTCGTCGAACCTGAGGCCGACCTGGATGAACTCACCAAGCACGACTTGAATATTGAGACTGTCAAGGGTGATTGGCCCATCAACTGGACGTACTACGATGAGCCGGGCCACCGGGAAGGGTTGCGGGCGGGCCGCGAAGGTCACAACCTGCTGCTGGGCGCGGAGCGCCTCTATGCCGGGCTCAGCCAGTTCTCCGCAGTCCGGTCCTACCCGCGGGAAGCGTTCTTTGAAGCCTGGAGAGCAAACTGCTGGCCTGACCACGGATGGGGCGGCAATAGGGGAACAGTAACGGACAAGGTCTACATCGAGTCCTACTTGAAATCACACGAGATTGCCGCAAAGCTCTTTTCTGAGGCGGGATCCCAACTCGCTCAGCGCATCGTGAAAAAGTCCACCGAAGAAGTGCCCGTGGTGGTCTTCAACCCCTTGTCGTGGCCGAGGAGCGATGTCGTCCGGTGCCATTTGGCCCTGCCCTCCGGTTGGAGTTCGTTTGCGCTGCGCGATGAGGCGGGCAAAGAAGTCCCCTATCAAGTAGTTGGGCAGAGCGCCGACGGACGCCCTGAAGAAATCGTCTTCGTGGCGGAGGGCGTGCCGTCCGTCGGCTACCGCACGTATGATCTTCAGCCGTCATCTTCCGCCCCGCCTGCCGAGACACGCTTGGCCGGTGACAGCTTGGAGAACGAATTTCTGCGCGTGGCGCTGGGTCCCGGAGGAGTGAAGAGTCTGTTCGACAAGGTGTTGGGTAAAGAGATATTGCGCGCGGATAAGTTTTGCGGAGGAGAAGTGTTGCAGTTCACGGCGCCGGGGCTGGCCTGGGAAGACCCCGAAATCGTGGCCATGGAGGATTTCGAAAAGACCAGTGACCACGAATTCCCGATCCGGCAGTTTGTTCAAGGACCGGTACGGACCACGGTGGTAAGGGAGGCACAATTCAAGCACTTCTTGTTGCGACAGAAGACCCACTTGTACTCACACCTGCGCCGCCTGGAGCTCGATCTCGAGTTATTGAACTGGGATGGGCAAAAGGAACGAGAGTTGCGGGTTGTGTTCCCCATCAACTTGCAGAATGCTCGCCTGAGCTATGAAGTTCCATTTGGAACGGTGGAGATGGGGAAGGACGAGGTTGATTTTTCAGACCTTCCCGCGAGTCCTGACTCGCAGTTCAGAAAGGACCTTTACGGGGGAGAAAAGCCTTTGCGCTTCCGGGAGGCAATCAATTGGATCGACGCCTCTTCCCCGGAATATCTTGGCTTTGGCTGCCTGGCTGCATCGGATTGCACGGTGCACTTGTTCGCGGATGAGACGGATCATCAGGTTGATTATCCGCTTCTTCAACACGTGTTGCTCTCCACGCGCAAGAGCCTGGCTTGGAATCCGGAGTATTGGTTCACGCAGGCGGGAGATCATCACTACCGCATGGCACTCATCCCGCATGCCGGGGGGTGGCGCTCGAGCTATCGCGAGGGTTTTGCTTTCAACTATCCCCTGGCCGCTTTTGTGGCCACAGAACAGGCCGAGTCCGCCGCACAACCTCTGCCCCGGTCGGCTCAATTCGTTAGGATTGAACCGTCCAACCTTGTCGTGACCGCGTTGAAAGTGTGCGAAGATGATGGCTCGCTGGTGTTGCGCTTTTACGAAGCGGAGGGCTTGGAATCTCAAGCCCGAATCCGGTTCTCGCGAAGCGTCCGCCAAGCCTGGAGAACGAATTTAATCGAAGAAGAGCCCCAGCCCTTGCCGGTGTCCTCGGACGGGGCTTTGGAGTTTTTCGTGAAACCTTGGGAGATTGTTACGGTTAAGGTGGGCTGATGAGGGTCGGGAACAAAGCCCTCTCCCCAAGCGAAAATTCAGCCCTCTGAACCTGTGAATTAATCCATGGACGGACAGACCAGTTTCACGCAAAGGCGCAAAGTACGCAAAGGTCGCAAAGCAAACAAGGGACTTACACTTTGCGTTTCTTTGCGCCTTTGCGACTTTGCGTGAGCTGTTTTGATTTTTTCAAACCTTCTCTCCGTTGGGGAGAGGGCAAACACACAATTGCCTGACAGGGGGAGAACGTGACCAAGAATCGCCACAGAATTCTTTTGTCTCTAATGATAGGCCCGGCCATGATGGCCGCAGCACTGAGCAATGCCGAGGAGCACCATGAGGTCCTGGTGGAACGAGGGGCGCAAGCCAAGATGCGGGATGGCACGGTGCTGCGCGCGGACATTTACCGGCCCAAGGCCGACGGGAAGTTTCCAGTTCTGCTCCAGCGGACGCCTTACGACAAGCGGATGAGCGTGGATTATGGCCTGCGCGCTGCTTCCCTGGGATACGTCGTGATTATTCAGGACGTGCGTGGCCGTTTCTCTTCCGAAGGTGAATGGGATCCCTTCAGGCATGAGTCACAGGACGGTTACGATACCGTGGAGTGGGCCGCCGCGCTTCCTAACTCGAACGGCAAGGTGGGGATGTTCGGCGGATCGTACGTCGGCGCCACGCAGATGCTTGCCGCCATCGCGGCCCCGCCCCATCTCGCGGGCATCTTACCTTACGTCACGGCCTCCAACTACCACGAGAATTGGACGTACCAGGGCGGAGCCTTCGAGCAATGGTTCAACGAGTCATGGACTTTGCATCTGGCGATGGACACGCTCAACCACCGCGCGCAGGCCCATAACAATGCCCTCCCCCATGTCTTCAAGCTGCCCCTAGCGGCTTTCCCGTTGTTGGGTGTGGGCGACGCCGGCGACTCCATTGACAGCCCCCAGACTCTCGCGTCTTATTTCTTCGATTGGCTGGCCCACCCAAGCTTCGACGACTATTGGAAGCAAGTATCCATCGAAGACCATTTCTCTCAAATCACTGTTCCCATTCTCCACGTCGGCGCCTGGTACGATCTTTTTTTGGGCGGGACGCTCAGGAATTACCTTGGAATCAAGGCGCACGGCGGCAGCGAGGAGGCGCGTCGAGGTCAGCGCCTGATGGTTATCACCGGTGGGCACTCAGGGGCGGGCCCTCGCATCGGCGAGGTGGACTTCGGTCACGATTCAGTGGTGGACGACGGCGACCTGACGCTGCGCTGGTATGACTACCTTCTGAAGGGCGAGAAGAATGGCCTGGAGAGCGAAAAACCGGTGAAGCTCTTCGTTCTGGGCAAGAACGTTTGGCGGGAGGAAGATGATTGGCCACTGGCGCGCGCCCGGAACACGCGCTTTTATCTTCATTCTCAGGGCAAGGCGAACTCGCTCTCGGGGGATGGGACGCTAAGCACCTCGGAGCCTGCTAGCGAGCACGCCGATCAGTATGTCTACGACCCTGCTGATCCTGTGCCGACGCGCGGTGGTCCGCTGTGTTGTGACCCCGCGCACTTGGTTCCCGGAGCGGTTGACCAACGCCCCGCCGACGCGCGAAGTGACGTGCTGGTTTTTTCCACGCCGCCCTTCAAAGAGGATTTCGAGGTGACTGGCCCGGTCAGCGTTGACCTTTATGCCAGCTCCTCCGCCGTGGATACGGACTTCACCGCCAAGTTGGTGGACGTTTGGCCCAACGGCTTTGCGCAGAATCTCACGGAGGGAATTTTGCGGGCCCGTTACCGCAACTCCCCTGAGAGAGTCGAGTTCCTGAATCCGGGTGAGACCTACAAACTGGCCCTCGATCTGTGGGCCACCTCGAACGTCTTTCTGAAAGGGCACAAACTGCGCTTGGAGATTTCGAGCAGCAATTTTCCGCGCTTTGACCGCAATCTGAATACGGGTGAAGAGGCGAGCCGAGGGACTCGCTGGGTGAAGGCGACGAATACGATTGTCCACGACCGAGAGCATCCCTCGGCGGTCGTCCTTCCCGTGGTGCCGTAAGGACGTTGCGAAGAGGCCTGGGTAGTGGGTCGATTTGATGTAGAGGCAGCGGAACCTGCCCCGATCTTATCGGGACGCCGCCATTTGGCGATCCCGCCTTGCGGGATCGCCGCTACAGCATCAAATTGACCCACGACCGAGGCCAGCTTTAACTTGACTACAATTCCAACGGTCGTCCATAATTTCACTTTCCTTTCCTCAGGTCTTTTCTCTCTTCAGGGGGGCTTTGTCCATGCCGGATGTTTATCGAAATTACCTAGCGGGCCAGTGGGTGGAGTGCAAGACAAAGAAAACATTCCCAAACGTCAATCCTGCCAATACCGGGGAGACTATCGGTCTGTTTCAAGCTTCGAGCCCGGACGACGTTCAAGAGGCGTGTGATGCCGCAGTGAAAGCACAGCCGGCCTGGGCGGCGCTTCCCGCTCCTTTACGGGGTGAATTCCTCTACAAGGCTGCCGAAATCATGGAAGGCCGCCTTCAGAAACTTTCCGAGGAGATGACGCGGGAGGAAGGCAAGACGCTGCCGGAAGCCAAAGGGGAAGTGAAACGGGCCATCAACATCCTGCGCTACTTCGGAGGCGAGGGGCCGCGCCAGTTCTGCTACCAGATTCCGTCCGAGCGGGAGAACGTTTTCTGTTACACCTTGCGCAAGCCGCTGGGAGTGGCGGCCCTCATTACTCCCTGGAATTTTCCCAGCGCCATTCCGGCGTGGAAAATGGCGCCCGCACTGGTGGCGGGAAACACCGTGGTGATCAAGCCTGCCTCGCTCGCGCCGCTCAGCGCCTACCGGATCGTTGAAGCGCTACACGAAGCGGGCATTCCAGCCGGAGTTCTCAATTACGTGACGGGAAGCGGCGGCTCGACCGGCGACGCGCTGGTCGGGCACCCTGCGATCCGCGCTGTCTCCTTTACGGGCTCTTGCGAGGTGGGCAACGCGCTTTACGATAAGGTGACGAAGCGGAAGATTCGCCTTCAACTCGAAATGGGCGGCAAAAACCCCACCATTGTACTCAAGGACGCGGACCTGGATTACGCCGCCGCCGTCCTGGTGAACGGTGCGTTCTTTTCCACCGGCCAGAAGTGCACCGCCTGTAGCCGAGCCATCATTGAGAAAGACATTTACGAAGCTTTGGTCGAGAAGCTAACGGCCAAGACCAAGAAGCTGAAGGTTGGAAACGGCCTCGAGCCGGGCATCGAGATCGGACCCGCGGTGGATGCGAAGCAGCTCGAGACGGACTTGAAATACATCGAAATCGCCAAGCGCGAAGGGGCGCAGTTGCTCTGTGGAGGGAATCGCCTTACAGGTGGAATTTACGATTTGGGCTATTTTGTGGAGCCCACTATCTTCACCGGCGTCACTGCTGAAATGCGCATTGCGCAAGAGGAGGTCTTTGGCCCGGTCCTGGCACTGATGGTGGCGAATGATTTTGAGGACGCCATGCGGCTCGCCAATGGCGCGCGCTTTGGCCTCTCGGCTTCCATCGTTTCGCGCGACCTCACGCGTGTCCACCAATTCATTAATCGGATTGAGGCCGGCTTGATTACGGTAAACCTGCCGACTGCGGGCGTTGAATATCAGCTTCCTTTCGGCGGCACCAAAGAATCGAGCTTCGGCATGCGCGAGCAGGGGCCGGCCGCGCTCGATTTCTATACGGAAACGCGCACGGTGTATATGAAGTACACGCAATAGATAGTTGTCAGTGGTCAGTTGTCAGTAGTCAGTTTCTAGTCAGTTAGTGGCTAGCGGATAGTGGGTTGTGGTTAGTTGCTCTATTCGACTGATGGCGGAAAACCCCCGACAACTGACAACGGACAACGGACCACTGACGGCTGACGAGGCTTTTCCAATGTCCGCATTTCTAAAGATGGAGTCCCCCATGAAGCGAACCCAACAATTCCTGGCAAAACTCGGTCTCCCAAGCGAAGACAACCACGCGCTCGCGCCCAGCGGCAAGCGATTCAAGGACGGAGGTGATTACCGCTTCGAGATCCCGAGCGTCGAGGGCCCGCGCGTCTTTCGCGAAGTGCTGGAGGCCGCGAAGGAACTCAAGGCACCGATCCATCGCGTCAGCCAGGGAAGCGGCATTATGCTGCTGACCAAAGACGAAATTCGCGAGATGGCGCGCATGGGCGCAGGCGAGCGGATTGAAGTCTGCTTGTTCGTGGGCCCGCGAGCGCCTTTCGAGACCGGCGCCCAAACGGTATCCACGGCAGGCAAGGTGATTGGTCTGCAACACCGTGGGGCGGACCAACTGGTTTACGCCCTCGAGGACGTCCGCAAGGCGTGCGACCTCGGCATTCGCAGCGTGTTGCCAGCGGATTTGGGCCTGATCTGGGTGCTCAAGGAAATGAAGGAGAAGGGTGAACTCCCCAAAGATTTGATCATCAAAAGTTCCGTCACGCTTCCCGCGGCCAATCCCGCGACGGCCAAGCTATTTGAGAAGGCCGGCGTTTCGACCATGAATATCCCCACCGACTTGACCCCTGCCCAGATGGGTTCCATCCGGCAAACCGTGGACATTCCCATCGACCTCTACATCGAAGTGCCGGACAACTTTGGAGGCTTCGTCCGTTACTACGAAATACCCCAAATCTTGCGAGTGGCCGCGCCCGTCTATTTCAAGTTCGGTCTGCGCAACGCGCCGGATATTTACCCTTCCGGGAAGCACCTCGAGGATCTAGCCGTGAAAATGGGGCGTGAGCGCGTGCACCGGGCGCGCATCGCGTTGGAATTGATCGAAGAATACGCGCCGCAGGCCAAGATGTCGCCGCTGGGCAGCAACGACTTGGGCATCCCGGAAGTGTAAAGCCTCAGGATTTTCGAGGCAGGTACAGGTAGACGTAAACACCGCCCACGATGGTGAGCAGCGCTCCCCACCAAACTGCGGGATGCAAATTCCCAAGCACGGTTGTCGGCGGTTGAGAGAATTCGTAGAGGCCCGTTGCCAGGATGACCACTCCATAAATCAGCAGAATCACTCCCACGAAAAACCAGACGGGGACCATGCGATGACCTTCGCTCATATCGGAATACCTCAGTGGGCTGTCAGCCTTACATCACTAAGGTGTCAGCCTTCAGCTATCAACTCTCAGCAAACCGCTCTCCTGAAAATCACGCCGGTCATTCCCGCGAGAGCGGAAGGGTGAGAAGGTCGACTCCTGCGGCGGGGCTAAAGAGTATGTGTGAAAACTCAGCCCTCTCCCCCAAGGGGGAGAGGGTGGCCCGCGCCGGCGTTTTCACCAGCCGGCGCGGGACGGGTGAGGGGGTCCCGACCCATAGGCGCTAGAATAAGGAATTGACATTTGTTGCAACTTATGTATGCTTCTGGCATGGACAAAAACTTAATCGGGAACGATTGGAAGTATCTATGCCAGTTTCTACCGGCTGATTTGAGCAA
>Ga0182027_10014793_pt1 | contig 10773 bp, 3 predicted proteins | sample 712E1DmetaG_FD_121300 | JGI IMG/M metagenome (GOLD analysis project Ga0182027, IMG submission 121300) | Permafrost microbial communities from Stordalen Mire, Sweden - 712E1D metaG (Illumina Assembly) | ecosystem: Environmental > Terrestrial > Soil > Wetlands > Permafrost | place: Sweden...
AGTCTTCGATACCGTGAAGGACAAGATTCATACGCGCAATGGATGCGGTTGTCAGGTTCTTTTCCTGGCCGTAAATCTTACCGAAAAACGTGCGCGGGTCGCCACCGGCACGCTGGACGTGCTCGATAGCGCCCAGCAGCATACCCCCGGTACCGCAGGCGGGGTCGTAGATGCTCTCGCTCTCTTTCGGGTTGAGTATGTCCACCATCATGCGAACAACACTCCGCGGAGTATAGAACTCACCTGCTTTTTTACGTTTGGTAATGTCGGCAAACTTACCAATCAGATATTCGTAAGCATCGCCGAGTATATCGGAACTGACCGCCTTATTACCGAGTGAGACTTCTGAAAGCCCTTCGATAAGGTCTTTCAAGATCTCATCAGTAAGCATCTCGCGGTTGCCCCAATCGGCAGCTCCGAAAACACGGTAAAGAACGTCAGGATTGGTTCTCTCAATTTCACGCATGGCGTGGGAAAGGGCAGCACCAACGTTGGAAGATGCTTCGCGAACATCGTTCCAATGGCAGCCACTGGGAACGTTAAAGCGGTGAACCTCGGGGAATTCGACAGGGACGACATCACCGAAGAGTTCGGTTGCTTCCTTATTTTCTTCATCCCAAACATCACATATACGTTTGAAGAACAGCAGCGGGAGAATATAGGCTTTCCAATCGGTGCGGTCGACAGCGCTACCGCGAAGGATCTCGGCGCAGTTCCAAAGGCGGGATTTTATTCCAGTTCCATTCGGTTTCATTCCATGAATATCCTTCAAGTTAGACGCCAGCCAATTGGTGAAATTATAGCCTTATTATAACCGATCTAACAACACTTGACCGATATTATAACATGAGGTCTCGATATATTAGGGTAATCCAAGGCATTCAGATTTAGTGAAGTAATGAAGGTTCATTATTCTTTTACTACTATCATCATGTAGGCTAACGCATGAGATAGAGCTTGGCCGATTGGCGGCGACTGGGTCGGTTGGCATCCAATTTTAGCAAACCAAAATCCATATCGCCTCCCGTAAAAAACAATAGAGGAACTCTTAAATTTTTAATGTTTATCAATTTTTATAAGTCGAAAAAGCCCTTCTTTTTTTTCGATAGAGAAACCACATGTTTTTTCCCATTTTTTGACGTACGTTCAAAAACCGTTCTCTTTTTGTTTTTGTTAGGTAATAATTTCATCCTACAACGCTCCCATTTATAATTTATACTGTGTTCCTTAACATCCTTTCCACTTTGGCGTATTCCAGTTTATATGGGCTTTCATTCAATTTGTATACGGAAGCTTTGTCATGAACCAATCGTCAGATTATTTACCACCTGTTAATAATCTACTACATTGATTCGCTTTTTCTCGGTATTCTTTTCCGGTATTTCCAGCCAGTCGATTGGATCGCGTCGGTGTTTATTTGTACGCCCGGCATACTTCTAAGTAATGGACAGATAATTGGCATTATACACCTGAAATTGAGTTCACACAATATGGACGTTGTAAGCGTCACGACAAGATAACCATTTTGGCGTTTGCAGGTAAACAAGGCAGGTTAAAAATAGTTCCTTTTTAACCCAACAATAAAAGGCATGGTATTCAAGTGTGAAATCTAGCAGCCGTTTTTACGGGGATTAAACAGCCCGTCAAAAAGTGCAAATGACCTGCTAATCGCTTAATTTTTAAAATAAGTGCCTAAAATTAAAAATCGCCATGGCATTTTTATATATGGGATAATTGGAATCAGCCTATTTTCGGCATGCCGAAATATAATGTACTATTATATCGGCGCATGGGCAGAGACATGGCTGTCCGACTTTTAACAATTATCCAAATCATCACTTCGTGCAGCTCCAAAAGGGTATTCATCTTGTCAGAGGTAAATCGCTGGAGTATAATCGGGCTAACCAAAAGTATACCCCTAAAGATAACTTCAATTTTAACCGGAAATTAATCAAAGAACATGGTGAAATTTTAGAAAGTAATTTTTAATTGGGATAATTCCGTTGGCTTTCTCGGTCTTCCTAAATAATATTTACTTTCAACTTAAAGGTAGGTTTGAAATGACAGATAAAGTGCTTCCAATTAGGCATCTTTCTGCAAGAGTCCCTTGGCACGACAACAAATGGAATGGCACAACCTGTGCTAACGTTATCGATAACTCTTTTTGTCGAATTCTACCACGCATTGATAGTGAGAAAAATCCAGATGAAGAAACTCCAAATGCTCAAATTGCTGATGGATTCTTTCCGCCGTGTATAGATGAAAAAGGCACTTTTTTATCTCCATTCGAATATATCAGAAAAATTCCGCATTCATGGGCAGAAATAAATCCTCTATACAAAGATTACCTACCCGCTGTATTTCATTATAAAGCTTTTTCTTTCTATGCAGTACCATTTCTTTGGATGTTAAAAAGTAGATCTAAACTGACTTATACAGATAAACGGGACGATCCTTCCAATTACCCTCACAAGTCAATAAAAGCGGAGACTTACGAATTAGATTATAATCCTGAATTGGAAGAGCAAATAGACAAACAACTTGGTTTTGAAAACAATACCTGGGTCCAACATCCAGATAATCAAAGAGCTCTACTAGATGCTTTTTTTGGGTGTTTGCGCAACGAACAATCTCTAATCTTCTTCTACTGCAAGCACACACCGTTATCGGAGCCCGATGAGAGAGTAATTGTTGGTGTCGCCAAAGTCCGTAATGTGGGACCCATTTTGGAATACTCTTTTAAGCCTAGTTATAAAGGGCTTAGATCATATCCTTGGGATCGATGCATTCTGCATACTTTAACGGACAAGAATCCGGAAGGTTTCTTGATGCCATATCATGAAATTCTAGACTATGTTAAAGAAAATAATCTCGATACTACGCTACATGATTATATCGCGATGGCTCCAGACCGCCTACAATTTTCGTATGCTTCCGAACTGGTTGAACATGATACGGCAATCGACGCTCTATTAAATATGTCTGAAAGCCTGAGAAGAGCTAGTGAATTACTGGGGAAGTCTTTTAAAGAACAGCTTGATTGGATAGACAACGAAATATCTAAAATCTGGGACATGCGTGGGGCTTTCCCGGGGATGGGCCCTGTACTAAGCGCATTGGGCATTGACCAGGGAAATACGATTGCTTGGGAAATCGAAAAATATATTCAACAAAAGGACGGGAATTTATTATCGACCAACCCATGGGATATTCTGGAGGAAAGTGTATTACATCCTGAAAAGTATTTTGGGTTAAAAGGAAGTAAACTTTTTAGTCCGACAGCGAAAATCAAATGGATTAGCAAACCATCTAATAAGAAAGATTTTTATAAGTTGCTGAGCCGTTGTCAACTTAACAATATGCAGGCGATCCAAATAATAGATAACCATAAGGATTTTATTGGAAGCATCGAGGAAATGACGAACAATTTGTACCTGCTATTTGAGAAATCTCGTCTTAAGCCGAATAGTCTTTCTTTTCTCCAAATTGACAAGGCTATGTTACCTGAAGAAAAATTTAGTGAATCATTCCCTCTTCCAGATTCAGCCACCCTTGAACACGATTTAGACACGAGACGTGTGCGTGCCGCAACCGTTTGGATACTCGAGGAAGCCACTGAAGAAGGACATTCTTTGCTTTCATTTGACGATGTTTTGGAAAGGCTAAAAGCAAAAAGTTTGGACCGGCCTTTGCCTATCGACGAGGACATTTTAGCTTCTCAAGTCGAAACGGAATTTTTCAATGCAGAAGTGAGTTCTATACCCCCATCACAAACTACAGATATTCATTTTTTGAAGTTAACCCGCCTAGTTGAGTTAAAACGTATTATTACAGAAAGGATTAATTTAAAACAGATAACTGGGAATACCTATAAAATTGATAAAGATTGGTTAAAGCTGGTTAATGATACCCCTAAATTTGCACCTCCTAATCCAACAAGCGTCGGTTATGAAGATGAAATGAAAGCAAGATTAGAAAAGGCAGAAGCTCTAAAAGTTCTTACTAATAGCAGCTTTTCTGTGCTGATTGGACCAGCTGGTTCAGGTAAGACATCGTTATTGGAAATATTTTGGCAGCAAAAGGAAATACAGAGCGGCGGTCTTTTGAAATTAGCGCCGACTGGCAAAGCCAGAGTCAAACTTGGTCACGATGCAAAAACAGTTGCTGAGTTTCTTTATCCTGACCGTTACGACGGCGTAACTGGAAATTACTACACTAACGAAAGCGCTGCTAGATCTTCAACTGCAAAAAATGTGATTATCGATGAAGCTTCCATGCTTACAGAAGAGCAACTCGCTGCATTATTTGATGCATTGGGCCCTGTTGATCGAGTTATTTTGGCAGGTGATTACAGACAGTTACCGCCTATTGGTACAGGCCGTCCTTTTGTAGACATTACGAAATATGTAAAACCTAAATCATATAATACAAAGAAAATCACTCTTAATAATAAAACTATTGATTTTGTTGTTTATTCGGGTCCGGCCTATGCCGAACTAACCAAGATTCGAAGGCAAGCAGAAGAAGGGGATATTAGATGGGATGTATTGCTGAGTAGATGTTTTAGTGACAACCCATCAAAAGAGGATCTAGACGCGTTCTATGATTTGGCAGCGGGCAACATCTTGTCTAAACATATTCGTTTGCAAAAATGGTACGCAAACAGCGATTTTAGAACGACGTTTGGTCAAATACTCGAGGAAGAATTAGATTTAGATAAAACGGATTTAAGCAAGTCATTTAATCGCCATATCGGAGCTAAAGATATCGGTAATTATCAATATTTTAATTACGATTATTCCGAAAAAGAGATTGAAAAGTGGCAGATAATTTCACCAGTCAATGGTTTTGGCTATGGTGTCAAGGAAATAAATAAGCTGGTTCAGAATAATTATCGTAAATCGTTCATTGATCTCGCTCTTAACGTAAAACCCGAAGCACAAAACTACTATCCCAAGAGGAAAATCCCTAAGCCCAAATGCTCTGACAATATAGTTTATGGTGATAAAGTAATTAATCTGAAAAATACGCGTTGGGAAGAAAAGCAATGGATCAAGCCATTCAATAAAAAAGAAAATGCATTGAAATACATAGCAAATGGCGAAATAGGTATCATTACAGGTGAGTTTAGGGCAAGAGACGACGCAACAAAACAAGAACCCAATGTTGAAATCACTTTCTCAACCCAACCTGGTTATAGCTATGTTTTTTGGCCATCACAACTAAGTGAAGATGGTAAATACAGTTTTGATTTGGCTTACGCAATTACTGTTCACAAGGCCCAGGGAAGTGGTTTCGGGAAAGTCTTTTTTGTACTGCCCTCAAAGGGAGCTATCCTAAGTCGTGAATTACTATATACGGCTCTTACTCGCCAAGAGGATCAAATTATCATATTGCATCAGGGCGACTTTAGAGATTTCATTAGATTAGCATCTACTGAAGCTTCAGCGACAGCCCGTAGGTTCACTGACTTATTTGAGTTCCCTGACATTAAGCAAATTAACAAAAAATGGTACGACGGACACTATATCAACATCAGTGAACGTGGCGAACCGATGATAAGTAAAAGTGAAGTAATTATTGCGAATTGCCTTAATAAATATAAAAAATCAATTACCTATGCATATGAAAATAGGTTAAAGCTAAGCACGGAAGGCCGCAAGGTAAAACCTGACTTTACAATCGATAATAATTTAACAAAAAAGCGGTTTTATTGGGAACATCTTGGTATGATGACCAATACCGGATATCGTGAAAAATGGCAGATGAAACTCGAATCATACAAAAAAGAAGGTTTTGTACTATTCACAGAAGCTCAACCAACCGATGGACTGATTCTAATAACCACCGAGGATAATCCCAATGGGGGGATTAATTCTCAAGAAATTGATAATATCGTCAGAACCACAATTTTAGGAGAAAATATGGGTAATAAAATATAGATAAAATTGGGAATTATCGTTGTTCGGCTGAAAGAATTGAACCAATTTAATAAACCGATGACAAACTTTAATTATCAATAAAAAATGAGATGATTTCAAATACGATCTATAACTGGACTAATGCAAAGATGTAAAAAATCACAAAATTGATTTTAGGTGTACAAAAGATGGTTGAAAAAAATAACATTCCATCACCTGGTCTTCCCCCCTTTCTTGTAGAAACATTACGACAACGCGCCATTAATTTGGCACTACAAGGTAACTGGAAGCAAGCTCTTCAAATCAATGAGATAATTATAAATTCCAAACCCATTTTTGATGATTTTAACCGACTAGGCAAATGTTACATGGAATGTAACCGTTTAAGTGAAGCATTATTAGCCTATCAAAAATGCTTGAAAATGGACCCAACAAATGCCATCGCGCTGAAGAACGTAATTAAGATAAAACAACAGCTCCCACAAATTTTAAAACCGACTCTTTTAAAGATGGATCCTAAGGTAGTTTTTGAGCAACCCTCTATTAAGGAGAAGATAGTAGAACCTCAATTTGAAATTGGTGACCATGTCCGAATGAAAAATGAAGGGGCTGTTGGTATCATAACCGCAATCCTGCCAAGTGGCCAATACCGCATCTTCATCAAACAAAATGAGGAACCCATCATTGCAAAAGATGATATCGAAGAATTAGTATCAAGTATCGGATACGTAACCCCTCAAGAGTTTTTACGAGATTTGCTCATTTTTAAAATGCGTCGCCCGCTTAGTGATACGCTTTACTCTTATTCAATGTCACGCACCAACTTTGAAGCCTACCAATTTAAACCTGCAATCAAATTTCTGAACAACCCCTACGGTAAGATTCTTATCGCCGACGAGGTCGGTCTTGGTAAAACCATTGAAGCTTGCATCATCTATTTAGAACTAAAAGCACGAATGCGAGGTGACTTGCCCAGAGTGCTGGTGGTATGTCCTTCCGGCTTATGCACCAAATGGAGATCCGAGTTATCAGCTCGTTTCGGTGAAGAATTTGAAATTATGGGTACTTCTCTTCTCCGACAATATTTTAACGAATTCCACGATTCAGGTGGTACACAGAGACTACGAGCAATTTGTTCTATTGAAACGCTACGACGTGAAGAGCTCACTGAACAGATCAACAATTTTGGTGTTGATTTTGATCTGGTTATCATTGATGAAGCGCACCATATGAAGAACCCGGAAGCTTTGAGTTTTGATCTTGGGGAAACGCTTTCTGCACACACTGACCACCTCATTATGTTAACAGCCACTCCGGTTCATTTGCACAGCGATGATCTTTTTTATTTGCTCAACATACTTGAACCCGGTGAATTCCAAAATAAGGAAGTATTTGAGTCCCAACTTGAACCTAATAAAATATTGAATCGAGCAATCCAAGAACTTTGCCAAATCCCCGCAGATTTTGATGAGGTGTGTTCTTGTTTAGATTTATGCCCTGAAGATATGAAAATAAACCCCTATTGGGTAGAAACAAAACAGCTGATAAGCGGAATGAAGCAAGAATCTCCGGAAATGAGACGGAATCTCGCTGTAGCTATTCGCAATCTATCCGAGCTAAATACCTTCTCCCTTCTATTCACTAGAACCCGAAGGAAGGAGGTGCAATCGGGCGTTATTCGAGAAGCACGTACTCTGGATATAGAACTCACCCAAAAAGAACAGAAAATATATGAGGAGGCTTTACATTTTGCCCGTGTGCGTGCCAAATACAAAAGGGGGTACGTTTTTGTTCTGGGTTTGATACAAATTGAAAGGCAGCTTGCAAGTTCATTAGGGGCATTTAGGGAAATCGTCGAGGGATTTGGTAAAAATAATTTTGATGATATAGGTATTGAAGACGGAAATACTGAGCTTGATTCATCATCTGCTCTCCCGATTGAAGAATTAAAAGTTGTTGGAGAGCACCTGAGATCACTTTACGACGAACTTGGTAACACAGATAGCAAATACGATGCCTTTTTCAGCGCATTGACTCAGATTTTAGATGCAGAGCCTACTGCAAAAGTTATTGTTTATTCGTTTTTCAGGAAAACAATTTCCTATTTGTGGGATCGTCTTACAAAAGAAGGACTTAAAGTTGAAGTCATTCATGGTGGCAAAGGTGTAATCGACAGACAGGTGATTATGGAGAGATTTAAACAAGCTAATGACACTCGCATACTCCTATCATCCGAAGTCGGCGCCGAGGGGTTGGACTTGCAATTCTGCAATACGGTTGTTAATTACGATCTTCCGTGGAATCCCATGAGGGTAGAGCAACGTATTGGTCGTATAGACCGGTATGGACAAAAGAGTGAGAAAATAAGAGTTGTGTCGTTATTCTTAAGAAATACTATAGAAGAACGGATTTTGAAAAGATTGTATGACCGAATTGGTGTGTTTAGAGAGTCTATCGGAGCTCTGGAGCCAATTCTTGGTGATATCGTAAAGGAACTATCTCAGGAAGTCATTACTAGCGATCTCACGCCTGAACAAGAAACCCGGAAAGCGGAAGATTACTTGAGGATGATAGAGCAACGTAGACTTCAAGCCGAAAATTATGAGAAGCACCGAGCTGAACTACTCGGTCAGGATATGTCTTTCGTGAACCAGGTAGAAGACAACATTAGCAACGGTCGTTATGTATCGTCGAAGGAAATTCGGTCACTAGTCTGCCAATATTTAATTAAAGAATCACCTAAGACTACCATCAGAAAAGTGGATCAGGGATCAGATTGTTGGTTTTTAACTCCTGACCAAACATTGATTGATAACTTACGTCTCTTTTTAGCTAAACGTAGTACTAATCCGGGAAGGGAAGATTGGAATTTTATCACACAATTGATAGAGTCAATTAGCCCTAAAGGGCGTTACTTCCATACAGGCCCAAGAGGAATTTCTATTACATTTGACAGTAAATTAGCCTTAGAACGACCGAGAATCATTTACTCAAATGTATGGCATCCTTTGGTAAGATTGGCATTTGACTCACTGGAGCAAGGAACACTTTCAGAGCCAGAAACTCGTATACTGAGATTTAATCTGAAGACTAAAATCCCTGAGGCAAACGGAATACGGTATTTTTTTATGTTTTACATTAGTACAAGTGCAATGGTTGATTCTAATGAGTTAGTAACTATCACACTCGATATTCATGGGAACATAGATGAGTATCTATCAAATTCATTTCTGAAAATTATCAATGACTATTTGGTAGAGGATTCCACGGAATCAAAAATTGAATATGATTGGGTGCTTGGACAAGAGCTAAAAGAAAAAGCTCATGAACTTATGGCAGAAATGAAACGGAAAAAGGAAACGACGGAGAGACAGAAAAATGATAGTCTTATCGCGATCCGTCGTTCTGCTTTGGAAAAGACTTATGAGGTAAAAACCCGGCGGGTTAATGATAGATTGGCAAAGGCAATAGATGAACGGATTATACGGATGCATGAAGGGGAACTCAAGAATTTAGAAAGTAAACATGACAATGCAGTGGGAGAACTTGAAAATAAACGTAAAATATCAGTATCCTATGAGCCAATTGCTTGTGGCTTGATTGAGTTGTAAATAGCTACTGGGTAAGTGAAGTTCGAACATGTAGAGTCACTAAACCTCATAGACTTCGGGAGGAGCGGTTACAAGATATTACAATTGAAGAAGAACATCAGAAACGAGAAGAAACTGAAAGAGCTGATGACCAATTTGGTAATCAAGATTACCACACCGATGGAGGTGGGTAATTCTCCTTGTTCAACTTGCCAAACGAACCATAAATCAAACAAATTGCATCAGAAGCAGCTTGGTGGCAAGCGAAACTCTCATTCGATGCAAGCCAAAATGTGTGAGTTGACAATCAGTCGTGGGTTTGTTCTCGGTTCGTAAACGACAGGAGGTGAACATGCAAGCCTATTGTGTTAAGTGTAAGACCAAGAGAGAAATGAAAGATCCCAAGGTTATTACCCTGAAGAGTGGTAGACTAGCGATGACGGGTATCTGCCCGGTTTGCGATACCTTGATGTGGCATCTTAAGGTTTCTTCCAAATCTCTCAGAAGCAAAGTTAAAGAGTTAAAGCAGACAGCCCCTCGAAAACATCTCGTGATCCACTCATCTAAAACAAAGAAAAGAACACAGCTTGTAAAAAGTACTAAAGGCTCGGCCACTAAGCGATCAAACTCATCTGAAACATTAAAGACAGTCAAAATAACAGAAGACCAACTAAAATACTTCAAGGGTTGGGCTTCTGTGAAGTCAGTTAGAGGATTCACTGAAGGAGGGAAAAAATACTTCACAGTAACTGGTACTAGCAATATAGCCACAATAAAAACACAGAAAAAAATTGTAGAAAATGTTGTGAATAAGAATAAAAATAATATTAAAAAACATATTGTGAATGAAAAGAAAAATAACCCCGAAGAAAATGTCGAACTGTACGCAGAAGGTTCAGTTAGATTCAGAACTCCTGGAGCGTTTCTTATTAGGACAAAAACTAGAGCTCCTTGGCGATATACCGACCATCCTAAAAAAAGGAGATAAAATACGCCCGATTTATTATTAATGAGAAAGCCTTGTTTCAGGTAGAGACCATCGCTGATTAAACTCCACCACAACCGCACTACTCCAATATAAATGTGCATTATGTTGTGGCACTATCGTAAACCCCAAGGTTAGCTTGGCTATCTTTTATACGGATAACTTTTTAACCAGTTCCCGACCGTCGGTCTAGATACGCCCATCAATTTGGCTATCTCCCCTTGAGAATGCCCTCGCGCTGCAAGCTGTTTGGCTTGTTCAATCCGATCACTCAACT
>Ga0182027_10014795_pt1 | contig 10773 bp, 13 predicted proteins | sample 712E1DmetaG_FD_121300 | JGI IMG/M metagenome (GOLD analysis project Ga0182027, IMG submission 121300) | Permafrost microbial communities from Stordalen Mire, Sweden - 712E1D metaG (Illumina Assembly) | ecosystem: Environmental > Terrestrial > Soil > Wetlands > Permafrost | place: Sweden...
CTGAAGCCCATTCCTCTTACTTCCTGAGGATTATAGATATTTCTTCCGTCCAAAAGCACAGGCTCCTTCATCAGTTCTTTTATTTTCCCCAAATCAAGTTTTTTGAATTCGTTCCACTCGGTCATGACGATCAAAAGGTCACAATCTTTGGCAACAGAATAAGAATCCGCGCCGTATTCAATACCCTTCAAAATTCTCTTCGCGTTATCCATTGCAATCGGGTCATATGCTTTTATTACTGCGCCTTCTTGCAAAAGATTGTTGATTACGGTAATTGCGGGAGCATCTCTCATATCATCGGTATCGGGCTTAAAAGATAGACCCAGTATCCCGATTGTTTTCCCTTTCACGTTTCCGTCCAACAATTTACCGGCTTTTTTTACTATGCCGTAAACTGCCTGCTTATTAATCTCCTCAACAGCTTTAAGCAAAGAAAAGTCATAACCCGCTTTTGTAGAAATTGCGATCATTGCTTTTACGTCTTTGGGGAAACATGAGCCTCCGTATCCCGCTCCGGGAGATAAGAATTGGTTGCCGATTCTTTTATCAAGTCCTATTGCCTCCAAAACTTTTAATCCGTTGGCGCCGGTTAATTCCGAAAGATGAGCGACCGCGTTGGCGTAGGATATTTTTGTAGCCAAAAATGAGTTGGCGGCGTATTTAATCATTTCTGCGGTTTCGATATTGGTCAGGACATTTTTCCCGTCAATTCCCTCATGCAGCTCCACCAATAATTCTTCCGCGGCTTTTGAATCTGTCCCAATGACAACCCTATCGGGATGAAGCGTATCCGAAATTGCCTGTCCTTCCCTTAAGAATTCAGGAATTGAGGCAATATCAAATGTAACTCCGGCAGGCTTTGCCGCATTGATTATTTCTTTAGTTTTCTTATTTGTTCCGACCGGCACAGTGCTTTTGGTTACGACCACAGTATATCTTTTAAGATTTTCTCCTATTTTTTTGGCAACTTCAAAAACAACCGATAAATCCGCTTCGCCTGTCGGCAGCGGAGGAGTTCCTACGGCAATAAAAACGACTTTGGAGCCGGAGATAGCTTCTTTATAATCTAAAGTAAACAATAGCCTTTTGGCCTTAACGTTTCTTTTGACGATTTCTTCAAGCCCCGGTTCGTAAATAGGCAGTATTCCTTTTTTAAGACTTTCTATTTTTTCCTTAGTGTGACCGATAACCCAAACCGTGTTGCCCAAATCCGCAAAAACGGAAGCCGTTACCAAACCCACATATCCGTGCCCTACAAAAGTTATTGTCATATTAAATTTGAGTTTTTATTTCCCTTAATCCCTCATCAAAGGTCCTCATTTTGATGCCCAACTTTGTTATTTTATCATTTTTAAGCGACAATTGAAAAGGTCTGGTTGCGCGGTGATTAAAAAAATCCGCTCTCGTAGTTTTATTTATTTTAGATTTATCTAATCCGAATTCATCCGCAATTAAATTTGCCGCTGCAAAAGGGGTTAGACTTTGATTACCGACAACGTGAAATATTCCCTGAGAATTACTCTCAATTAAAGTATCCAATGTAAAAGCAATGTCGTCAATAAAAGTCGGGGTAAAAATATGATCCGTGACCGCGCTGACAGGCTCATTATTTTTTAACCGGTTAAGGATTGCCCTGAAAAAATCAGGTTTTATAAAGTTCGCCCGATAAGGATAAGCGATTCGGGCAATAATCCAAGGCGTACTTAAGCCTTGAACAATCTTTTCTCCCCCATACTTTGTTTTTGCATACCAATTGACAGGATTGGGAACGTCTTCTTCCGAGTATGTTTCTTTTGTTCCGTCAAAAACAAAATCTGTAGAAAAATAAATTAATTTTTTATTGGTTTTTAAACAAGCTTTGGCGACATTCCTTGTACCTTCAACATTTATTCTCCATGCTTCTCCGTTTTCCCCTGATGATTTGTCCGTCTCGCATCCGTCTACATTGGTTTTTGCGGCCAAATGAATTACAACTTGGGCATCCGAAGCACTTATTGCAGACAGAACGCTTTCCTTATTCTCGATATCAACCCCGGTAGACCTACTGATATTTTCAAACTGATGTTTAGCCGATAAAAGCTCTGTAATTCTTGACCCGACTAATCCGGTTAATCCCGTCCCTAAAATCTTCACTCAATAATTATAGCATCTATTGTTTATGTCGACATTCGCTGATAAAATCAGTTTATGGCTGAAAATTTAGTACAAATATCTCCAAAAGAAGGTAAGTCTCCAACTAACGTAACTGAATGGAAAAATTATTTTTCATCTTCTGAAAATGATCTTAAAGTTTATGAAAATATAAATTCCCTAAGGGAAGAGGTTGAAAATCCAAACGGTTGGATCAAAACTAAAGAACTCGCCAAGCAAGAAGTCAAAGATATCCCCGAAGATATTATTCCCAAAATTTTTGCCGGATTCGAGCCTTATCTTGAAAATTTACCGGGAGGCCACAGCAAAAATCATGCCTACAGAGATTTAATTAGTTCGGTTCTCATCTGCCAGGATCCTTGGGTCAGAAGTTTGGATGATGTTGAAAAGTTTATTGGAATAATGGGGGGAACTTTTCATGATATCGGAAATTCTGTTTCGGGAAGATATGAGGAGACAAAAAATTTTGCCGGACACGCCGAAAGAGGAGCGTATTTATTTGGTGAGCTAACAAAAGATTTACTGCCGCCAAATCTGCTTAAATTAACTAAATTCGCAATAGCTGCACACACCAATTATAAACAAGATATACCGATTAAAAAAACTGTTAATGGAGGGAAAAAAACCATAATTAAAAAACCGTATAATCAAACTCTGGATGAACAAAATAATAAAGCAGGAGTCTGGCTGACACAATGGGCAGACAGACTCGATGCCCAAGGAGTACAATTTTTTGTCCGTAATGCCGTTGCCTCCGCCGAAACCAAAGAGGATTACAGTTCTTCGACGGGATTTAATCCGAAAAAAGAAAACGAAGAAGAAGATTTTAAGCACCATTTCAACCCGGTTCTTAGAACCGACAATTTTATAGGCGGAATGGATATTCTGGAACATATGACTTTATTCAGAAATTCCGCTTTAAATAAAACCGTTTATTCTGAACATGATACTCCATATTTTACTAATGAATTAGTTAGACCAAATGCTATAGAGCAGGAAAAGTTCATCCAAAAGGTTTTAGAGGAGACGCCTGTTATGACAGATGAACAAATGGATAAAAATTTCGAAACTTTTTATGCAATGTGCAGAAAGGTTGATGCGGGAAGCAATATCGAGACAGTAATTGAACTTTTTAGAAAGAAGTTCCCCTATCTTTCAAGGGAGCAAAAAAGTCATTGGGCCAACGGATTCGCTGTTTTGCCGGAATTATACAATCAAATGTTGCTCCGAACGGAAAAGAAACTTTATGAAGCAAATAATAATCAAAGCGGAATTTTTAAGGAAGCCGGCAACCTGGCAATCAAAATACTTGAAGATTTGAAAAGAAACTAACTTCCGTATTGTTTTTTATAATAGTTTTTGTATTCACCTGTTTTTATATCTCTCCACCAAGTTTCATTTTCTTTGTACCAAGTTATTGTTTTTTCCAGCCATTCATCGAAATCATTAAGCGGCTTCCATCCCAATTCATTTTGAATCTTTGACCAATCAACAGCGTAACGCCGATCATGCCCAGGACGGTCTTTAACATATTCGATTAAACTTTCATCTTTCCCCATAATCATTAATATTTTTTTAATTACCGAAAGATTGGAGATATCCTGAGTATTTCCGCCGACCAAATAAGTCTCGCCTGTCTTGCCTTTATTTAAAACCAGGTCTATCGCCCGGCAATGATCGACCACATATAGCCAATCTCTGACATATAACCCATCTCCATAAACCGGAACTTTTTTGTTCTCTAAAATATTCGTTATTGCTAGCGGAATAAACTTTTCCGGAAATTGATAGGGGCCAAAATTGTTTGAACAATTAGTAATTGTAACGGGAAGTTCATATGTCTCATAGTAAGCACGCACCAGATGATCTGATCCTGCTTTGCTTGCTGAATATGGACTTCTGGGATTATAATTTGTTCGTTCATTAAACTTACTCTTATCTTCAAGTTTAAGGCTGCCGAATACCTCATCCGTTGAGATATGATGAAACTTTTTTATTTTATTTTTCACTGCCGCGTCCAGCAACACCTGAGTACCGACAACATTTGTGATTACGAAATCCGACGGATTTATGATTGATCTGTCCACGTGACTTTCCGCGGCGAAATGAACAACCGCATCAATCCCCTCCATTGATTTATTTACGATACCAGGATTACAAATATTCCCTTTGACGAATTTGTAATTGGGATTTTTTTCAATTTCCCTGAGATTTTCTAAATTGCCGGCATAAGTTAAATTGTCAAGATTAACAATTTTATCCTCGGGATGATTTTGCATCCAATAAAGAATAAAATTTGAACCGATAAATCCCGCACCACCCGTAACTAGAAGATTCATAATTTTTTCTCTCTTCTTAATTTATCAAGCATCAGTATTCCTACCATGCTTGTCGCGTGATTAATTTCCCCGTTCATTACTTTTTCAACCGCTTCGCTTAAAGGCATTTTTACGAGTTTTATTTCTTCATCCTCGTCCGGATCATTATCCCCCATTTCCAGTCCTTTTGCCAGAAAGAGATTTACTGCGCCTTTAAAAACATTGGCTCCGATTTGAATTCTGGCTATTTCTTCCAGCTGCAAAGCCTCTATTCCTGTTTCTTCTTTCAATTCTCTTCTCGCAGCGGCAATGGTTGTTTCGCCTTTATTCATGTATCCTGATACCGCTTCCAATACAGTTTTTTCCAACATATATCTGTATTGCGAGATCAAATAAATTTCATATGAGTCGGTCAAAGGAAAAACTGAAACAACCGGAGCTCTGTCTATTTCATGGTGAATCTTTATTTTTCCGGCGGCGCTTTTGAGGCTTATTTCTTTAACGTCAAACAATTCTGCTTTAAAAACGGTTTTTTTAGAATTAATTTTCCACTGACTCATTTTTTTTGGGTAGCCCAATAACTATTGGCTTTAAAAAGACTGTCAAAAGTTCCGGCGTCGGACCAATAACCATTCAGCTCTTCCCAGCTAAGTTTATTTTCTTTGATATAAAAATTATTTACTTCCGTAATTTCCAACTCTCCTCTACCACAAAAATCAGGATTACACCTCTTGATATAATCAAAAACTTTATTATCATAAATATAAAGTCCTGTAACCGCATATTCCGATTTGGGTTCTTTTGGCTTTTCTTCAATTTTAATTATATTTTTTGGATTTTTTGGATCAAATTGAGGAACCCCGAAACGGCTTAATTCGGGAACTTTCTTGAGAAAAACAACTGCCCCATCCTTGAAATTTTTAACTGCCGACTTAAGGTCAGCATCCGTTGTGTTATCTCCCAAAACAACTGTAATTGAATCTCCGTTGGCGAATCTCTCTGCGAGACTCAATGCGTCAGCAATGCCTCCATCAGGCTTTTCTTGATAAGCATATTCCAGATGTGTCACTCCCAATTCTTTTCCGTTTTTTAAAACACCCAGGAAATCTCCGACATGAGGACCGCTGGTCACAATCAAAATATCCGTAACCCCGGCTGAGACCAAGGTTTGAATAGGATAAAAAATCATCGGTTTGTTATAAACCGGAAGTAAGTGCTTATTGGTTACATGAGTCAAGGGATATAATCTTGTGCCCAATCCTCCTGCCAAAATAACTCCTTTCATATTATAAAATTCTCCATTCTAGTGATTTCCGTTCACACTTAAAATAAAAAATATCATTGCCAGACCAAAGCCTCCGATAAGTATATATTCTACCACAATTTTCAAATGTAAGTCGTGATTTAGAAGGTGGTGCATAATTCCCCATAATACGTAAAAAAGGGTCGTAGCGACAATTACGCCAATTTGAAAAATTCTGTCGGTACTGCTATATGCCAGCAAAAAACTGAGGCAAAAAACAACGGCAAGCATTAAATAATAAATATTGTGTCTTAATAATATTTTATTAAACATTAGATAATGACCCCCTTACTCCATATACCGACCAAAGATAACACCAATAATAAGTATAGTATGTGATCGATATTGTGTCCGACAAAACGCATAACTTTTTTCTTTTCTATAATAATCATATCCAAGAAGAGCGCAAAGATAAATACAAGAATGAATACGTAATAAATATTTGAGGATAAGGTCGAAGTGTTAATAAGCGGATTTTTTGAAACTGCCTGAACGGTCTTTTGAACTACGGGAACAGGAGCTGCGGGAGCAGGAACGGATGCAACTGTACTTTTCGCTGGAGCAATCTCCTGAGGGGCATTTTTGGCAACGGGCATATATAAATTACCGAATTCTTCAACTATCAATACCGTATCTTCGCCGTTTAAATTACCCGATTTAACCGCAAATCCGACATCCTGGTAGTTTGACGACAACATGTTTGCCCGATGATCCGGACTTGCCATCCAGGCATCTATCACGCTTTGCGTAGTTGTAAATCCTCTGGCTAGATTTTCTCCGGCATAAATATATTTATATCCGGCTGCCGTAATAAATGCCCAGGGAGTTTTACCGCTCGGAGAGTTGTGGGCCCAATAGTTGTATTGGAACATATCATCGGCCTTAGCCGATGCCGCCTGAGAAAGCTCATCGTTAATAACCAAAGGTCCGACTCCGGCACTTTGTCTATCTTTGTTGGTAAGAAAAAGAAGTTGATCGGAGGAAATGTCAGCCTGAATACCCAAAACAGATGGATATTTTACTTTTACCGTTTGTATAAAAAAGCTTGTCAGGAAAAGGAATACTATCGTCAGGAGTAAATTTGTGTGATGAAGTATTTTTGCCCTGTGGTTATTGGATTCCCTCGGAATGAAAAGATGAGATAAAAAATCTTTCACTTTTTTATTATAGCATTTATGCGCCGGTTATCTATATATCGGCAAAATTATTTCCCCTATCTTTTTTCCGTTAACCGGCATTTTAAGAGCAAAAGATAAAGCATTTGCAATTGCCAAGCCCACCCGTAGCCCCGTATATGACCCCGGACCGATATTAACTTCAATTGCGGAAAGATCCTCCGGCTCAATCCTATATTTCTTTAAAATTTTATCCATCATCAGGAGTATGACTTGTTCCTTATTGGGGGGAATATTTTCCGTCAAGAAATATTCTTTGTTGTCTATTTTTAAACCGACGGTATTTTTCTTATTATCTGCGGTATCTAAAATTAAAGTATTCATTAGAAATTAAAAATTTTCGTTGCTCCTTCTCTTATGATTTTCCAGGGCTTAACCGTACAGTCAATAATAGTTGAAACATCTTTCTGCAAGCCCTCATCTTCTTTCAACACGTAATCCGCTAATTTTTCAAGCTTGGGATCTAATTCTTCAAATCTAAATGGTGTTTTCTCTCCGCTGAAGTTGGCGGACGGAGCAACAATAGGTATTCCTACCTCCCTAATTAGTTCTCTAAGCTTTAAATTATCGGGCAGTCTGACAGCTAGCGTGGTGCCGCCATTTCTCGCAAGAGACGGAACTTTATCGGTATCGCACCTAAAAATAATTGTAAGTCTTCCGGGCCAATACCTGTTGATAAGTTTATCTTTAATTTCTTGGGGTATCGGCAAAAGATAATTTTGAGCCATTTCAAGTGAATCAACCAAAACCAGCAGCGGTTTATTTTTCGGACGTTTTCTGATTTCAAACAACCCTTTCAGGGAATTTTCCTTATCCAGTCTGCAACCGATTCCGATAGCAGTATCCGTCGGAAAGATAACAATTCCTCCGTTTTTGAATACCTTAACCGCTTCCTGCATTTGTTTACTCATGATATTTTAATTATATACGAATTTGGGGTGTTTATTTATTCTCCTGTTGCTCAATAAATTTATTGAGTGAAGATTTTTCTATAAGGTAACGTCCGCCGAAATGTATTGCCTTAATCTTTTTTTCAGAGATATATTTATAAACGGTAAGCGCGCTTAATTTTAAAAATGCCGAAACTTCTTTGACGTTGAGAAAGTTTGTTTCAATCAGATAATCCATAGTTTGACTTGCCACAATATATATCATAAATATTGTAATGTCAAACTTTTATTGACTTGAAGACCTAAACATGATTTTTCTTATGTTTTCTTTTTCGTTAACAAATTCTATATCAATTCTTTTTTCAGGCAAATAATTCTTCAATTTTTCCGCCCATTCTATAGCAACTATATTTTGCAGATCATTAATAATTTCTTCAAGTCCCAAATTTTCAATATCTTTTTCGGATTCGGTTCTATACAAGTCTACATGATAAAACATGCCTGCCCTTAATCTATGACTTCTTATTATTACAAATGTCGGAGAAATAATTCTGCTTTTAATTCCGAGTCCTTCTGCCAAACCTTGAATAAAAGTTGTTTTACCGCTACCCAAATCTCCGTATAAACAAATTATTCTTCCTTTTTCTAAAGTCTCGGAAAAATCATGCCCTAATTTTTGTGTTTCTCTGAAATTATGAGTTGTAAAAACTTTTTCGAAAAAATTATTCTTCTTCATTCTGAGTTAATTCCCCTTTCTTAATTATCCGGAATGTTAATATAGCACAGATTAATATGAAAATAATCCCTAATGCCATTGATATCATCTGAAAGGTTGTGTCCTGTTTTTTAGTCGGATCCGGAGGAATAATATCTTTTCCGTTGGAAAGCAAATCGCCTAAAGGAGAGACAGTCGGTTGATTTACCATATTATTTCCCAGAACAGATGCGGACACCGGTTGTTCCGAGGCGGGGTCGACCGATTGCTCCGAAGCAGGAATTGAAGTAGGAATAATGGTCGATTCCTGAATCGGAGTTTTAGTCGGAGTTGGAGTAGGAGTCGGTGTATTTGTCGGCGCAGGCGCAGAAGTTGGCGTAGGGGTTAATGTGGGAGTCGGTGTAAGAGGAACAGCTATAGCAATACTGACGGGATCCGACCATGTTGCCGTAATCCCTGTTTGAGTATATATGCCGATTTTCAGATCATACGTACCGCTTCCGGTTGTAAAATTGGGATCATTTGAATCAATTCTCCCCTGAATATCTCCTCCCCAAGAACCATTTCCGTCAGTTACGATATTAACAAAATTCCCATCCGTAATTGACCCCATATGCCAAGCTCCTCCGTCATATGTAGATCCAAAATAGTTGCTTGTTCCCGACTGCGCTACTGCAATACGAAGCCTATAAGTTGCATTATTTATTAATCCGCTCATCGTTGCCGTAACGGTAAAAGAAGTATCAAGACTTAATGTATTGGTCGGATAAGCCGTAATGACAGGAGCAGTAGCAAAAACGGGATTTGCAAAATAAAGAAAAAGTAAAGCCGTGATAAAAACAATGACTGCCTTCATTAATTAATAATACCTAAAAGTTTACTTTATCTATTTCCCGTATGCTACCAACAGAATAGTGATCTGTAAAGGGCATGTTGTGCCCATTCGGAACAAAAGGATCATTCATCTTATAATTTCCCGATGATCCGCTGATTAAAACTACGAAATGGTCGGGAATCGGTCCTCCGTCATATGAAATACCGACTACAACAGGGTCTCCTGAAGAAAGAGTACCGTCAATTATCGATCCGACACGGTTCGAGGTGGCCCCGTCAGCCGTAATAGTATATTTCAGATAAGCCGGAAAGTAGGAAGCAAAATTATTCGAATTTGAATTAATCGAAATAGGAGTAACACTTCTGTGTCCGTAATGCGTATAAACCATTGCCATTGATGTCATTAAACATCCGTCATCGGCAATCGAATATTGCGTGTTGTTGAGAGCTAAAGTGCCCCACTGACTGTCCCTCTGGTTGTAATAACAACCCGACCATCCGTCGTCACAGACAGTTTGATTGGACAAAATACTTGCCGCCCCCGACGTAAAACTGGAAAAAGCCGTAAGTTGAGCCTTAGCTTGAGCTAAAAGATTTTGATAAACTTCTTCGCTCCCTTGGGTTTGGACCAGAAGATCTTGCTTAGTAGCTTTTTCCTGGTTCAATTGATTAGTATATGCCTCGAGCTGAATCTTTAGATCCTCCACTTTTTTCTTTTCTGCTTCAAAAATATCTTTTTGATTTGCATAATCGTTTTTTGCCTGCACTACGTCGTAGACAAGCTTTTTGTCATGATCCTGCACGATTCTGAGATAATTTAGTCTCTCCAAAAAATTTGAGGCGTCGGTAGACGACAAAAGTATTTCCAGAGGCTGCACCGTGCCCACTTCGTAGGTTGTAACTATCCTATTTAGTAAAACTCTTGTAATATTATCCAAAGATTCCGAAAGCGTAGAAATTTTTTTTGTCGCAGTATCAATATCCAGCGTTAAATCCAATACTTCTCTTTTGTTTGCCTCTATTCTCGCTTCCGTTAAACTTATCTGACTGTCCATAATTTGTATTTGGGAAGAAAGAGTATTTGCCTGTCCATTAAGATCATTAACTTTATTTTGCAGACAATCAACTTTGTCTTGACCGGTTTTATCATCACAATCTGCAGCTCTAACTATCAAAACAGCTTTACCGAAGAAAGCCAACGACAGAAGAAGAATAAATATAAATATTATTTTTTTCTTTAAAAAAAACATACATAATTTACTTAAGATATCGAAGCACTGCCAGGAAACTGGATAGCGCTCCCAAAATTACTGCCACGATTATTTCGGCTCCTAACATGCCGAATAAGAAAAGTAAAGAAATGGGAAAAATAGACATCCCCTTCAAA
>Ga0182027_10014796_pt1 | contig 10772 bp, 4 predicted proteins | sample 712E1DmetaG_FD_121300 | JGI IMG/M metagenome (GOLD analysis project Ga0182027, IMG submission 121300) | Permafrost microbial communities from Stordalen Mire, Sweden - 712E1D metaG (Illumina Assembly) | ecosystem: Environmental > Terrestrial > Soil > Wetlands > Permafrost | place: Sweden...
GCGGAAATACTCGCCCTCATCCATCAAGCCCAGCGCCCGGACTTCCATGAACAACTCCACCAGCAACCCCTCCACGGTCACCAGATGCCCGTCGTGCGGCTGCGTAGTCGGCTTGGGGCGGATTGACCACCGTGCGCTCTCGGATGGCAAACTGCCGCGCCGCCGCCCCGCGCGGGTTCAGGTGACCGCTCCCTCACACCTCCAGCAATGCCTTAAAAGCAGCCTGCGACGGGTCGCTGTAGAAATCAATTTGCAGTTTGTCGATAATCTCCGGCGGAAGCTCTGCGAAATCCCTGCGATTCTCCGTCGGAAACATCACCCGTTTTGCGCCTGCGTCCATCGCGATGCGGAGTTTGTCGCCAAGTCCTTCCACCCGGCTCAACACGCCGTGGATGCTCATTTGTCCGAGGATTACCAAACCGCCCGCAATCTGCCGGCCAAGCATCGCCGAGATCAGGCCGATGTAGAACGCGACGCCAAGGTCTGTCGCATCCTTGCCCTGCATCAGGCTCATCACCTGAATGTTGAAATCGTAAGCGCCCACATCACGATCAATGCCGATTTTCTTGGCATTGGCTTTCAAGTAATCGTACGCCATTCGCGCACTCTCCCGGATGCCCTTGCCGGATGTGCCAACGACATTCAGCCGATGCCCGCCTGCCGCCGCAGTGATCTGGATGCGATATAGCGAGAACCGATTCTCTGCCGCGTCAAAGCCCACCGTAAACAAATCCCCGGGCGGCATCGCCGTGTCGGGAATAATTTGCGTCGAGCCCAATTCCTTGCATGTCACGAATGTCTCGCTTTTCGCCTCCTTGTCCAAAAAGGACAAATTCACCTTTGAGTATTCGATGCCGCCCATCCTTTTCAATTGCTCCTTTACGCGGCGGCGCAGCTCGATCGCAAACGTCAGATATTCTTGGAGTTCTTCCTTTGAGCACGTTCCATCCGGATGCAACAACTTGATGAATCCAGAAACAGTTCTCACCACCGCCTTGCGGTCGCGCTCCTCGACATGACTGCCCAGGCTGAAAAAGAGGTCATACGCATCCGTGTAGTTTCTCCGCCGCAGTTCCTTGTGGAAAATCTCAGCCAAGTAATCCGCTATGAATCCCATGTGCGTCGTGAAATAGTCTGGCTGCATTTTAGGAATTTCCCAACCTGGCAAGTAGGCGTGCCAGCGGTCATGGAACGCCATGTCGTGACGGATTGTGTCCGGCAACGCCGCGAACAGGTGCGAGATTCTGGCAGTGGTTTCCACGTCACCGTCCAGATTGCCGTTGAAAACAATTCCCGCATCCGCCGACAGCGTGCCTTTGTCATCGCCGCGCGAAAACGACCCTTGTTCCATGTAACCCTTATACATTTGCTTGTCGCTCTCGGTCTTGAAATTTGTACCGGCCACCTCGTCGAAAGCGACCATATCAAATTTCAACACCAGCCCCGGCTTGTCCTTCCGGTTCTTCCAACCGAATAGGTCCGGCACGCCGCCTTGGCCGCCAGAGAGCAGGATTACGTATGGCGAAAGCTCGCGATAAACGTACGATTTGCCGGTGCCGCGCGGGCCGAGCTCAATCAGATTGTAATTCTTCTCCACCATCGGGACCAGGCGTAGCAGGAACAACAGTTTCCGACGCATCGAGAAATCAGAATGAGTGGGCTCGTACCCCATCGAGCGCAGGAGTACGTCAATCCACTCGTCTCGGGTGAAATGCTCGCGGCCCAGAAGATATTCGCCGAAATCCGCGCTCGCAATCTGGATGGGCGACAGCCGCTCAATGACGAACGGCCGGATCGCCCCATCTTCGCCCAGCGAATCGTCATACAACAACTCCACGTTGGCCCACACCCCGCCGGTCAGCAATCGCTCATGTTTGTGAACCACGTCGGAAGCGATATGCACCTTGTCCAGCCCGCATGTGGACAGGCGCGCCCAGAATTTCCCCCCGGTCACCCGCTCGTCAAATACCACCGACACCAGGTCGATCAACTTCAACGACCCCGACCGTTGCAACCGCGCCTTAATCAGTTCCGACTGGTCGCCCCGGACAATCCGCTCGCTGATGGCGCTCTTGACCTGCTCCAACCCCGAACGGATTTCCTCCTCCTTCGTCGTGGAACAGTATTTCCCCAACAGATATTCCAGCACATAGACGGGCACGTTGAAACCCACCTTGAGTTTCTTCACCAGGTCTTTGCGGACAATCCGCCCGGGAAAGGCCGCCGCCAATTTGTTGTCCAGTTGATCCAGTGTCACATCGTCTGCCATAAAAATTTAGTGTTGGGTGTTCCGAGATCGTTTACGGCTAGAACCATTCATCCAGTTCCACCTGCAAAGTCACCGTCTGCCGGTCCAGAATTTCTTCATCATCCGCGTCCAGCGCCTGCAATTGAAGCTCGGTGCCCATTTTCGCCTCCGCTCCCTTGACCCGCTCCAGATCCGCCACCTGAGTCTCTCCTCCCGGTTCGACCATAACCGCACTCTTTGCTTTGAACAGCGCCTTGCCGCTCGCTGGAACGACGACTTTCACCATCACTTTGCGGCTCAACAGATTTTCATCCACCGACCCAAGTAAATCTTTTTCGCCCGACCCCGGCGCAATTTCCACTTTCGGCGACAGCGACGTAATCTGGCCCAGCGGCTTGAGAACGACTCCGCTCTTTCGGGCCTTTTTCGGCCAGCGCGCAATAACCACGGGCGTCACAAGCTCTTGCAACGTGGCGCCACCGTGAAAAAAACCGATTCGTCCGAAGGTCTTGAAACAATTCACGCTTCGCGGCACGCAGACATCCAATTCGCTCTTCGTCACTTTGAATTTTAGCGCGGATTTGTGCGCCAATCCGTGTCCAGAAATCGCCCTCCGGCTCTCCACCAGAATTTCGCCCTCCGGCTTGCTGACTTCCTTTTCATCCGCCGCTGGCTCCCAATGATAAAACCCATGGTCTGTCACGACCGCCACCTGATTATAGCCTGCCGAGCGCAGCTTGCGGATCACTGTTGCGTAACGCTCCAGTGTTTGGTCGAGCCCAAACGGCTTGAGCACGCAGTCGTGGTCATCAAGTTCATCTCCAAAAACGAACACCAGCCGTCCGAGCGCCTTGGCGTTCAGCCATTCAACCGAAGACGCGCCGGCGATTTCCGTCACCGTCAGCCGCACCGCCTTGTCCTTGAGTTTGAACGTGGACTTCAGCCACTCGCGACGTTGTTCCGCTTCCGTCAGGTTTCCACCGAATCCATCCGCCGTTACACGCCATTTCTTTGCTTGCACCTCCACTTGCAGTTGATCGGCGATGCCCGGAAGACAGAGTGGCATCCCGAGCGCCGTGATGGAGGGAATCGGCGCACGCGCGGCCGAAACCTCCGCACGCCGCGTTGGCTCGCTTTGATTCAGCAAATCGGCAAGCCGTTGTCCTAAATCGAATCGGCAGGCGTCGAGCACCAGCACGGCCACCGGCTCTTTGGTTGTGGCACCGGCGACTTGCTCCTTGATCGCCTGCCCGGCAAATGGCAATGCCAGGGAATCCACGCTCGAATGGGAAAGCAGTTCCGAAAACGCCGAGTTCGTCGCATCAAGATGACGCAAATACGCCTTGCGAATTCGCGCCAACACGCCCACGAGTCCACCCGGCATTTCGGCATCGTCGCGAAAAAGAACCTCGCCCTGTTGGTCCACTTCCCAACCTTGGTGGGTGAACCAGTCCACAGCATCTGCGGGCGATCTCCACAGCGCCTCCGTCCTCGAATGCCGCAACAACAGGCTCGCCGCCGATGCCAGCTTCGACAGATGCCCCCACCGCACCTTGTCCTGGGCACGCTTGCCCCAAAAACCGTCCGCGTGACTGCGATAGTGGCCGATGTTCGTCTCCAGCGCCTTGGCCAGCATGTCGAAATCTTCAATCGCCGCCACTTGTTCCACCGCTTTGTCGAACAACGCCTTTTCCGCAACTGCCGAGCAAAGCGGCGGCGGCAGCACCGTCAGTCCCCGTGCCCAATACTGCAAACTTGTCTGGCCATCCGCCCTTCCCGCCAGTTTTTCGAAGCTCTCCACCAAATCCACCTGTTTCTGCCATCGGTTAAGCAACTTGAGCGCTCGGTCGCGTTGTGCGCCAACGGGAATGATGCGTTTCGCCTCGCCTGGCACTTGGCCCGGGCATTTTGCTGCCGCGTCCGTACAAAGCAACACCGACAACGCCTGAACGCGCCACCCATCGGCGTCCTTTTGGTTCGGTGTTGGCAGGCCGAAATCCTCACTCAACCGCCGCGTGAACAGGGAAAACCGGTTCTCGGAAACGAAAGCCTCGAAAGTCTTGCCGGGCGTCGCGAGCATTTCCAGCACGGCATCATCATCCATCAGCGCCCCCTTCGCATTCCCCGGTGTCAGTTCCTTCCATGCCGAGAACGGGCGGCTAAACCATTCCTTCGCGTGCGCCGCCAGCAGAGGTTTCAGCTCCACCAACTGATCGGGCGGCAATTCCACCCCATACTTCGCCAGCGCCTCCGGCAAAGTCCAGGTGACGACTTCAGTGGCGCGCAATTCAAACACCTTGAAATAGCCGACTTCGTTTTGCGCGACTGGCAGCCAGATGACGCGCTTTGCCGGCGACGCATTCTGGAATCGCTCGCGCAACAAAAGTTCGTGCGTTTCTTCCGCCCACAATTCGAACCCGCCACTTTGCGCCGCGGTTGCCAGCAAATCTCTCCACTCGCGCTCCGCATCGCACCAAAGAATAAATCCCGACTCGCTGCCTGCGCGGTTCAGCATGCTCTGGATTTCTTGGCAGAGCCAGTTCTGGAGGCTGTCCGAACTCATGCGACCCTGGTTCCTCCAAGTCCTGCCGCCTGCGCGAGGCTCAACATCTCCTCCAGCATCGCGCGCAGACGTGGGCATTTGCGTTGGGCCGTGTCCGGATCCAACTCCCCGAACAATTCGGCCCCGTGCGTCACCTCTTTGTAGGTGGTTTGCAGCTTCTCCCAATATAGCTTCCGCAGCAGTTTCTTCGGTGGCTCGTCAAAATTCACCGTCTCGGGTTGCGCACATTTTCCGACCAGTTTCTTGCTCACTTCCGCGGGGAGCACGTCCAGATCGCTGAGCAGCCACGCCTCGCATTCATGCACCGCAAAATGCTGCCGGAATTTCGGGTGCCCCACCTTGCCCTCCAAGTCTGCCTTCGCCCAGTCATAACGCTCTCTTGCCGTGGTTTTGCCACCCGGATAAAACGTCGGGCCGTACAGGTCCAACAACCCAATCACAGCAATAATGTCTTCACGATCCGGGCCGTTGAGATACATCTGCGCCTTTTTGGGTGTTTCTCGGACATAATCGCTCCAGCCGTCAAAACGGACGATTTTAATTCCAACCTTCTGCCCCAAGTGCGGGTCCAACCACCGCTTCAGGAATTCCGGCAACGACTTTTTCTCCGTGTGCCCCTCCACAAACAGCATGAATTTCATCGCATCCCCTCCAGTTCTCCGGACTTGAACAGACTCCCGAGCGTGTACTCTTTCAGCCAGTATTCGAGGTCTTTTCCCTCCAGGGTCTTCAACTCCGTCTGGCCGTCTTCCCACTTCGTCACCGTAGTCGTTGGCACTGTGTCCCGGAAAGCGTCGAGAAACTGCGGCGAGTGCGTTGTCAAAATCACTTGCGAACGCAGCGACGCATCCACGGCGTGCTCCGCCACAATCGGCAGCATCCCTGGATGCAGCCCCACTTCCGGCTCATCAATCGCGATCACCGGCGCTGGCGTTGGGCTTGCCAGCACCGTCAAAAGAAACAGAAACCGCAATGTGCCGTCGGACAAATCCGCCGCCGATTGTTCCCGCTTCAATGATTTCCATCGCACCTGCAACTGGATTTTTTGGTCAGTTGCCGGCGCGAAGGCCAGTTCCTCGAAATCATTCCCGAACGCCGCCTTCATGGCCGCATTGATGTCTTTCTTGAACTTGCGGTCGCTGGTGTAGAGCGTGTGCATCACAGAAATCAGGTTCTGGCCATCAGGCGAAACACGCCGCTCCGGTCGCGTGATTGCCGGCTGGCGCAGTGGCGCGCGATTGTCCACCCGCAAATCGTGATATACCGACCACCCAGCCAGTTCTTTCTGGAAAAGTGTGATCACCCGATTCTCGAAGAACGGTCCGGAAATCATGGAGAGTAGCGTTTCCTCTTCCGTCATCAATTCCGGCGCAGCATCCAATCTCCGTTGCGTTTCGCTGAACACGACTCCTTTTTGCCCTTTCCTTTCGAGGAATTTGAACGGCTCGGTTTTGTCTTTGATCTCCACACGATAAAAATTCCCCAACAACTCCCGCTCAATCCGGTACGCCGACGTCTGCCCGATTCTGGTCAGATGAAAATCGTAGGTCAGGCTGTCCGTTTCCTCCTTCCGCTCCGGCTCGGGTGGCGTCGTCTTCACCTTCACGGCGATCTCCGCCGCCTCCCCATCCCACACCAGCGACTGCATGCCCCCGGCGGCTTGCACATGCTTTCCGAGTCCGCCCTGGGCGGAAATGGAAACCAGCTCTAGCGCCCGCAGCAAATTCGATTTGCCGCTTCCGTTCGGGCCGATCAACACGTTCAAGTCGCCAGGCTCCCAGACCACGTTTTTCAGCGAACGGAAGCCTTCAATGAATAGCTGTTTGATTTTCATGTTGTGCTCTTTTTCGATTTCCACCATCCCGGCTGAGGCAGTTTGCCTTCGCGCACCCAACGCCGCTCGTCCGCCCGCCATTCCGCCCGGTCCGCGATGGCCTTGTCGGCGTCCTTTGAGTCCAGCACATCCGCGTGCAACAGGCCAGCTTTTTGCACCGGCGCGATGTTCACACGAACGCCATCGTTGATGTCCGGGGCGTATGCACTTTCCTGGGCGATGAAATCAGCCACCGTCTGCGGCGGTTGCCGATTGCCATCAAGGCTGGCGACCTTGTCGAACAGCGGCTGTTCACTCAACCACGGCTCCCAGGTTTCGGCCTCAGGACAGGTCCAACCCTCGATTTCCTCACGAAGATGCTTGGCGCGGCTGGATTTCTCGTCGTGATCTCCCTTCAGTTTTTTGATTTTCTGTTTTAGGTTGTGCTTCTGCTCTCCTAATTCGTTGCGTCGCTGGAATGCCAAGCCCGTTGTTTCCAGTTCGGCATCTATCTTTTCGATTTCGTCTTTGGCGGCCTTCATTTCTTGCCGGAGAGGTTCGAGGACGGCTTCATCCAATGGCTTCCACCAGCGGGCGCACGCCAGTTTGATGGACTCTTTCACCATGCCCTTGGCATCACGGCAAACGAGAGGTGCCAGGTCAGGACTCGTGGGATCCGCCGCGAATGTATCTTCTTTTGGCGGGGTTGGGCCGAGGACGGCACAAAAGTGATCCAAATGCGACAAAGATTCTTTCATCCAGCGCGGGAAATCAGGATGCAGCTTGGTGGCTGCGGCAGCGTCCAGCCATTTTGTCAACGGGCCTGACGCCACGGTTTCGTTCAGGCGCCCAAGCCACGTTGCTGTCAGGCTGAGCAACGCGTCATTTATGGAATATTGGCGAAGGGCAGAACGAAGCGCGGACGGACCGAATCCGCTGAGCGACACCTGCTCCAGTTTCACCTCGAACGCCTTCATCTCCTCGATCCACTGGTCCAGTTGCAACTTGCGGCTCTGCTGCCCAGCCGTAATGTTCACCAGCCGTTCCAACGTGCGCAATTCCGTCTCGAATCCGCCGCGCAACCGTCCGGCGTATTGCATTCGGATTTTGGGCAACAGGTCCGCATCCAGCTTGTGGCAATAAATCAGGCATGCAAAGACCGGCTTCGCCGGGTCGCCGCGCTTCTTTTTTCTGGCGTCCGACCTCTGCTCGCGAGCATCGGTCTCGACCTGCCATGCAATTGGGCGTTTCTTGAACTGGCCGATATGCCGTTCAAAGAACGGGCCGGACAACCATTGCTCCAACGGCACGCCGACGACTTCTTCAAACTCACGTTCCAGCACGGCCGCCTTCCCACCACGAAAGCTCTCCGGCAAGCGCTCACGAACGCGCTCAATCAACAGTTTCTCGCCGCCTCCGCTCGTGAGCGGAATCACACCTTGCTGCTCAGCACATCTGGGCGATGGCTCCCCGGCTTCAAGTTGTTTGGGCCACCGATGGCCAAGGAGTTGAAGAACAATGACGGCCAATTGGTCGAAAATCGGAGGTTTCAGCAGATCGCCGCTGCACCCTTGAAGCACCGACGGAGTGCAAGCCTTCGCGATCGCCAACGGGCCGAATCCGAAAGCCTGACACCACTGACCCAGCCATCCTTCAGGATGCTCTTGCGTGGATTTTTCTGCATTGGCTTCTTCGCCGTCTGCCTGTTCAACCTCTGATTCCACCGCTACCTGCGCATCATCCTTCGAACCCCCCGCCGCCCATTGTGTGGCGATTTTAATAGCGAGCGATGCAATCGGGATGTTTTCGCCACTATGCATTGCCTCGGGGTATTGAAATCTTTCAAGTTCTGCCTTGATCAAGGGATCAAAAACGCCCGCATGCAGAAGATCAGAAGTGAGATTCCATGCATCGGTGCGGATTGCATCCAAATCGGCCAAATCGAAAGCAAGATTCTTCTCGATAATTCGATTGGTTTCATCGCTTGCGACGACTCGGACTGATTCGAGAAGCATTTTTGCAGAAATTATCGAAGCCGAAAATCCTCGAAGGCCGGTCGGCTGGTCACCACAGCGTATTTGTGGATTGAAGTTGTCACTCTGAAGCTCAAGGCGGCTAGTAACACCCGACAAAAAAGTCAGCAGGCACGCCAATTGATTCAAACTTCGTGATTCGTCGGTTGTCAAATGAGGCAATCGAACACGTTCCAAGTCCTCGCTCGTAGCTCCAAAGGAATCGTTCAGGACTCGTAACATTCTTCGAACATAACGAGAGTTCAAGAGAACAAGGACAGTTTCCAAACTGTAGTTGCCACCGGGTAAAAGATGGATTGTCCGTCCCGTATCCAAGGACACATAACCGCGTGGAAGCTTTCGGACTCCAAGATCCTTGCCGCTCATTCGGGAGAAGGTGAGCGCCTCGACTCCTACCTTCTCCATATTACGTAGAGCAGAGCCAGGAAAGCATCTGATCCTCGTCCCGTTTGGCGACCAATCGATCCGGAGCGGAACGTCAGTCAGCCAACGGTGCGCCACTCCACCTTCATTACACTTCGACCATCGAGCAAGTTCATCGATCGGGGCTTCCCAAAAGAACCTGACGAACCTGTCACCTTTCGCCGTTGAAATCCCAGCGCAGACTTTAAAAACCTCTCCTGCAGGTATTCCTGAAGAAAATAATTTCTTCTCACTTTCCGAGAGCCGATATGCGAACGGGAATCCAGGAATAGATCGAAAAAGCGATTGATCCACAACGTAGCGATTCAATATTTCCCCAGCAGAAAACCGACCAAGAGCCGTAGCCTTTTCCTCTGGGGAATCGCCCGCAAGGCGCAAGAAAACAGATTTGCCTCGGGAAGTCTGACCTGTGGCGGCCTGCATGCAAATCATCACCGTGTCAACCTTCGCTCCGGTTACCTCTGAAAAAGCCTTCGTTCCCAAGTGACCCACGCAGCAGACCCGTGTGTGCTCAAGCAAATACTCTCGCAAGTCTGCAAGTGTGGAATTGAACATGACGGTCTTCTGCAAAATGAATGAACTAACCCCACCTTTATTCAGCATCCTGACGGAAAGTTCCAAGAAAGCGGAACACAGATCATGGAGCGATTTTGGAAAATGCGTCGTCAGATACTGCTGAAGCGAAGGCCCCATCGTCCGCCAACCCATGTATGGCGGATTCGCCGCCACCACGTCGTAGCGTCGGGCGAGCAGGTTGAAAAACATCAGCCCTCTGCCAGCGGACTCACCAAAAAAAGCTTGGACTGGGTCGGCAGCCTGCGCTTCCGTCGCAAAATGCGCCCGCAGCCGGTTCAGCGCGTCGCGCTTCCATTTGTCGTAATCATCGACTCCCACAATCAAAGTAGTCTGAGTCCTTGTCGGCCCAAACAGTCCAGTTTGCACAGCGGTGCCTTTGCTCCTGTCCGCCTCCTCCTTCAGACGCAGCAACGTCGCGTCCACCGGTTCCTCAATTTGCAGCAGTGCGCCCAGCTGGTCCGCATGTTCCAATCCTTGAAACACACGTTCCAGCGCCGGACGCAGTTGTTCGTCCTCGGGATGTTTCTGGAGAAAAAGTTCCATGTGGTTTCGCTCTCGGGGTAGCCGGATGTTGGTCGCGACCATGTGGTCGTGAAAACTTGTCAGATCACCGGCTTCCATTTCTGGTGAGCGTTCTTTCGCCTTCATCCAAAGTGCCGCCGTGGCGATTTGTACCGAGCGACCGTCAATATCAATACCGTAAAGATTGTCGTTCAGAATCGCCGCGCAAATCTCACGGGGCGTGAGTGTCCGCCCCTCCCGTGCCGCCTCCTCCGCATACATCGCGTAGAACAGGTCGAACGCTTCCAGGTGGAAATGTCCCGAGCCTTGAGCTGGGTCGAGGAATGTGATGCTACGAACAGGTTTGAGCGTGATGGGTGTGCGGTCAGCGTCCTTCACGTAGTATTCCCACTTCACACACTGCTTGGAATCGGGATACATACCCATCCACAGCGCGCCGAGGGAATTCTGGACAAGGAACTTTACCATGTAAGGCTCGGTATAAAGTTGCGTGGCTGGAATGATGTCCGCACCTTGGATTTTCGCGCCCTTCCGCGTGCGCAGCATTTCAAACACCCGGTCCTTCTCGTCAGCGTTCCAATATTGGTACGCCCA
>Ga0182027_10014797_pt1 | contig 10772 bp, 5 predicted proteins | sample 712E1DmetaG_FD_121300 | JGI IMG/M metagenome (GOLD analysis project Ga0182027, IMG submission 121300) | Permafrost microbial communities from Stordalen Mire, Sweden - 712E1D metaG (Illumina Assembly) | ecosystem: Environmental > Terrestrial > Soil > Wetlands > Permafrost | place: Sweden...
CATCGTTGCCACGCACAAAAACAGGATGCGCCTGTTTGAGAGCGCGGCAAAGCGGACTGTTGAGATGACAAACGCATACTACGAAAAAGGCGACGAATCGGTGTTGCCCCTTTCGATCGCCACTCGGGCCGCTTTTGTCAATGCGATGAGCCTCGACATCGCCATGGGCGGCTCCACCAACACCGTGCTGCACCTGCTGGCGGTTGCACATTCGGCCGGCGTCAGGTTCGGCATGAAAGACATCGACGCGCTCTCCAGGAAGATCCCGGTGCTGTGCAAGGTGGCGCCCAGTTCCCAATACCATGTTGAGGATGTCAACCGTGCCGGCGGCATCATGGGAATTCTTGGTGAGCTCGACCGTGCCGGGCTCATAGACACGGCCGTGCACCATGCGGCCGGGAAAGACCTTGCCGAGGTGATCGCGCACAACGATATCCGGAGCGGTCGTGTTACCACGGTTGCGATTGAGAACTACCAGAGCGCGCCGGGCGGGGTGCCGCGAAACCTGGTGCTGGGCTCGCAGGACGCACATTACTCCGAACTCGACAGGGATCGCGAGCGCGGATGCATTCGCAGCGCAAAAACGCCGTACAGCAGGGACGGCGGGCTTGCCGTCCTTTTTGGAAACATCGCCAGGAACGGATGCGTGGTAAAGACCGCGGGCGTTGACGAATCGATTTTCACCTTTAGCGGACCGGCCAAGGTGTTTCACTCGCAGGAACAGGCTTCCGATGGAATCCTCGGAGGGAAAATCAAAGCAGGCGACGTCGTCGTGATTATTTTCGAAGGCCCCAAAGGCGGGCCGGGTATGCAGGAAATGCTGTATCCCACCTCGTACATCAAGTCGATGCACCTGGGAGCGAAATGCGCGCTCATTACCGACGGAAGGTTCTCCGGCGGGACTTCCGGCTTGTCAATAGGCCACGTGTCGCCCGAGGCCGCCTCGGGCGGCGAGATCGGGTTGCTCAAGAACGGCGATATTATTGAGATCGATATTCCCCGGCGCAAGATCAACGTGAAGCTGTCCGCTGTGGAACTTGCAAACCGGCGCAAGGTCGAATTGAAAAAGGGGAAGAGCGCGTTCAAGCCGAAGCGGAAACGGATCATCTCGGAGGCGCTCAGGGCGTATGCGCTGTTCACAACGTCGGCCGACAGGGGCGCGGTGAGGGAGCTGCCGAAGGAGTGAGATAGGTTCAAGACAAAGAAGTCGAAGACTCCCTTCAATCCCGATGGGGCTGTGCGGTGCTTGATTTTCCTGGCGGCCGGGTGTATTATTAATGATGTCATTTGCTGACATCAATGGAGGCACAAGATGAATCAACTCACCCTTCGTCATCTGCCGAAGAACACCGAAAGCCTTCTGCGAACGGCGGCGAAGAAAAGCGGCAAGAGTCTCAATAAGACCGCTATCGACCTGCTGAACAAATCGCTGGGATTGTCCGACTCGTCCAGAAAAAAACGTTCGTTCGCCGGGTGTTCGGGGACATGGTCAAAAGAAGAAGTGGATGAATTCAACTGCAACACCAAGGTGTTTGAAACGATCGATCCGGATATGTGGAAATGAAGATCTGTCTTGACACGAACGCCTACACGGAAGTCCGACGCGGTTCGAACAGAGAGGCAATGCGTTTACTTGAAGAGGCCGAAGCGGTCTATGTCCCGTCCATAGTCGTTGGTGAATTATTTGCCGGTTTCTACCAAGGAAGCCACACGCAACGTAATCTGGCGGAGCTCTCGGACTTCTTTGAAATCCCCGGTGTGGAATTCATTTCTCCCACGATTCCTATCTGTGAACGCTACGGTTTGCTCGTAGCGGAGTTGCGCCGGAAAGGAAGGCCTATCCCCACCAACGATATCTGGATCGCGGCGGCCGCTTTGGAAACCGGATCGAGGCTCTTGTCATATGATAAACACTTCAATGCTATTCAGGGACTAATAGTTTACAGACCCTGATGTCGCTTTGAAATGCACGATTGCAGAACAGCAATGAGAACGGATGCACCATGACCCCTTCCGCTAAGCAGTATCTCGATGAGTGCCTCACCTCCTATCCTGCGCTCAATGCGTGCCAGGACGCCATCGTTCGCGCGTTCGGCCTGCTTGTCACCTGCTTTACAAACGGCGGCAAGGTGCTTGCCTGCGGCAACGGAGGAAGCGCGGCCGACGCCGACCACATCGTGGGCGAAATGATGAACAAGTTCGCGCTCAAGCGCCATTTGAGGAATGAGGATACCGACAGAATCAGGCGCAGCGCGCTCTTGCTCAACGATAAACAGTTCCTTCTGAGCCACCTCCAGCGACAGCTTCCGGCCATATCCCTTTCCGCGCATTCTCCGCTTGTTACCGCCATTGCCAACGACGAAGACGCGGAGATGATATTTGCCCAGCAGGTGTTCGGCTACGGCAGGGAAGGGGACATTCTCATCGCGCTGTCCACGTCGGGAAATTCGAAAAACGTCGTCCGCGCGATTGCCGTGGCAAAGATATTCGGGCTCAAGGTGGTTTGCCTCACGGGAAGATCCGGGGGAACGATCAATGCCCTCGGGTGCGACGCCCTCATTTGCGTGCCCGGGGACGTCACCTATAAAGTCCAGCAGCTCCACCAGCCGGTGTACCATTGTTTGTGCGGGATGGTGGAGGCCGAATTGTTCGGATAACACCGCGCCCGCATCCTTTGCGAACTCTGTTTTCCCCGCCTCCTACGTTCCATTCCGATGCTGTTTCTTTGACCGGCCCCCTTCGCCAATGATATAATAATGTGTTGTCCGTTTATCATGCCTGGATCGAAGCAAAATGCCCGACACGCCAACAAAAATCGGCCGGTACAACATTGTCAAGCTGCTTGGCAGCGGCGCAATGGGCAAGGTATATCTCGCTCACGATCCCGTCCTGGGGCGCAATCTTGCCCTCAAGACCATTGCAATCGATCCGCGGGTGCAGAGCCAGACGCGGGAAGAGTACCTGGCGCGCTTTGCCGCAGAGGCAAAGGCATCGGCAAGGCTCGATCATCCGTCAATTGTGCAGACCTACGACGCTGGCCAGGAAAACGGCGAACCGTGGATCGCCTTCCAGGTGGTGGACGGTGAAAGCCTCGAAGCGATTCTCGCGGTGCGCGGAAGACTCACCATACGCCGGTCAATCCTCTTTACGGTCGATATCGCGTCCGCGCTCCAGCACGCGCACGGATGGAATATTATCCACCGGGACGTGAAACCCGCCAACATTCTCGTTGAAAGCCGTACCGGCATTGCCAAGCTCGCCGATTTCGGCATCGCGCAGGCGCCGTGGTCGGCGCCGGTTGCGGATGGTTCCATGATGGGCTCGCCGGGCTATATGTCGCCGGAACAAATTGACGGAAAAGAAGTCGACCAGCGGAGCGACCTGTTTTCTCTGGGCATCGTGTTGTACCAGATGGTTTCGGGGCGCCACCCGTTCCTGCGCGACACGATGAACGCGACTATCGACGCTACGTGCCGCGGCGGTTACAAGCCGCTTCGCGACCTCGTGCCCGAGGTCCCCCGCCAGCTCGACGCCGCGGTTCGGCGCTGCCTGTTTGCAAATATCAAGATGCGAATGCGCACCGCAGCGGAGCTGGTGGACATCCTGAGGCCGCTGGCGCCGGACGTTGTCCGGGACCACGCCGGCCGTCCTAAGTCGTTCGCCACAACGCACGTTATTGTCGGAAGCAGGGCTTCGGGCACCGACCAGGGAAAAACGGCGCTGCTGGGCAACGTTTTCTACCGGCTTAAGATCATGCGATGGTATTCCGCGGGCCTGGATGCGGTGAGGAAACGATTCGCCATCCTGATGGGACGCAATGAATTGTTCACCGGGGAAGCGCTTGAGGATGCGGCGGGGATGTTCAAGACCTTGTTGAGGAGGTTGGAGAGATGGGCAAGGGAAATTGGGGAACGGTTTCGGGGGAAGGAATAGGGTTTTCCCGCTGTCATACCTCACCCCGGCCGCCACCCCTCTCGGCCGTCACCACCTCACCCCGCCGCTTTGCGGCACCCCTCTCCTTTGCAAGGAGAGGGGAATGACTTATTACTTCAACGAATATTGCAAAATGGAATTGGCCGTCTTTGGTCCTGCCCCCTTCTCCTTGGTAAGGAGAAGGGATGGGGATGAGGTGCGAAGCGGAGTTTGGAGAAATGTGAAGAAGAACCGTACATGTCCTGCCTCAGCCGTCACCACCTCACCCCGCCGCTTTGCGGCACCCCTCTCCTTTGCAAGGAGAAGGGAATGAATTATTGCTTCAACGAATATTGCAAAATGGAATCGGCCGTCTTTGGTCCTGCCCCCTTCTCCTTGGTAAGGAGAAGGGATGGGGATGAGGTGCTTACTGTGAAAGAAGAATAACTGCCATGACAACAACCATCTTCAACAAAACCATTATGAAAGGCAGACGACGCGAGCTGCGCAAAAAGCAAACACCTCAGGAAAAGAGGTTGTGGGATTTTGTTCGCGGGCGTCAACTTGGAGGCGCAAAATTCAGAAGGCAATACAGCGTCGGCGGTTTTGTGCTGGATTTCTACTGTCCGGAATTGAGGCTGGCTGTGGAAATTGACGGGCCAATTCATTGTTTCCGGAAAAGATATGACAGGTACAGGCAATCTGCTATTGAAGGAATGAGGATCGGCTTTTTGCGGTTCACAAATACTGAAATTGAATGTGATTTTGGTCTTGTCACAGAAAAAATCAAGTCGGAAGCGGAAAGACTTCGTTCGACGCGCAACACTTAACCGTCGCTTTCGCACCTCACCCCGGCCGCCACCCCTCTCAGCCGTCACCACCTCACCCCGCCGCTTTGCGGCGCCCCTCTCCTTTGCAAGGAGAAGGGTTGGGGATGAGGTGCAACCCGCCCGCCAACCCAACCATTAACCCGTCCAACCTGCAATCCCGGGAAACCGAACCGCCTGCAGTCATGCTGGCCCGATTATTAGTCGTTTAATGTTTGTCCTTGAAAAAACCTTCCTTTGTCCATATAATAGATATGTTGTGTGCACAGGTCTCATCCGAAGGACTTTCCGGGCAATCCGCCGTAAAGGGTTTTTCGTGTTTGCCCGGTGTTGATTATTATAAGTAAAGTTATGACCCAACCACATCTTATTGTCATTCGTAAATTATGTGCCGCGGGAATGCTGCTGCTTGCCGGGGAGGCGTGGCAGGGGGATGTTTCCGCAGCCCCGATATTCGCGACAGCAGTGTCTGCAAGCTCAGATGACGCTTTTGAGGATACCTCCGATCATTCCGTAAACATTGACAGTGTTTGCAATCCAGTGGGTGCCGGTGCTCAAAATAACCGCAAAGTTGGGTGGGTTGGTCTTCGTTTTCAGAATGTTACTATTCCGCAAGGCTCTATAATAACCGCGAAAACAGGGACGGATTCAACCTACCTCCGGTTTTCATGCAAGGTTGCATCACTCGGATCTGCCAACGTTTACATCAAGGCGGAAGCATCGGACAATGCCTACGCGTTTGCGGCAACCGCAAGTAACCTCAGCGCCAGGCCCCAGACAACGGCATCAGTCTTATGGACATGTTCGGGCGGAGGTGCGGTGCAATGGGATGCCAAATATATCAGCTTCGACATCGCTTCCGTGCTTCAGGAAATTGTAAACCGCCCCGGCTGGAGTTCCGGAATGTCGATAAATTTTCTGATTCACAATAATGCAGCGGCTCCAAACGGCTGGTTTGGCGCGGGCACTTTCGACAACGGCGCGGGATATGCCTGTTCGCTTCATGTGTACAATTACACCGCTCCGCCGTCGACGCAGACGGCATTAATCACCTTTAGCGCCGTGACCTCAACGGGAATGACTATTGGCTGGCAGCGTGGCAATGGCGCCAATTGCGCGGTGTTTATGTATCAGGGAACCTCCGGAAGCGCGTCCCCAGTATACGGCACCACCTACACCCAAAACACAACTTTCGGAAGCGGCACGCAAATAGGTTCCAGCGGTTGGTACTGCATCTATAACGGCTCAGGTACATCGGTTACTGTTACGGGTTTAACTACCAAAACATTTTATCGTATAATGGCCTGTGAATACAACAGCTCCGGAGCAACAACCCTCTACCAGACGAGTTCGAGCGCCGCAGGCAATCCCGCCAACTACGCCACCTACCCCAACCTTGCACTCGGCAAGACGGTAACGGCTTCTTCTGCAGGCGGGGGAAATTTCGCTTCCAAGGCAACCGACGGCGGTTCCGGCACCCGGTGGGAGAGTACACAAGGTGTCGACCCCCAAACGATGTACGTCGATCTTGGAACCGGATACTACGTTGACTCGGTCTACATCGATTGGGAAACAGCCTCAGCGAATCACTACCAGATTCAAGGTTCCAACGACGCCATAAACTGGACCACCATCAAGGACACTACCGACGGGCTAAGTCAGCAGCATCGTTTGAGGAGTTTCAGTTTTACAAAGACGTTATACCGTTACATTCAGATGTACGGTTACACCAGAACCACGGGATATGGATATTCCATTTGGGAATTCGGGGTCTACGGCGACACCAACAAGGTGCCGGCAACGCAAGCTTCGGCCGTGACATACAGTTCCGTCACCTCAACCGGAATGACCCTTGGTTGGACACGCGGCAGCGGTGCCAATTGCGCCGTGTTTGTCTACGCGGGAGCCAGCGGGAATGCCGCGCCCGTGTATGGCACCACGTATACCGCCAACACCGCGTTCGGGAGCGGCACGCAAATAGGTTCTTCCGGATGGTACTGCGTGTACAATGGCGCAGGCACATCCGTGGCCGTCACTGGCTTGACACAGGGTACTGCGTACCAGACAATGGTTTGCGAGTACAACAGTTCCGGCGCAAGTACCGCATACAACACAAACACTGCCACCAGCAATCCGTCGAACCAGATAACGGCACCCGGCACTCAGGCAACTACCGTGACTTTTGGTTCCATCACTTCAAGCGGAATGACCATCGGCTGGACAAACGGCAACGGCACCAGCCGCGCGGTGTTTGTTTATCAGGGAACCACCGGGAATGCCGCGCCGGTATACGGCACCACGTACACTGCCAGCACCACATACGGGAGCGGAACGCAGGCCGGAGCCGGATGGTACTGTGTCTATAACGGCACGGGCACATCGGTAGCTATTACGGGACTGGCCGCGAGCACGGCGTACAGGGCAATGGTATGCGAATACAACAGTACCGGCCCGGGCGCCAGCTACAACACGGGCACCGGCACCGGTAATCCGGCGAATCAGACATCAGCGGCTGCCGGGGCGCCTGCGACTCCCACCGGGTTGACTTCAGGGACCTTAACGGCGACAACCGCGGCATTGTCGTGGTCTACATCCACGGGCGCGACCTCGTATGAAATTCAGGTGTCGGTAACCTCCGGTTTTACATCCGTTTTGATAGATCAAACAGGAATCTCATCCACGAGCTATTCGGCAACCGGACTTTCGGCCAGCACTACGTACTATGCTCGCGTAAATGCCACGAGTGCCGGAGGTACCAGCGCCTGGTCGGGTAACTACAGCTTTACCACGAGCGCCGCAAGCGGCAGCCTGGATGATTACAACAAATGGGCATACAGCGCCAGCGTTGTTCTGAACACCACCAACAGCGGCGGCGGTGCGAACGTGGCCACCGACCAGAGCAATTTTCCCGTCCTGGTGAGATTAACGAGCAGCAATTCCAATATCTTTAGCCAGGCAAAGAGCGATGGGACCGACATCCGTTTTTCAAAGTCGGACGGCACGCACATTCCCTACCAGATAGAGCGCTGGGATAATGCCGATAATATGGCGGAAATTTGGGTGAAATTTGACGTAAAGGGCAACAACAGCACTCAGTACTTTATGATGTACTGGGGCAACAGCGGCGCCGGGGACAGTTCGGGCGCGAGTGCGGTGTTTGCTACGGCAAACAATTTTCTGGGCGTGTGGCATCTTAAAGAAGGCGGAAACACCACAGCCGGCGGCTACGCCGATGCAACTGGCGTTTACCCTGCCACGGGAAACAATATGGCCTCTGCCGATCAGGTTGCCGCGGTAATTGACAGCGGTCAGAGCTATGGAAGCGGAACCGGCGGCAAGGCCATTTCATTGTTCAGAAATGGACTTGGGAGCGGATGTACAATAAACATCACAACTGTTACCGCGGGTGTAATAAACGCGATAAACTCCACTCCAACGGCGGGCGGCAGCGGTTATGCCGTGGGAGATCAGTTACTGGTGGCAGGAGGAGATTGGGGAATAGCACGTGTGACTGCGGTTAGCGGAACGACTGTCACCGGGGTCACTATTAACGAAAGTCCAGCTCCCGGAGCGGGATGTACAATAAATACTACTGCCGCGGGGGGCAACTTAACTGCTGCTACTGTTAATGTCGCGAGTACATCTGGTATGTATTGTGTGGGTGACATTTTGTCGGTTGCCGGCGGCACTGGCGGAACGGTAAAGGTGACTGGAATTGCCGTGAATGGAGGAGGCGTCACCGCACTTGCCGTGCAGAATGCCGGAACCGGATATACTACTGCAACCGCAGTCGCAACTACCACCACTAATCTCTATACCGTAAGTGCAGGAAATGCAACGACGGATTTTGGGCCGGGAATCGCTCTTTCGGCCGGTCAGACACTTACCTTTTACGCCTGGGTTGTATCCACGGGAAGCAGCCAGGCTTCCTGCATATTCGACATGGCGACCGCAACAAATGGGAATTACATCTTCATGGCTCGAAAGGATGCAAATAACTTAACCGTTTCCACAAAAGGCGTTAATGACAATGGCGCCTACACAACGGACAATTCCTATCCGGTGACGACATCCACCTGGACGCACATCGGTTTCACGGTGGACGGCTCGGGAAATGTAGCCATCTATGTAAATGGTGTTTCGCGCGCCACAACATTGGGCACAGGTTATCCTAAAGCAATTACCGCGGGCAATTATTTTCTCAATACTTTGGGATCGCGATATTACAACGGTCCATCGCAGTTTTTTCAAGGAACAATCAACGAAGCCGTGGTTTCCAACGCGGTCTGTTCCGCGGACTGGATAAAGCTCTGCTACCAGAACCAGCAGAATGTCGCCGTTGGAGGATCGGGCCAGCTTGTTTCGAGCATCACGTGCAGTCCCGCGGCTCCCACACTGTCCAATCCCGCCAATGGCTCAACTAATCAAACCACGACCCCCTCCCTGTCGTGGGGAACCTCGACCGGCGCGACCAGCTACAGAGTCCAGGTTTCAACAAATTCGGACTGTTCCTCTCCGATCTACGATCAGAGCGGCATCGCCAGTACGTCGCAGACAGTGTCCCCGGCATTGTCAAACAGCACAGTATACTATTGGCGTGTGAGCGCCGCGAACAGCGGCGGTTCCAGTGGTTTTTCTTCGATTTGGAGTTTCACCACTACTTCGTCAAATCATGCGCCCACAGATATGTCGCTTTCCAACAAGGTCTTCAATACCACCACGCCGGTGGGAGCGAGGATCGGAACCTTCTTTACAACCGATGTTGACCTGCCCAACGATTTCCATACCTATACATTTAACGGCGGCACGAACGATGCGAGTTTCAGCATCGCGGGCAATGCGCTGTATCTGGCCTCAACGCTTTCCGCAGGCACGTACCATATCAATGTCCGGACAACCGATCAGGGAGCACTGCATTTCGATTCGACTTTTACGCTTACCGTTCAGACATGCTCGGGCGCGTGCACCGACAATTACTCGCAGTGGCAGTATTCGAAGCGCATCACGCTCAATACCACCCGGACCGGCGCGAATGTGACGAACACCGTGACGAATTTCCCCGTCCTGGTGAGTTTAAACCCGGGGAATTTCTCATGGTTTTCGCAGACGCGGCCGGGCGGCACGGACATTCGTTTCTCCACAAACGACAGCGCCGCTACGCACCTTCCTTATCAAATCGAGCGCTGGTCCATTAACTCGGGAAACAGCGACACGGCTGAAATCTGGGTCCTGATAAGCTCGGTCGCGGGAAGCAACAATCTGCAGACGTTCAAGATGTATTGGGGAAAAAGCGATGCGGCCGACAGTTCGAACGGCCCCGCTGTTTTTGCGACATCCAACGGGTTTGTAGGTGTCTATCATTTGAGCGAAGGCGGAACAGGAACGCGATACAATTCCGCGCAGAGCAGCCATAATGGGACGACCGTCAGTTATGACGGCGATGAAAAGGGGACTGGTTTGGTGGGAGTAGGCGACTACCTTACTACCAACGACGGCATCAATCTCGGAGATATCGAAATAACCACAGCCATCACCCTGAGCGCATGGGTCAACCCGAATTCACTTATCGGCCGCGGGAGATTCATCAGCAAGCAATGGACGACAAACGCGGCTCCATGGCAGTCGTATGCATTGCAATGGGATAACAGCGGCACGCCCCTGGTCCAGTTGCAGCTCGCGGTCAACGGCGCCCAAACAGACGCGACCATGACGACAGCCTTGACATCAGGTACATGGGCCTATGTGGCCGGTACCTACGACGGCACCACTATGACAGCATATTTGAACGGAACGTCCAATGGTACTCCGACGACAGCGGCCGGATCAATCTCCGCAACGACGAGGAATGCAACGATCGCGTATAACGAGGATGCCGGCGATCAGCGGTTCAACGGCAGTATCGACGAAGTGCGCATCGAGAATACGGCGCGCTCCGCCGACTGGATACGACTCTGCTACCAGAACCAGCAAACCTCCCAGAACCTGGTGGATCCCGACGACTATTCGGAATGGAAGTATTCGAAGAATATTGTA
>Ga0182027_10014798_pt1 | contig 10772 bp, 11 predicted proteins | sample 712E1DmetaG_FD_121300 | JGI IMG/M metagenome (GOLD analysis project Ga0182027, IMG submission 121300) | Permafrost microbial communities from Stordalen Mire, Sweden - 712E1D metaG (Illumina Assembly) | ecosystem: Environmental > Terrestrial > Soil > Wetlands > Permafrost | place: Sweden...
GACATACTAAATAAATTTATATACTTAAATTTATCGTATTAAGCATTAATGGTATCGAAGTGAAGTTCATCCTATTGACTTTAAATTTGAATTTTATTATTCTATTAGTTCTAATTCTAATTATTTAATTATGGTATGTATCTTATAAAAGTAATATCCCCCTTAGTTTTCCCCCTCTCTTTTTATAGATTATCTTCCAAATAATACGATTTCAAAACGATTTCAAAACGATTTCAAATCGATTTTACCCCCTAACAACAGTATTACAAGGTAAGTACAACACTATCTCAAGGTTATTAAAACACCATTGCTTGGCATATCGTTGGTAAGACCGTTAGGTTCTGCCTCCCCTTCTTTTTTGCCAGTCCTGCAGCAGATCGAAGGCTTTGAACCACAGGAAAGGAAAGATAACATAAGTTTTCATGTAAACACAAAAAAATCAATGAAAATTTCAGTAATTGCCGACGATATAGTCATTGACCAGGTTGCTGTTCCGATTTGTAAAACATTTCAAGTTTCAGACGATGTTATTGCTCGCCGAATTTAATTTGAAGAAATTTGGCATTATTGGGAGGAATAATAACTTTAGAGCAAACTCGAACCCACTATTAATTGTTTCCTCTTTAGAAATCCTTATTTATTTGAAACTGAGACACTACAGGATTTTAGAATATTGCTTTGGGGTGTGGCAATTTTAATGGATTTGTTTTAGCCCGGAAAAAAGTTGTAAGTGAAATGTTAAGTGTATTGTTCCCCATTATGTCTATTATTTCCTTTTTTTTCTTATCTTTGTATGAGGAAATGCAGAAAATTGAATGAATTTCTCCCGCGCCCATAGTTCAAATGGATAGAACGTTGGATTCCGGTTCCAAAGGTTGTGGGTTCGAGTCCCCCTGGGCGCACTTTTTTTCCTCTTTTCCATAGCAGATTATTAAATAAAATCTTAAATTTGCATCCGTTGATTTTTTATAACTAAATAACTTTTAAGTTAAGGATACTTCCAAATGCTTACTAAAAGAAAAAAACTCTCTAAAAAAGAGATTAAAGAAGATAAACTAATTACCGCCTACTATAAAGCGTATAACTTTGCTGAAGAGAATAGAAACAGGTTACTTACCTACGCCGGCGCTCTTGTTGTTATCGTATTAGTTGTTATCTTTTTTATAAATAACAGAAATAAGAATAATGATGAAGCAGGCGTCCAGCTTGCACTCATTATGAATTCCTATGATTCAGGCAATTATCTCGAAGCAATTGAAGGAAGAGCCGGAACCAAACTGACAGGTCTTAAAAAAATAGTTGATAAATATGGCAGCACTGAAAATGGTGAAATAGCCAAAATATATCTGGCCAATGCTTATGAATATTTAGGTAAAACTGACGACGCATTTAAATATTACGATAGTTATAGCGGAAGTAATAAATTATTCAAAGCAACTGCATTAGCCGGTGAAGCCGGTTATGAGTCTTTTAAGAAGAATTATGAAAAAGCCGGCGATCTATATAAAAAGGCCGGCCATGTATCCAGTGATAATGTCCTTAACCCGGAATACCTCCTTAACGCTGGAATTAACTACATGAAAGTAGGTAAAAATGCCGAGGCTAAAGAGCTTTTTGACAAAATTAAGAAAGATTACACTAATTCTGCTGCAATGAGAGAAGTTGAACGCTATTCAATTCAATTAGAATAGTATTCCCTTCTTTTATTATTAAGGATTTTGTTAAGAGGTCGTCCCATAGGTAAACGACCTCTGTTATTTTTAAAGTGATTGTATTTTGTCTATTATTCCCTTTGAACCTTCAACACTTATTCGTTTTATTATCCGGTAAGTCTGACGTTCGCTTATCCCCAATATTTCACACCTTTCTTTGATTGTCAGTTCATCAGAATAGATTAGTGATATGATTGTTAACCTGTCGGCTTCTTTTTTACTCATTTTCAGTACTCCATTCATTTGTAGGACTCCTTTTTTTAGAGTCCTTAAAGTTAGTTTTTACTGACATTTCTATCGAGTCGTATCTATGACATTTCTAAGGAGTTATTATTACATTTGTTAAAAAATATTTATGAAAATATTGACTATTTATTAAACTATTCATACATTCAAGATGGGAGATTCAGAAGTTGGAATATTTTGTTAGGATTAGTTTATGAAGATTAGGGTTAAAGTCAATTGTTGGTTATATATCAATGTTTTACCATGCCTCTTAAAATTTATATTAATTTCATAGAAAAGGAAAATGGTTTAGTGGACAGCTAATATTTAATCAATAAATAAAAGGAAGTTCTATGAAAACATTTTTATGTTCTTTGTTTTTAATAATGTTATCATTCAATGTTTTTGCACAAGATCCACAATCTCAGGATGATATATATTTTTATATAAATAATAATAGTAATAACCAAAATTATACTGTTACATTTACAAAAGTTGGTGGTACTAATTGTTATGATGCTAATTTTAGCATAACAACAAATTATAATATTTTTTCAAATACAGGAATAAATTACATCTCATTTGTAGGATGTTGGAAGCCGTTTGGAGGGATACCTTTTGGGATGGGATATTATACTGTGGCTATCTTTCGCGAAGGTACACTTACAAAAGAATTCTATCTCGATTTAAGGTCAGCTACAGTAGAGAATAGTTGGAATGATCTAAATTTTAATTATTATTGTAATGATTATTCACTATATATTAATGATAATAGCGTACCTTCTGGTTCAATTCAAACATTTTGGGGGATAAACCCAACTCAAGGTTATTCCCCCATAATACGGCAGATAGCTACATTTGGTTCACCACATATAGTCTGGGATGAGATATCAAATTCAGCTATAGGGAATTATAGTTTAATCGGTTACATTATATATAGAGGTGGCAGTCCAGCGAACCCAACCGTTGCTTGTACAACCGCAGCCAATATTCATGAATATTATGATTACGATTATACTGTCGGCGGTTTAAGAAACCCTACTTGTTATTATTGGGTAAGTGCTTTATATTCAGATCTCCCTGTATACCAGAATCCTTCAACTAATTATAAAGAATATCCAAAATCAAATTACGTTTATGTTCATGTAATTCCTCAAAAGATTAAAGGATCATCCAAACAACCTGATAATTATTTCCTAACCAATTATCCCAATCCATTTAATCCAACAACTAAGATTTTTTTCACTTTGGCCGAAACTACTAGCCTGGAAATAACAGTTTATAATGCATATGGACAGGAAGTACAACAATTATTTAGAGGTTTGAAGGAAAAAGGAACTCACGAGCTTCAATTTGATGGGAAAAATCTGTCAAGTGGTGTATATTATTATACATTAAAAACAAATAAATTTACCCAAACTAAAAAAATGATATTAATGAAGTAATAGTACATGTTTATGAAAAGCAAATTAACGTTTTTCGTATTGTTATTACCTCTATTTATATACGCTCAGAAACAAGTAAAGGTCGATTGGCCTTCACTTGCTAATTCTCCATGGCCAGTATTAAGAGGAGATATGCAGGGGACTGGAAGATCTGAATATATTGGTCCACGAACCTGTAATGTAAAATGGGTAAAGGATGAACCAAGGGGAGTATTGCTTGGCCCGGTTATAGGATATGATGAAAATCTGTATTTTGGAGAAATGGCTGTGAATTTTCATGATACATTTAACTTATTTTATGCTGTTGATAAAAACGGGAATGATCTTTGGACATTTAAAACCCAGGAGTATTTTTCAAATATGGGAGGATGTGTCCTAGGCAGAGACAGCACTATTTATTTTCATTCAGCAAACGGATATTTATATGCATTGAATAAAGATGGTCAGTTAAAATGGTCAGTTTATACAGTTCAAGCTACCCGGGATGAATTATTTCTGGATAAAGCTGGAAATATTTATTTACCTGCTTTTGACACATTAAGGGTAATATCTCCTGATGGGGTAATGATAAAATATTATTATCCTAATATTATAAGACCTTTGTCTTTTTCTATTGGCGGAGATACTATTTTTGCAGAAACCGGGGGAAAATATATGGGCTATCCGGGTGGTACATTAGACGCAACAGATCTTAAGGGGAATGTCTATTGGTCTTATAAATTTGGAAGAATAGGATGGGGAATACCAATGGTTGACATTCAGAATAATGTGTATGTTTTTGGATCTGATACCACGAATATATATACATCAAATTATCTATATTGCATTAGACCTGATGGTAAGCTTAAATGGAAATATCCAATGGACTTCTTTAATATGCATTATTGTCCAACAATGGATTACAATGGTAATATTACTTTTTTTTCACCTTACAATGAAAATGGTAATCTTTATGCAGCAATTACTTCGCTTGACTACAACGGAAAGGTTAGATGGATTGATACGCTTGATGCTAATGATAATGATTTATCTCATTTTCTTATGGAATATGGCCCTGTCTGTGACAAAGAAGGAAAGATATATTGCGGATCAGATATGTACGGAGGAGCTTTCTATTGCATAGACTCAAATGGAGTAATTTTATGGAAAAATATTTTCCCGAATGAATATGATTCCTGTCCGGCAATTGCACCAGACGGAACAATGTATATTGGGCTTCAGTATGGGGATTTTGATTTCGGTCAGATTCAAACTCTTTATGCAATAAAGGATACTTTAACAGATGTAAAAGATGAAAAAGTTGAAACTGTAAAAGATTATCAGCTATTTCAGAACTACCCAGATCCTTTTAATCCATCTACTACCATAAAATATTCATTACCTAAAGCCTGGAATGTAAAACTTACAGTTTACAATATTCTGGGAAGTAAGGTGGCAACGATTGTTGATGGATATAAAATGGCGGGGAATTATTCTGTACGGTTTGATGCTCTTGGTCTTTCAAGCGGAATATATTTTTATGAACTTAATACGGGGAACTTCAGAGATATTAAGAAGATGGTAATTCTGAAATAATGCCTAACCCGCCGTTAGTTACCTTGTCAATTCTATGTAAAGGTTGTAAGTGTTTGTTGATAATTACGAAGCTGTTTTGTATCTTTGTTGTAGAAACAATATAATAGGTTTAAACATGCGAATAAAAATTCAAAAGTGGGGTAACAGTCTGGCATTAAGAATTCCAAAAGCATTTGCATTTCAATCTAAAATTCGGGAAGATGAATATGTAAACCTTACTTTAGAAAAAAATAAAATAATAATTGAGCCGGAGGAAGAAAAGAAATATTCACTCAAAGAATTGTTGGACGGTATAAAAAAATCTAATCTTCATAATGAGATTGACTTTGGAAATCAAGTTGGAAATGAACAGTGGTAAAATCTAAACCCTATGTCCCTGAAAAAGGAGATATAATTTGGCTGAATTTTAATCCTCAAATTGGTCATGAGCAATCTGGGAGGCGGCCTGCATTAGTTATTTCACCCCAGGAATACAATCAGAAAACTGATCTGGCTATATTATACCCTATAACAAGTCACGTAAAAGGTTACCCATTTGAAGTAAAGATACCAGATGATTTAGAAATCAAGGGAGTAATATTATCAGACCAAATTAAGAATTTAGACTGGAAAATTAGAGAAGCTGAATTTATATGTAAATTGCCCAGGATGTCATTTTCAGAAACTATAAATAAAATAAGTGTTCTAATAAATTTATAAACTGTAACTAACATATTCTTCAGCCGACCGCTTAAAAACATTTTCTCAACAACTATGTACTTAGATAACCTTCTTGTTTTGGATAAAGATATCTTTTTATTATATGATAACCGTATAATCGTTCATGGGCTTTTGAAATAATAATTACTAAAAGGAGGATAAGACAATTATTCACTAATAATTAATACAGGAAGATGATGGTGAAGCATCATCTTCCATAATGAATGACCGAAAAGACTGGTTACCTTTTTATTTCGAGTCATTCTATTTTATATCTACATGACCGATACTGAACTTGTATTCAAAATATTTAATTTATTTTATAATATAATTTGCTTTTCATTATTTTTTTATTATTGTCTTACACGTAATTATAGAAAGAATGGGAATAAAGTTAAATGTAGGCTAAAATTTACCCCCAATTATCTTTAATTCTTCATTATAAAAATGGCTTGGTTAATTGTTTTTTACTGATTATTTGGGTTACAGTAAAATATGCACAGATTATTTTCCCTCATATTATCCTTCGGTTTTATCTTCAACTTATTTTCATGCAAAAATCCGGTTGCGCCGGACAATAGCTTCACCCCCGGAAGAAGAGATTATACATGGACAATTGACACATTAAATTCACCTCCTAATTTGTTTAGTTTAGTCAATATTTGGGGAAGCGGACCTTCAGACGTATGGGCAGTCGGGCCCGCAGATGAGACGCTAAATTCCTTGTGGCATTATGATGGGATCTCATGGAAACCAACAACTCAAAGATTAAGTAGTAATTTATGGTCTGTGTTCGGCTTTGGTCAAAGTAACGTTTGGATGTGTGATGGTCCTGGAAGGGACATTTTTTATTTTAATGGTAATATTTGGGTTAATCAGGGAAATTATTCCTATCCTGGCTACTCAATGTTATATCTCAATAGTATCTGGGGGACTTCAAATAGTGAGTTATATTGTGCAGGTTCTGCTTATGATTCTCAAATGGGTACACAACCTGTTTTAATGAAATATAATAATAATGCATGGAATTTTATTCAATTGCCCAAGAATGATTTTAATATAGTAACACTAAAGAAAGACCAGGATAATAACATATTCTTCTTTACTGCAATAAAATTTACTACAGGTTACAGCGATACTAACAAAATATATACATATGATGGGACCTCATTGAAGGAAATATTCAAGGGAACTAACAATCCGGTCGATAATGCAACAGCAGACGATATTGGGGGAAAAGTATATCTAAACATAAAAAATAAGATTTATAAATATATTGATAATAAGCTAGTATTGTGGAAAGATTTTGATGGAACAAGTTATGGGGGAAGAGTATTTGGCCGGAATGAAAATGATTTTTTTGGGTTCGGGTATGATGGGTTAGTACATTACAATGGGACAGATTTGAAAACAATTTTCCCAACAACAATGTCCTTAACTAACCTACTTGTTCTGGATAAAGACATATTTTTATTATGTGATAACCGCATAATCGTTCATGGTCATTTGAAATAGTAGCAGTAACAATATTGGAGGATCAGACAATTATTCACTAATAATTAATACAGGAAGATGATGGTGAAGCATCATCTTCCATAATGAATGACCGAAAAGGCTGGTCTGATTCCCAAATGGCATCTCACAACAGATGCCATTTTCGTTTTACCCCATTTTTAGCAAAAATAGAAGCAAAATTGATAAAAATGCCCCCATTTTCTCTAAAAATCATGCAATTCTTAATATTCGGTTTTGTTGACTTTCACTCCTTAAATCTCTATTTTTCGCCCTATTTATTAACTAACTTAAAACGTACTTTTATGGCTGATACCTCAGATTTCCGCATTGGATTAATCATTAAATATAAAAACGATCTATACGCGATAACCGATTTCCAACATGTCAAACCCGGTAAGGGTGGCGCTTTTGTAAGAACTGTTCTAAAAAATGTTAGAACCGGTAAGGTTCTTGACAATACTTTCCGGTCAGGTGAAGGTATTGATATTATTAGAGTTGAAAGACGTAAATATCAATATCTATTCAGAGAAGGTGAATTCCTTGTCTGTATGGATAATGATAATTATGAACAGATCAATGTTCCGGTTACCTCTATAGGTGATGGAGTGAACTACCTGAAAGAAGCTGAAGAAGTTGAAATTTTGTTTAATGGCAGTGACATTATTACTGTTGATATTCCAATATTTGTAAACCTCAAAGTGGTTGAAACTGAACCTGGTTTCAGAGGCGATACTGCTACAGGTGCTAATAAACCTGCAAAGCTTGAAACTGGCGCTACTATAAATGTTCCTCTTTTTGTTAATGTGAATGATGTGTTGAAAGTTGATACCAGAACCGGCGGTTACGTTGAACGGGTAAAATTGTAATTAATTACAGGATAGTTTATGGATTTAAATCTGATTAAAAAACTGGTACGGATCCTTGATACCAGCGGACTTACTGATCTGGAAGTCGAAGAAAGCGGCTTCAAGATCAAAATTGCCAAAAAGGTAAAAACTGTATCAGTAAACGGACAGGTTCAGTCTATCCAATCAGTCTCGGCTGATCCTGTTTTGTCTGAGAGTAATGCCAATACAGATGCTAAATCCGGATCAAATGAAGATGAAAACAAAAATCAACATACTATACTTTCTCCTATAGTCGGAACTTTTTATAGAGCTCCGGCCCCCGATGCTGAGAATTATGTCAAAGTAGGTGATGAGGTTTCGCAGGGAAGTGTCCTCTGCATTGTTGAAGCTATGAAACTGATGAATGAAATTGAATGCGATGTAAGTGGAAAGATTATTAGAATATTTGTTGAAAACGGGAAACCAGTTGAATATAATCAGCCTCTCTTTTTAATTCAAACTGATTAGTTCTTAATTAAAAAGCGAGAAATGTTTGTTTAACAAAATACTAATTGCTAACCGGGGGGAAATAGCTTTAAGAATACTAAGGACATGTAAAGAATTAGGCATTAAAACTGTCGCTGTATATTCATCAGCCGACAGGGAATCTCTGCATGTAACTTATGCTGATGAAGCTGTCTGCATTGGCCCGCCGCAAAGTAAAGATAGTTACCTCAAAATTTCCTCTATTATTTCTGCCGCCCATATTACGGGGGCTGATGCAATTCATCCCGGTTATGGCTTCCTTGCAGAAAATGCCCACTTCTCTGAAATATGCGCTGAAACAGGAATAAAATTTATAGGCCCCTCTCCTGAAATGATCCGGGCAATGGGTGATAAAGCTTTTGCAAAAGAGACGATGAAGAAAAACGGTGTTCCTGTAATTCCCGGAAGCGATGGCGTTGTTTCAACTCCCGAAGAAGGAATGGAATTAGCTGAAGAGATCGGTTATCCGGTAATTATTAAACCTTCTGCCGGCGGCGGCGGCAAGGGGATGCGCGTTGTCTATCAGGAAAGTGAATTTCGTGTGGCATTTCAAACAGCTGGTAATGAAGCTGAATCTTTCTTTGGTAACCCGGCTGTTTATATTGAAAAGTTTCTTGAAAATCCCCGCCATGTGGAAATTCAAATAATGGGAGATATGTTCGGTAATATTTTTCAATATGGCGAAAGGGACTGTTCTGTGCAGCGCAGACATCAAAAACTTATAGAGGAATCTCCTTCTCCGGCAATTGATAATAAAATCAGGAAACAGATGGGTGATGCAGCCATTCTTGGTGCAAAATCTGTCAATTATGAAGGGGCCGGTACTGTAGAGTTTCTCCTTGATAAAAATAAAAAATTCTATTTCATGGAGATGAATACAAGAATTCAGGTTGAACATCCGGTTACTGAACTTATTTGCGGGGTTGACCTGATCAGGCTTCAGATAAATGTTGCTGCCGGTGAAAAAATAGATATTCTTCCGCGTCCTCCCTTCGGCCATGCCATTGAATTCAGAATAAATGCTGAGGACCCTGATCAGAACTTCAGACCATCTCCCGGTAAAATAACATCCCTTCATTTTCCGGGTGGTTTCGGCGTTAGAATTGATTCTCATATTTATCAGTCCTATACAATCCCCCCCTATTATGATTCTTTAGTGGCCAAACTTATAGTATGGGGAATAGACCGGGAGCATGCAATTTTGCGCGGTAGAAGAGCTCTTGAGGAATTTGTAATAGAGGGAATCAAAACTACAATACCTTTTCATCTGAAAGTTCTTGAGGATGATAAATTTAAAAGTGGTAATTTTGATACTAGCTTTTTAGATAACTTTCTTAAATAAATTTTTTCTACATAAACTAACAGAGGTTTATATGAACTTTCCTGATAATCTGAAATATACGAAGGATCATGAATGGATTTCCCTGCAAGGAAAAATAGGTACTATCGGTGTAACCGATTATGCGCAGGGGGAACTCGGTGATGTTGTATTTGTTGATATTGATCCTAATAAAAAAAATATAAATGCCGGTGAATCAATTGGTACTATTGAAGCAGTTAAAACTGTGAGCGATATCTTTGCTCCCTGCAATGGAAAAATTGTTGAAGTTAACTCAGGTCTTCAAAGTACACCGGAAGTCGTTAATACTGATCCCTACGGAGCCGGCTGGATGGTTAAAATTGAAGTTTCAAATCCCTCTGATCTTAATTCTCTGCTTGACTCAAAAGCATACAAAGAATTGATCGGTAAATAAAGTATGTTCTAGCCCAGGCATTTATGCCTGGGATCATTGAATATAAATATAAATTGTAACTTAAGGGGATTCATCCCCTTACAATTTCTTACATTGTCATTCTGAACGGAACAAAGTGGAGTGAAGAATCTCCTCATAATCCCCCTTAACAAAGGGGGTGCCTCCGTAGGAGGCGGGGGTTGTCATTAGGAGAAGAAATGACAGTTTAGTTATTTTTAAGACAGCTTTTTTTTATTATTCCTTTTAACATGTAATGCTTCCGACAGAAAATATTTTAATTATAGATTTTGGTTCACAGTTCACACAACTTATTATAAGACGGATGAGGGAAGCTAACGTCTTTTCTGAAATATTCTCCCACACAATAACAGCCAAAGAAGTTAAAAAACTAAAACCCAAAGGAATTATTCTCTCCGGCGGCCCAATGAGCGTTTATGACAAAAATGCTCCCCAGATTGATCCTGAAATCCTTCA
>Ga0182027_10014799_pt1 | contig 10772 bp, 6 predicted proteins | sample 712E1DmetaG_FD_121300 | JGI IMG/M metagenome (GOLD analysis project Ga0182027, IMG submission 121300) | Permafrost microbial communities from Stordalen Mire, Sweden - 712E1D metaG (Illumina Assembly) | ecosystem: Environmental > Terrestrial > Soil > Wetlands > Permafrost | place: Sweden...
GCGCCAGTTGCTCCTGTTGCACCCGTCACACCTGTTGCTCCGTTTGTACCATTAGTCCCAGCACTTCCTGTTGCACCTGTTGCTCCATTTGTACCATTAGTCCCAGCAGTTCCTGTTGCTCCGGTTGCACCTGCTGCTCCATTAGTACCATTAGTTCCCGCTGTACCTGTGGCGCCCGTTGCACCTGTTGCTCCATTAGTCCCCGCTGTACCTGTAGCGCCCGTTGCACCTGTTGCTCCGTTTGTACCGTTAGTTCCTGCTGTACCAGTATTACCAGTAGAACCTGTTGCTCCGTTTGTACCATTAGTTCCTGCTGTTCCAGTAGCACCCGTTGCACCTGTAGCTCCGTTTGTACCATTAGTTCCAGCCGTTCCAGTAGCTCCAGTAGCTCCTGTTGCACCATTAGTTCCATTAGTACCTGCAGTACCAGTTATTCCTGTAGGTCCAGTTGGGCCTGTATTGCCTTGAGTTCCCGTAGGACCCGGAACCATAGAAGCAGCACCAGTTGCACCGGTTGGGCCAGCAGGACCTGTATTGCCTTGTGCTCCTGTAGGTCCTGGAACCATTGAGGCAGCGCCAGTTGCACCGGTTGGGCCAGCAGGACCAGTATTGCCTTGTGCTCCTGTAGGTCCTGGAACCATTGAGGCAGCTCCAGTTGCTCCTGTCGGACCAGCCGGACCAGTATTGCCTTGTACTCCGGTTGGACCCGGAACCATAGAAGCAGCACCTGTTGCACCAGTTGGACCAGCAGGACCTGTATTGCCCTGAGGTCCTGTAGGACCGTTTGGTCCTGCTGGGCCTTGAGTTCCAATAGGACCTTGAATTCCAGTAGGTCCCATATGTCCCGTAGGTCCTGTTGTCCCGTTAGATCCATTTGCGCCAGCAGCGCCAGTAGGTCCTGTAGGTCCGATAGCACCAATAGCATTTGATGAATACATTGCGTAGGGAACTGACCATAATTGCGTTGTACCCATATCAAGATATGCAGTACCTCCTGCTGGATCCATTTCAACTTTTGTATAAAAAGATGAAGAACCCCAGTTAATTGCAGCAAAAGTGGGAGAGGAACCCGCACCTGTATTTACTCCTTGTCCTATTACGATTGTAAAAAGTCCAAAGGCATTGGTGGTCGCATTATGCCTTTCCTGCCATTGTAAAGTACCAGCAGGTGTTCCCGAATAAATGCTAAGTCGAATGCTGATAGCCTGGTTCACTATTGCATTTCCATTCACGTCTCTGGCGATGGCTTGGTAATTAAAGCCCTGAGGAACACCTTGGGCAGATGCCTCCATCATAATAATACTAAATACTATTATAGCCAATATTGTTGTATGTTTTTTCATGGTTTTGATTTTTAATATTATTAAATATTTAACCAGACATATATATTTTAGTAATACGCTTTATTGATTTTTACGCTTTTTTGAAATCTGTTATCAGGAGTATAAATTTTTAGCACATAAATGGCAATGGGTAATTCTTCAAGGCTAATCGAACAAATGGTTGTTCCACTTAAGTTTTCCAAATGACGGCTTAAATTAAGTCGTTGTCCAAGCATATCGTACATTTCAATAATGAAGTTGTCATTCTGGGCATTATTGATTTCGATGTAAATTACATTAATCGCAGGATTTGGGTAAACATTAATAATAAAACTTTCAGAACTGTACTCATCGATACCTACCTTCTTGGGAGATGGTTGCTGGAATCCTTGGGTCAAAAAAAAGGAAGAGGAAGAGAAAGTAGGTACAATTAATTCGCCAATTGTGGAAGAAAGAGAATAACCGGAGTTGCTGCTATAATTCCCAGAAGAGGCAATCACTGTTGGTGAAATGCTCTGGGCATATCCTGAAAATATTAATAATAAATTCAGGAATATGATAGTTATGTATTTCCTGATAAGTGTTTTCATCGTGTGTACTATTAATAGTTTTCTTCATTAAAAAGTAAGTTATTCGTAAACTTAAAAGATTAAAAAACCTACTCATTGAAAAGGTTATCTGATCTTTTTTGTTTTAATAATACTTCTATTGTTGAGAGATTTAATCTCAACCGGTAAAAAGATTTTTTCCTGTAATGGTTTAGGTGCATTGCCAAAGCGTTCATCTGAATACTTTAAAACAAATCCATTTCCTGTTGTTTCATCTGCCCTGTTAGCACACACAAACCATGTAAAAGTTACATCAGATTGACCTCCGTCAAGTTCAATAACTTCAAAGCCATTCTTTGTTTTGTTCGCAACGTAAACACCTTTACAATTGCCTTCCAACTGAATGAAAACACGTAAAGGATGTTTATCGTTTACTGCTATATTTTTTGAAAAGGTCGGATCAAGAGTAATAGATGCTTTTCCATTGACGAGCTGACCTGTACCATAATCATTAAACAAATTTTCAGGAGCTTCAGGAGCTGAGAACAATACTGGTTTGTTGTTAATATCATTCACAATTGTATTAACTGTTCCGTTACCAACCACTTTCCTGTTTAAAACGCCATCAAATGCACCAACATATGCATAAGAACTACCACTTACAAAATACCCACCGGCTGTTGTATCGTTATTAAAAGTAGCTACACTCTTACCAAATACACCAATTTTTTTACCTGTAAAAGCACCACCGCTTCCATTATTGAGGAAAGAGCCGGATGAATTATTTCCTATACCCATCACGCCAGTTCCTAATGTGTCAACATTATGTCCATATACTCCAAATGATTTTTCATAAGCAGCTTGTCCGTAAACCCCATGTCCGGCACCTGCTAATGAATCTGCATTAACACCGGCCACTCCTGGCCCCGAACCAATATTATATCCGAAAACTCCATATCCATTTGCATCGTTGGTCCCTACAACACCTACACCAGCATTCATTGATTGTCCTCTTACGCCTGCCCCAGCCCCCACATTATTCCCCCACACACCATCACCAAGACTGTCGTTGATTCCAAAGACGCCCTGACCTATATGAAAACTTTTACCAAAAACCCCTATGCCATCACCTGTGTTTTCTCCATAAATTCCCACACCTAGCAAACTGGAATAACCGCAAACCGAATAAGATCCTAAGGGATTCAATGCACCGGTAGTACCGGAACCATAGACTGAAAACACATCGCTTACTTTAGGAACAGGATTGTTGATAGATATCTGCCCATTCGACATAACCCTGATTCGTTCGTTAACTGCAAGTATGCCTCCTGTCTTTACTAAAAAAGGTTGTAAATCTGTTGTGCCTATGAAATTTATAGCTGGATTTGTTCCTGTGTTCCCAGTCAGGCTCCATTGATTGTTAGCTGAAAGTGACCTCCAGATAATCCCATCAAAATACCAGAATTCGCTAAAATCGGTATCGTACACTAATAAACCAGTTGCAGGTGTTGCAATAGCTGTACGTTGTACTGTAGTTAACCTGGGTGCAAGAAATCCTTTATTAACAGTACTGAGTTCAAGAATGGAAGATGGATCAGGCGTCGTGGTGCCAATACCAACATTATCCTGAGCAAACAAACCATTCGAAAAGAAGATCGAAAAAACAACAAAAAGGCACTTTGCAATTTTTCTCATATTGATTAAATATATATGTTGTTTTTTATACTTCAAATATACGACAATTGTTTCGCGAATGCAAGTGTTTTAAAAGAAAATTTGAATTTTACGTATAAATACCTAAATCGATAAATATTACAACAAAAAACTATCAGGTAAAAGTCAGAAACCTATCAGTTTTCACTAATACTTTTTTCATTGTTTTATCTGTAAATTCAAGTAGTTATGGAAAATTTATTTGTCAGGATATTTGATAAAAATAAATCAGGTCGTCTTGCTTCTTTTTTTACTAAAGTTTAGACAAAAATTTTAGGGTTAAAGAAATCCTGAAAACAAAAAAGGCCAATATTATTTGACCTTTTTATTAAACCAGAAGTTCTTTATTGGATTACACTTAACGACATATGATGGCCGTCAAGTGTTGGATCAATCAAAGCATCATATGTTCCCAGAATCCCATTCCTTTGACCCTGTACTTGCAGTGTATAATTAGTCCCCACAGTCAGACCTGTAATAAGTTTTGTAAAAGTACAGCTCCAGGGAGTAATAGTACCTGTCAAATCATCATAACTCTGAATCTTGGTATTAGTCCCGCCTACGGAAACTCCGTTATTTAACACCCTGAACTGGACAAATGCCATTGAGTTTGTATAACCATATCCTGATGATGAGAAAATTACTTGTGCAGAAGTGTTCTGTGCAGTAAAAGTGAAGGTCATCGGTGTAACATTGGCCCAGGCTACGGTACTTACAGTCCATGCAGCCGCAAGAGACACCCCTGTTTTAAAGGTAACTCCCGTGGGTCCTGTGACACCGTTTGTTCCGTTGGTTCCATTCGTGCCATTTGTACCATTTGTACCGTTTGTACCGTTAGGTCCCGTAGCTCCTGTAGCACCGTTTGCTCCGTTTGTTCCATTCGTACCATTGGCACCTGCGGGTCCTGTGGGCCCGGTCGCACCGTTTGCACCATTTGTACCGTTAGCACCTGCAGGTCCGGCCGGACCCTGAGGCCCGGTTACTCCATCTGCACCATTTGCTCCTGCTGGTCCTGCTGGTCCTGCTGGTCCCGCTGGTCCTGTAACTCCATCAATACCATTAGCTCCTGTGGGTCCTGTTGCACCGTCTGCACCATTGGCTCCTGCCGGACCTGCTAGTCCTGCCGGTCCTGCCGGTCCCTGAGGTCCCGTGGCACCATCTATTCCATTAGCGCCAGTGGGTCCTGTAGTTCCATTTGCGCCATCCGCTCCTGTCGGTCCTGCTGAACCTGCTGGCCCCGCTTGTCCTGCAGGCCCTGCAGGTCCTGGTGTTCCCTGAATGGGTAACCATTGTGTTCCGTCCCAGTACCAGAATTGATTCAGATCCTTGTCGAAAACAAGAAGTCCCTGCTGTGTAGGGGTTAGTGGAACAATAGCAATACGTTGTGCGGTAGTCAGCCTGGGAATCAGCATTCCTTTGCTGGAGGATGAAACATCTAGCATGGCTGCTGCATCTGGTGCTAATCCCGTGTTATTGATAGCCACATTCTGATTCTGAGCTTTTAATTCAGAAGTCAGTAATAATGTAACTAGCAGTCCGGTGAATAAAGTAGTTTTAATATAATGTCTCATATAAAATGATTTATATATTCAGATTTATTTTATTATGGTTAATGTGCCTGTATAATGATATTCCTTTTTATCGTATCCCTTGGCTGTGATGATATAAAAATATGTTCCATCCGAAACGAGTTTCCCATCATAAGTACCATCCCATTTTATATCAACGCCTGACCATTCAAAAAGAAGTCTGCCCCAGCGATTGAATATCTGACCATCCAGATTTTCTATACTTGTTGTCTGAACGTGGAAGAAATCATTGAATCCGTCACCATTGGGAGTCATAACGTTCGGTATAATAATAGACGATTCATTCATTTCAGTTAATGCCCACCATTTATACAAATCGTAGCTTTTAATTCCTGTGCATGAAATACTTTGTGAAGCCACATTTGCCGTTCCGCTTGGTTCCATGTCGAGCCATGTGTTCGAAGATTCATTATATCGCATAGCTTGCAATAGATCTTCTTTCAGGCCTGGATTGTCAATCTGATCCACATCATTTAATGCATACCCAAAAGTGATATCCACATCAGGTTTAACAGTATAGTTTGGTTCTATTTTCCAGTAACGATCAGCGATCTTTTCAGGAAGTTTCACATCAAGAGAAAGGACAGGAGCAGGATAAGGAAGATTCATCGCATCCGTGGGATAAGTGGCAAAAATGAAGTTGCCCATGGAGGGGCTCGCTGCTGTGGTTGTGGTCAGTGCCAGATTCAAATCCCTGCCGCCTGCACCTGAACCAAAGGGAACCTGGTAAGTTCCTAAACTGCTTCCTATGTTCCACTGAAGATCACCCAGGCCAGTGGCCGGCTGTGTTTCGCTTAAGATATAACCTGCGGAATAATTAATAGCAGTTGTGTTCGGATTATCAATGATAAACTTATAATGATTAAGATCCAGCACTGCACCCACTTCGAAAATACCTTTCACTTCACAGTCATTTATATTCAGTATTTTAGTTGCATTACTGATCCCAAGATTTTCGAAATGTGTAGGAGTAGAGCCGCCTATGCTTTGTGGTAAAGTGCCGTTAAGCAATACAGAACCATTAGGAACAGGTTCGATATTAAGAAACACATTGTTGCCTGCTGCATTATTCAGAAAATCTCCTTCTAGGATCATGGTGCCATCAAGCTTTATAGCACCATCAGTGACATTGGTCTGATTGGTGAAGGTGCCTCCATAAATGAACGCACCCGATTCCACATAAAAATTTGCTCCGTTGTTGATGATTCCCTGTGAGATAGCAAAAGAACTCATCAGCAAAAAGGGCAGCATGAAAAATATTTTTCTGATCACATTCATATTATGAACGGGTTAATTTAATGGTTGATTAATTTCATGGTCTTCTTCAGGTTTATCGTGTTCCTCAAAAAGTATTTTTTTAAGCTTCTGATACAGGAAAGATATGGTAAGCAATAGAATTCCAAGCAAAATGAAGGCGATGATTTTTCCTGCAGCGGAGATGTTTACGATATCGTAGGTAAAAAGTTTTACCAGGGTGATAAAAAATACTGATAAGGAAATAATTCTCAGCATTCGGATTTTCTTATTCATACCAATGATCATGATGATGAATGAAGCAATTCCCCAGAGAACAGGATAACCTATACGAATCGTGTTATTAAATATAATACAGGTACAACTGTCAGGATCGTAGAAGGAAATCACTGCAATATGATCGAGTTCGGAAGTAGCCATGAAAATAAAAATGAATGCCATAAACCAGTAATAGATATTCATCAGCACAGAATGTATTCCTGATTTTGTTTTGATAATGGAATAAACAAAAAATAGAATTGAGGTGACCAGCACGATATTCAGATAATGATACATGAAATATCCAATCGGAGAATCTGATTCGAGATATGCATCACGGAGTATAATATTGCTGAAGTGCGATGCCATGGGATAACCCAGTGTAATGAGCAGACAGAGGATGGAGAAAGCCACCACAAATCCCTGAAGAGCATATTTTTTCAGGTAATATAGTAAACATAGGAAGAAGAGCGCATTATATGAATATCCCACAATCTGCCTGATGGCTCCTTGATCAAAATAATGATTGAGCTGATATTTTAACTCAACGTTCAGAGTGACATAAAGCAAAATAACAAATAATCCTAAATGCAGCGAGCGGTAAATATTTCTTGGAATGCCCATGATGGTAGTGCCTGCTTCTTCGCGGTCGATAAGTTTCATGGTGACAAACACAGAAGCAGTGCTGAATAAAGCTGTGAAAAAGCCTTTATTGAAGATTACCGGCAGAGCATTCGTTGTGGGATAGAGGATATAGTTCGCCACATAAATGGTATACCAGTCGTTGATGAGCCAGCAACAGACAATCACCATGATTCCTGCTGAAAAATATTTCAGCATTTTAATGTTCGATACTTGTGACATCCAGAACAATAATGCTACTTCAGCGGCCCAGAACGCAGTGATGAAGTTCCCGTGGAGTTGCACAGGAGCAAATAAACTGATAAACGATAGCGCGAAGCCAATCATCAGGTAGGCAAACACATTGTCCACTTTCTTATTGCGGAAGAGGAGGTAAGAAGCTGCCAGGTGAAATACAGCCATGCAGGCGGTGAATATTCCCTGAAGATCGTAGCTGCTTACTCTCTGAAGAATGAGCATCCCTGCGAGATAATAGAAGAATGTATTACTTACCAGAATAATAATTTCGAACACACCTGATTTCTTTTCTTCGCGGAAACTGTTGATAATATTCATGATGAAGAACACAGCGTAGAAACAGGAAGCAAAAATAAATGCGCCCAGGTAGGGATCTTTGTGCCTTGTCAGTACATTAACTCCCAGCCAGGAGCCGTAGAAGATGAGCGTTCCAAAGAAACATACCAGGTTGACAATCTTCCAGTGCTTGAAATACGCTAACACCAGCATGCCGATATTCAGTATGAGCAGATAGGTGAATAATACTATGTAATTTCCTGTGCCTGTGCTTAAAAGTAGCGGCGAAGCGAAGCCGCCAATAATGGCTATGATGGCAATTTCCTTTCGGTCGAAACTGAGGGAGAGGAAAACGGTGAATGCGGTAACTAATATCATGATGATGAATGCCACAGGCTGACTGATGAGCTCGTATTCCCTGTATGCGAGGGTGAAAGTGAAATATAACACCGATATACCTCCTCCGATGAGCACAGAGCTGAAGGCTTTGTAGCGTTTACGCATTTTATAAGCAACTCCTATCAGTGCAAGTCCGCAGAGGACACCGATGAGAACACGGGCTGTTTCGTTAATCCACTGCTTGTCGATGGCATATTTTACAAAGAAGCCGATACCGATCACCAATACTGCGATACCGATCTTGTTGATAAGGTTTTCACCTATATATTTTTCCACACGGTTGTCCTGTGCTTTCTTTGGTGGAGGTGCCATGGGTTGCACCGGCAAGGGTTGCGATTTGGGTGCGGGAGGCTGCACCATGACGGGAGGCTGCACCGGAGGTTTTACCATAGGTTCATGCCCGGGAGGCACCACCTCTTTTATGGGGGTAGGGAAAATAACCTGCTTGGGAGAAGGTTTTATCTCTTCTTTAACAGGAGGTGCAGGTTCTGTGCTTATGATCTTTTTTAACTCATTGAGTTCACCTTTTAAGGAATCGGTTTTTGAGATGAGGCCCTCGAGTTTTTTTAGTATTTCTTCGTTGTTTTCCATAGTTGGAGCTTTATCCGATTTGATATTCTATGAATCAGGCAGTTTTATACGAATGGTTTAGGAAATTGTTTTATTATAAATAGGTAGGGTTTTGTTTTGTCATTGAAACGATAAATAATCCACAGGATGTTATATTGCTTTTGTCAGATTTGTTAATGAATCCGACAGTGTGGATTCGTTTCTGTCTGATGCAGTAATGAATGTGTCGGATGCGCGCTCGTTTCCGTCAAATGTGATAATGAATCCGTCGGATGTGGGCATGTTTTATTGGTGCTTTAATGCAATAACATTTATGAAATTGGCATGAATCATCTCGCCGCTCTAGCTTTCTACAACTTGGATGCAAACACCTTTAACTTCAATTATTCTCTACACCGATCAGACCGCGCCTCCTACCGCAGCCATCGAACACCGCATGGTGCTTACTTCAGCCATTGAAGAAAAACAAATTGAATTGGATGATTTCAAAAAACATCAGATGGATACGGCAATGAAATTATTAAAGCCCACTGATATAACTTTCGTCAGCGATTATAAAGCAGCAAGTAAAGTTATCAATACCGGCATGCACCTATAAAAAGATGTATCCACACGGTAGCTGCCTGTAAACAGGAACCTTGTGGCTAAAAAATCTTATTTCACACTCCTTGATTCTACATTCTTATTATTTCATCAATTCACCGAGTTTCGTAATCACCTGCTGATTATTGTATGGGCGGGCAAGTATTTTTTTATCCTTATCGAGAATATAAAAATTGGGAGTGCGCCAGATATTATATGCAAGGGCAGATGGTCCACCGGGGCCCTGCAGGTCGCTCACAAAGGTCCAATCACCTGACATTTTTTCTATAGCTTTTTTCCAAGCACCTTTATCCACATCCACTGAAACAGCATATACTGCAAGCTTTCCGGAACTTATATACTGTTGAATCATGGGTGCAAGTTTTGGAAGTTCTTCTTCGCAATGCGGGCAGGAGGAAGCCCAGAAGATCATTAAAACATAAGGCCGCGCTATCTTATACAGATCAATGATCTTATCATTGACATCCTTCAAAGCCAATGGGGGCGCAGCATTGCCTATAGCCAGTTTTTTCAGTGCTGCCGCTTTCTGGGCTAAAGTTTTTGCATTGGGATCGGATTCACAGGTGCTTTCGAGATAATATTTTTCGGTGAGATACACAAACACCTGCTCCCAGTCGCTGGACTCGAAGGTTTGCACCAAAAGGTTCAGCACATAATCGTACATGGTTTTATTTACTTTGGCTTTAGCCAAAATAAAATCCGATGCCTTCATATATGCTTCATTCGATGCGGGCTTTGCATATCCGGTAATATATTCCGAACATGCCTGATAAATATACTCCGTATAAAGCAAAGTGGTATCGCTAAAATCAATATTGTCAAAAAAATGATCACGTAAAAAACCGTTTTCATTTTTATACCTGTTGGTATCCGTGTGTGCTTTATAATACGCATAGCTGGGAACCTGCAGCGTTTTAATAACCTTTGCCGCAAACTTTTCCTGGTTAGTATTGAACAGATCAAGAGTAAATGCTGCCTGCACTTTATTGAGTGAATCTAAAATGGTTTTCAGGCTGTCGAGTTGTTTTTTGTTTTTCGCAATGCCCTGCTTGTAAAGAGTCCTCCCCATTTCCAGGGCAGGTTCAGTAAGAAAGTCATTATTACGGGTGAATTGCAGATAATGATAAAATACAATATTTTCTTTTGAACTGATAATCTGCATGGACCCTATGAGATCGCTGATATCGCAGGTAAGAGCCACACTCTCATGATTCAGAATGACATCTGTGAAAGTGCTGTCGTTAAGAATAATCCTGTACATTCCTAATGGAAGTGCTGTATTTTTAGTAAACGCAAAAGAACCGTTGAGCACGGCAGAAGAATCCACTTTGATTTTTTTGCTGCCTTTAATTGATGCCAGA
>Ga0182027_10014800_pt1 | contig 10771 bp, 13 predicted proteins | sample 712E1DmetaG_FD_121300 | JGI IMG/M metagenome (GOLD analysis project Ga0182027, IMG submission 121300) | Permafrost microbial communities from Stordalen Mire, Sweden - 712E1D metaG (Illumina Assembly) | ecosystem: Environmental > Terrestrial > Soil > Wetlands > Permafrost | place: Sweden...
GAGTCGGGCAGCCACAAGAGCGTGCGAGAGACCTTCGACAGTGAAGGTCACGACGGGCAACATGTCGGTCCGAGGATCCGGCCCGAGCACGTGCACACCGGGGATGTTCGCCAGGCCTTCGCGCAGGAGCTGGCCCATGAGGCGGTCGTGAGCCATTATCGCGGGCCAACCCACTTCGGCAAGGGTGTCGATCGCAGCGTGCAACGCCACTGCGCCGACCACGTTCGGAGAACCGGCTTCCTCGCGGTCGGGAGGGTCGGTCCAGACCACTTCGCCAAGCTCGACGAGGTCGACTGCGCCGCCGCCGGCCAGGAACGGGTCACCGTCGGCGAAGGTCTTGCGGGGCCCGATGAGCACTCCTGCTCCGAAGGGTGCATACATCTTGTGGCCGCTCCAGGCGACGAAATCGGCCTTCTCGGGGAGCTGACGGTGAGGCGCGAGCTGGGCGCCGTCGACAGCTACGGGGATCTCCCGGTCATGGGCGGCGTCGATGATCTCTTCGATCGGTGGCAGCCAGCCGGTGATGTTCGAAGCGCCGGTGATGGTGAGCAGGCGCGGCTTGGGGGACCGGTCCAGTTCACCCGCGACATCGCCGGCTGTGAAGGTCCCGTCGGATCGGCACTCGACGTAGCGGCACGTGGCTACGCGAGACCACGGCAGGAGGTTGGCGTGGTGTTCGACGACGGAGGTGACGACAACGTCGTCGGGACGCAGGCGCAAGCGGTAGGCGAGGTGGTTGATGGCTTCGGTTGTATTTCGGCAGATGATCGCGATGTCGTCACGATCTTCGCGTCCCGCGAACGAGAGCGCGGCCCCACGTGCGCATTCATACGCCTCGGTAGCCAACTGGGACTTGTAGCCCGCGCCACGATGGATGCTCGAGTACGACGGGAGGAACTCCTCCACGCGACGGAGCACTGATTCGAGCGCGCTCGTCGACGCAGCAGTGTCCAGCGCTACATACGGTCGTTCATGGCCGTCCACACAGGGCACGAGCATCCCGTCGCCGACCAGCGTAACCGGAAGCCTGATCACGATCCTCCTCTCTTGACTGCGACGTCGTTGACCCTAGCGACGCCGCCGACGCGGACCCGGGGGGTAGCGATGGATGTAGCTCGCTTGGGCTAGAACGACGCCGGGACTCAATGGTGTGGGCACTTCCAGCTATCCCAATGCTCCAATACGAGGGCAAAGGACGCGCCTCATGCTGACCAAACAAGAAGAGATTCGATGCTTCCCGGGCACCTCGGTGAGGCTTCGCGAGGTCCGTTGAGCACGGAGGACCGTCCAGCTCAGCCACGACAGCGGCAACCAAGACCATCCCCCCGTGTACTTGTCACAATCGCGAGTACACCCAGTACCGCCATGATCCACCAGGCTCCTCCGAACAACGAACCCACGACGAGGAGCACCAGCCCGGCACTGATTCGCACTGTCCGTCCCGCGCTGGTCACCATGAGCCGAGTGAACGCCACCCCGACCTCCTTCGTTAGCCCACACGGATCTCGCACCATACCCTAGTGGGTATACATAAGCTAAGGCAACAGGGACGGCGACATTGGGCACCGCCGGCGAGTAGTCACCATCTTCCATGGCGGTACCCTCCTGTCATGGCCTTCTCTTCAGGCGACATGTCATGACTGCCACACCCGACGAGGAGCCCTGGCAGCTCCTGTCACAGATGGTCGAAGTCAGATCACCCTGGCTGTCGGTGATCGGCGAACGGTTACGGGACGCGACGGGCCAAGAGCTCGAGTACTGGCGAGTGGAGAAGCCAGACTCGCTGCTGGTGATCACCATCCAGGACGGACGGCTGCTCCTGCCGGCACGCTCGTACCGGCCGGGCGTTGGCAGGACGACCCTCGACTTTGCCGGGGGCAGGCTCCAGGACCCAAGCATGATCCCCGAGACGGCGCAGGTGATCGTACGACGAGAATTCAACTTGGGTGGCGATGATCTCTTCGCTTCCCTGGAAGGGCTGAACCGAGTTGGCTGGGACGTCGACAGCTCATCGTCGAGTCAGCACCTTTACGGAACCGTCGCGGAGCTGCCCAGGGACCTGCTCATCCCGGAGAGCAGTATCGGCGCTTCCTACCCAGCGACCGATCTGGGAGCGCGCGAACTGCTTCGCGACCTTCGTTGCGTTCAATGTCGTGCACTTTTGTACGAGTGGCTCGAGCGGAGTCGCTAGTCGGGCCAAACCAGCCGCTCAGGGGTGCTCAGTGGCTGCCGTGTGCTGCGAAGGAATACCCATGGGGGTATCGTTGTTGACCATCACAGAGTCGCTGAGGGAAGAGAGGGCATGAGCATGGCAACTGTCAACCTGACTGCAAAGAATTTCGCCGAAGTCTTGTCATCGAACGACATTGTGCTCATTGACTTCTGGGCGTCGTGGTGTGGTCCGTGTCGCGCGTTCGCCCCTGTCTTCGAGGCAGCTTCCGCCGAGTATCCCGAGATCGTGTTTGCCAAGGTAGACACCGAGGCAGAGCGCGAGCTGGCCGGATCGTTCGCGATCATGGCCATTCCCACCCTTATGGTCTTCCGGGAACAGGCCCTGGTCTACTCCCGTCCCGGCGCGCTACCGGCAAGGTCACTGACCGACCTCATCGGGCAGGTGCAAGCATTGGACATGGACGAGGTGCACCGGCAGCTCGCGATGGCCGCGACCGAGCGCTCGGCTTGATCCATCGGCTTGTTGCGGCTGCTGCCGGGACTGGTAACTAGATCGGCATTTTGAAAAGGCACTTGCCCTTGCCATGACGCCGACACTTGGCTGTGATCGAGTTCGCGCCCTCTTCGTGGTTGTCGCAGTGCTGGGTCAGTCGGTTGTTCGGCGGCAGTCCGGGCACAACCCCACCAGGTTGAACTGGTGCCCGGTGACCTGATAGCCCTGCTCTTCAGCTACCACGCAGGCGGCCTCGGCCATGGCCCGCTTGAGGCGGGGTGAGGGTGTCACGTCCTCGACCTTGCCGCATCTGCCACAGATCAGGTGGTGATGATGGCCGGCGAGCTCCTCGGCCAGTTCGAAGCGATCATGGTCATCGATGCCGGAGACCCTTCGGACAACTCCGGCGTCTATCAACACCTTGACATTGCGATAGGCGCTGCTCTGGGGAAGGCCCACGCTCAAGGCCAGGATCTCCGGGACGGAGAGGGGCCTTCCGGCTGCGGCCACTGTGGCCACCAGGGCCTGGCGCATCGGGGTGTACCGCTGCTCAAGGCCGGCAAGGCGCCGGGCAACCTGGTCGTGAACGGACGGCATCGTGCTCACTCAGTCAGTCTTACAGCGTCCGCGGCAGGACTGTCGTGAGTGAATACGGCCGCGAACGGCGCTGAGATGCTCAGGTCAGGCTGTCGACAGGTGGGTGCGGGGCTCGACGGGGGCACGGAGCCAGCCCGGGCCGCGCCGGTCGAGCCCGGCTAGCTGGCCGTGGTGACATCATGTTCGAAGGCGCCCAAAGTAGCCGACGCCTCAAGTCACAGGAGGCAGCCATGCAGGCCCCAGCCGACCTACCCAGTTACCCGAGCCAGCCGGCCCCTTCCTCGCGGCCCATGATCGTCACGACGACAGAGAACATCCCCGAGGCCCGGGTGGTGAAGACCCTCGGCCAGGTGTTCGGCCTTACCGTCCGCTCCCGCAGCCTGGGCGGCAACATCGCCGCCGCCCTGAAGAGCCTGGTCGGCGGCGAGATACGCTCCTACGTCAAGCTCAACGAGGACGCGCGGCGCCAGGCGCTCGACCGCATGGTGCAAAACGCCTCCGCCATGGGGGCCAACGCAGTGACCATGATGCGCTTCGACTCCACCGAGATGTCGAGGAGCATGAGCGAGATCGTTGCCTACGGCACCGCCCGGGTCGTCGAGTGGCTGCCCGCGCCCTCTGACTCAACCGGCGCACAGAGTTAAGAGCCCCAATTGCACCCCGTGGAGTGGGTGATCGTCGCGGTCGTGGTCGTCGGGGTCGTGTTTGCGCTCTTCGGCTGGGATCGTTACCGAAGTAGCCGCAAGGTGGCCAGCAAGTCTTCTCAGCCGACGAGCGAAGTCTTCACCGACCCTTCGACGGGCAAGCCGATGCGGGTTTGGTACAACCCAGCAACCGGGGAGCGTGAGTACCGCCCCGAGTAGGTGCCACTGCGCGCACAGCGGGGCGAGGTACCGGAGACGAGCGAGGGCCCCCGGCGGGGCGGTCGGGGGCTCTCGTTGCGGGACCTATTGCGGCAGCGGGCAAGGCCGCCGTTCCAGCTCGCCGGCGTGCGGGCGCAGGCGTCCACCAGGTACCAGCGCCTGTGGGCTCGCCGTCGGGGTCGTGCACCAGTCAGTGGCAGCGCCCTCGCTCGGCAGCTCGCACGTGCGCGTAGCGTCGGTTTGCACAGGTGCTCTCCAGGATGAGCGGCGTAGGAACCGTTCGATTCTGAGAGCCCCTGCTACCCCGGACGGAGCGAAAGCGCCAGGCGTGGTACGACGAACGACACGAGAAAGATCGGCAAGAGCCTCTTTCCGGTGCATCGGAAGGCGACGACCGGCCCTCGGTCGCGTCGAAGCTCAGAGTGCGGCTCAAGTTTCGGCCGTTGCGGACTTGCAGGGTGTGATGTCCAGCTTCGACTGGTATCTCGATCGTGTCGTTCATTTCGACCGACGCGACACGCTCACCGTCGACCACGGCATCGTACGCGCCACGACGGACCTCCACTCCGATCGCTTTGTGCGTCAGCTTGAGAGTTGCCGACATCTTCAGTCTCCTTTCTGTGTCAGCCGATCGGCCGGTCCGCTCATTTGCTTCCATTGTGCACCCGCCACCTCTCCGGAGCCGTGCCGCGGGGGTCGCCCAGTTCGCCGGGTCGGTGGGATGGTCTTCGGTCCAGACTTCGGGCTTGTGCGTACTTAGCCAAGCATCCCTAAATTGTTGATCTGGGCGGATAACACCGCTCCGAGCGCCGATTACGCGCACCTGGCGATCTGTCGCCGCCATTCTGTGCCCCCGAACCGGCGGCACGGGAGGATCGACGGGCCGGCAACCGGTGAGGATGAGACGGCGAGCAGAGTCGGCTCGCCGGCGCAGAGAGGGCGCGCCGACGAGCATGCTGGTGGCAGTCGGCAACCAGGGGACGCACGATGGTAGGAGCAAGAGATGAGATTTCGAGCCGAAGTGGAGCCTCCGGAGCCCATGAGGGGGCTTGAGGTTCCCGAGGAGCTGGTGGAGGCAATGGGAGGTGGCAAACGCCCGAGGGTGACCATCACGATCAACGGACACTCTTGGACAAGCAGGGTGGCCATCATGCGCGGCCGGAACCTGATCGGGTTGAGCAACGCCAATCGCAAGGCCGCCGGTGTTGTGACGGGCGACCGGGTTGAGGTCGAGCTCGAGTTGGATCCTGAACCGCGTGTCGTAGTCGAGCCCGCTGACTTCGCCACAGCCCTTGACGCCGAGCCGCTCGCTCGCAGCGCGTTTGATGCTTTGACCGATAGCCAAAAGAGTCAACACCTGCGCCTGATCGATAATGCGAAGAAGCCCGATACTCGCGCACAGCGGATCGAGAAGATGCTGGCCACGTTGCGAGACTCCTCAGCCACCTCGGCTGGCTCATCGCGGACCTGAAGGGATGCAGTAGTCGCCCTCCCGGAAGTTCCGGTCGGTGTCACTCAGACCGTCTGCGCCCTATATCGGCGTCAACGGAATGTGGTCGCGACTTATCAGACGGCTCGGTCCGCTGGTTTTGATCGACCCCCCGGCACCCCCGTCTCCTCCGGCGTCTGCTGTTGGCCTGCGGGAGGCACGCTCAAGGCACGAGGAAGGGGTGAGAGGCCCGATCGACCTCGGGGCACGCCTAGGACCTGCGCTGACGGCTTGCATCGGCGTCGCCACAAGGGGCGTCTAGGCAGCACACCTTATGCGCCGCCGGTCCGTTCTTTCGGGCCGACGAGCCCCTAACAACAGGTCAATGGCCGTGGGACAAGCGCAACTCGCTGTTGAGCTGGCAGTAGCGAGCAAGCCATCCCCTCGGAGAGCCGCACCCGGAACCGAAGCCGACGGGACGTGTCAGGTACTTTCGCGGCCCATAACGTTGCCGTCGGGCGCGGAGCCACTGGAGGCGCCCCCTACTCGGGCTTCCGCCCTCGAACAGATGCGCTCATGACCGAGCCGGCGACCTCGGCCATGATCTCGTCGCGACCAATGTTCTCGGGAAGTCCGGTATCGACTGAGAGCTCTGCCGCCAGACTGACGACATCGTCTTCCTCGAACGCGCGAGTGGGCTCGATGGACACATTCTCGAATCCGGCGGCCCTCAGCTTCGCCTCGTAATCCTCCACGACCAGGGCTCCGGCCACGCATCCGGTCCACAATCCGATCAGCGCCCTCGTCTGCTCGGACAGAGCGGTGCGCAGCACGATGTCAGCGATTGCCAGCCTCCCACCGGGCTTGAGCACCCGGAACGCCTCTCGCAGCACCGCGTCCTTGTCCGGGGACAGGTTCACGACGCAGTTGGATATCACGACGTCGACGGTTCCAGTAGGCAGCGGGACGTCTTCGATCCTGCCCCGGAGGAACTCGACATTGGTCAATCCGGCCTCGGCCTGGTTCTTCCGGGCGAGATCCAGCATTTCCGACGTCATGTCGAGTCCGTATGCCATTCCGCTCGGCCCAACCCGGCGCGCCGACAGCAACACGTCGATCCCTCCGCCCGATCCGAGGTCCAAGACGACCTCGCCCGGTTGCAGATCGGCGAGCATCGTGGGGTTCCCGCATCCGAGCGACGCCGCCACGGCATCAGACGGAAGGGCGTCGGTCTCGTCTGCCTCATAGAGTCTGCGGCCGGCGAACTTGGCTGCAGTATCGCTCGGCCCGCAACATGAGCAGTTCGACGCCGCGCGGGCGGCACTGGCGTAGCGATCGCGTACCGCCTCGTAAATCTGCTCAGAGTCACCTGTTGTCATGTCTCGCTCCTTTGGATGTCGCAGAGGTGAAGGTCCTGTTCGCCATCCCCCCGCTGGGCTGGAGGGCTGTCTGAAGTTCGGCGAGCCGCTCGCGATTGAGCGAGTACCACACCCACTTGCCGCGCCTGTCTCCGGTCACGAGGCCCGCCTCGCTCAGGATCTTGACGTGATGGGAGATGGTGGGCTGACTCTTGCCGAGCGGCCCGACGAATTCGCACACGCAGACCTCACCGTCCGGCGCGGCAGCGAGGATGCTCAAGACCCGCAGCCTGACCGGGTCGGCCAGGGCCATGAATCCATCCGCAAGTTCAGCGGCCTCCTCAGCGTCGAGAGGGGCACCGAGCACCGAAGGGCAGCATTGGCCCGTCGGCTCGATCGTTGCGACCAGTTTCGCCATGATGCCTCCTATTGACAGTCATCAATGCATTGAGCATACTAGATGCATCGATCCCCGTCAATGTACTGGAGGCGCGTAGTGTCCAGAGTCCAGCTAGCTCTCAACGTCAGCGACATCGGCGCCGCTGTTGACTTTTACTCCAAGCTGTTCGCCACCGAACCTGCCAAGGTGCGTCCCGGCTACGCCAACTTCGCTGTTGCAGACCCGCCCCTCAAGCTGGTGCTGATCGAGGACGCCAACCAGACTCCCGGAACGATCAACCACCTCGGGGTCGAAGTGGTCAGCACCGACGAGGTGATCGCGGCGCAAAACCGTCTGACCGCTGACGGTCTGACGACCGCGTTCGAGGAACAGACCTCGTGCTGCTACGCGCTCCAGGACAAGATGTGGGTGAGCGGACCGGGAGGTGAGCCGTGGGAGATCTACACGGTTCTGGAGGATGTGGAGATGCCCGCCGGGCAGCTTCGCTCTGACGTTCCCGGGAACAGTGCCTGCTGCGCCACCGGTCCGGAGCTGGCCGGGACCACGACCGGACCAAACTCATGTTGTTGAGCCGTGTCAAGCGCACCGCGAGATCTGGCGGGGCCGAACAGTGACCGATGTCGCATCCGAGCGCCCACCGAGCGAGGCGGTGGCTGGTGTCCCTGTCATCGCCCGGCTTTCGTTCCTCGATCGTTTCCTGCCGGTGTGGATCGTCGCCGCCATGGTCGCCGGCATCGGGCTCGGTCGGGCCATCCCGAGTCTGAACACGCACCTCAACGCGATCCAGGTGACCTCGGGCACGTCGCTGCCGATCTTCGTCGGTCTGCTCGTGATGATGTACCCGGTCCTCGCGAAGGTCCGCTACGACAAGCTCGGCTCGGTCACCCGGGACAGACGGATGCTCGTCACGTCCCTGGTGCTGAATTGGTTGATCGGACCGGCGGTCATGTTCACGCTTGCCTGGCTCCTCTTGCCCGACCTGCCCACCTACCGGACCGGGCTCATCATCGTCGGCCTGGCTCGCTGCATCGCCATGGTCCTCATCTGGAACGACCTGTCGGGCGGGGACAGGGAAGCCGCCGCGGTGCTGGTGGCCATCAACTCGCTCTTCCAGGTGGTCGCCTTCGCGCTCCTCGGCTACTTCTACCTCAAGGTGCTGCCCGGCTGGCTCGGCCTCAGCACCGTCGGCCTGCACCTGTCAGTCGGCAAGATCGCCGAGACCGTGGCCATCTTCCTCGGCGTCCCACTCGTGGCCGGGTTCCTCACCCGCACCTTCGGCGAACGAGCCCGGGGCCGGGAGTGGTACGAGACCAAGCTGCTGCCCCGCCTCGGGCCGTTCGCCCTCTACGGGCTGCTCTACACCATCGTTATCCTCTTCGCCCTCCAGGGTCACACCATCACCTCGCGTCCCGCCGACGTGGCCCGCATCGCCCTGCCGCTGCTGGGCTACTTCGCCATCATGTGGTTCGGTTCGTTCGCGCTCGGCAGGGCACTCGGCCTCCCCTACGAGCGGACCGCCACTTTGGCGTTCACGGCCGCGGGCAACAACTTCGAGTTGGCAATCGCCGTCGCTATCGGCGTCTTCGGCGTCACGAGTGGCGAGGCTCTAGCAGGCGTCGTCGGTCCTCTCATCGAGGTACCGGTTCTCGTCGCCCTGGTGTACGTGTCCTTGTGGGCCCGGCGGCGCTACTACCGGGCAAGAGCTCAACCAGCACTGGGAGGAACTGCGTGACGCACACAATGCCGGTCGCGAGCTCGTCGCCCGGTCTTCTCGACCGCCGCGCCCAGGGCCCTCGCGCGGTGCGCCCCATTCACAACAAGATCGAGAGCGCCACAGTGCACCTTCACGATGATTCTCTCGACTCACAACAGACAAAAGGAGAAGGGCAATGACCGCTCGTCAGCTAACAGACCTTCCTCACGATCAGCAACACCTCGTCCACGAGGTTTCGGCAAGGCTCGCTCCAAGGTTCGCAGGAGTGTTCGGACCTGAGACCATTGAGCGGTTCGTCGTCGACTCGATGGACCAACTCCTCGCGACGGCCAAAACGACGGCATTCCTCCCGTTGTTGACCGAGCGGTTCGCACGCGAACGGCTTCAGGCGCTCGGGAAGCTGGAAGGATCGTTGCCATCCGCGGTCCCTGCCGTCCTCTTCCTCTGCGTCCACAACGCAGGGCGCTCCCAGATGGCGGCCGGGTGGATGCGTCACCTCGCCGGCGACCGTGTTGTCGTCTACTCGGGAGGCTCCGAGCCTGCCTCGGAGATCAACGCTGCCGTCGTCGAGGCTATGGGCGAGGTCGGCATCGACATCCGCGCAGAGTTTCCCAAGCCCTGGACCGACGAGGTCGTCCGTGCCGTCGACGTCGTGATCACCATGGGATGTGGGGACGCCTGCCCTCTCTATCCCGGCAAACGCTACGAAGACTGGGAGCTCGACGACCCTGCGGGGCGCGACGTCGAGTCGGTCCGTCCGATCCGAGACGAGATCAGAACGCGCGTCGAAGCGCTCCTCGCGTCGCTCACCGTTTCCGCGGACTGACTCGTCCGCGCTCAACCAATCCATGTGCATACCAACTGACGGGGTCAGGCATCTAGACCCGTGGGCCTTTTGACCCTGGGTACTGCGATGACAGCAGAGCATCATGTTGGTGTGAGTGACGTTCTCGCCTACGTCGCCGCCGGGGTCGTCGGCCTGTGGGGAGTGGCCCATGCCCTGCCCACGGCGCGGGTCGTGCACGGCTTCAGCGACACCTCCCGCGACAACCGGTTGGTCATCGCGCAGGAGTGGATCGCCGAGGCGATGACGATGTGGTTCATCGCCGCCGTCGTCGCCATCGCCGCCGCGCTTGGCGACTCGCACCATGCATTCGCAGACTGGGTCTACCGGACCTCAGCCGTCATGCTCGTCGCAGTCGCCATACTGACGGCGGTGACCGGAGCCCGCACCCCTGTCATCTTCTTCAAGATCTGTCCATTTCTCCTCTGTGCAACTGCGGCGTTGTTACTCACGGCGAGTTGGGTCTAGTGGTTGAACCACTGGTGGAACGCGTCTCCCCGCTACTCCTGATGTACGCCCGCTCGTCCGATGCTTGGCAGACCTCCACCGTTCGTTGACGCAAGACAGCTCATGGGCGCGAGCATTCAAGACGACGTCCTCGACGAACAGCGCAAGCAGCTCTTTGCGGACGCCGGTGCCGGCGGTGTGGCTACAGTTGGCTACATTCGCGCCGGCCCCGAGGGAGTCGCGACACACGCACACTCCCGTGACCAGGACTTTCGGTGGAGGCGAAGGGACTCGAACCCTCGAACCTCCTGACTGCCAGTCAGAAATGACCGAGCGCTGTGCCCACCAGCGTTTCTGCAGGTCAGCAACGCAGAGCCTCTTCGGGGCTCGCCGTGACGAGCGAAGATTCTGCGACCCGTTCAGCCGTTGCCGTGTGAACGGTCGAGGAGCAGAA
>Ga0182027_10014801_pt1 | contig 10771 bp, 13 predicted proteins | sample 712E1DmetaG_FD_121300 | JGI IMG/M metagenome (GOLD analysis project Ga0182027, IMG submission 121300) | Permafrost microbial communities from Stordalen Mire, Sweden - 712E1D metaG (Illumina Assembly) | ecosystem: Environmental > Terrestrial > Soil > Wetlands > Permafrost | place: Sweden...
CAAAAGGCATGAATGGAAGCTCTCTAGATTAAATAAAATCCCGAAAGAGCATGTTGAGGAATTCTCAAAACTGGCTGGAATAGCGACTATGAAATGGGAAGAGGCAAAAGATAAGAATGATTTTGCAATGTTCTTGCCTTATCTTGAAAAGATTGTCGCTATGAAGAAAAAAGAAGCGTCCTATATAGACCCCAAAAGGCATCCATATGATGTACTCCTCGAAGATTATGAAAGAGGGATGACTATAGAAAAGCTCGATAAGGTTTTTGCAGAACTAAAGAAAGAGATAATGATAATATTGAACAAGGTGAAGTCATCAAAACATTATAATAATGAAAAAACATTGGATGGATTGAAATTTTCTGAACAAGAGCAGAAGCAGACATGCATGGAGATTGCCTCGATGATACTTGGCACAGATGAGCGGTTCTTGATAGCAAGGTCTGTGCATCCATTCATGACAACAATATCCCCTGATGATTTCAGGATCACTACATCATTCCGAAGCGAACCATTCTTCTCATTCAGCTCGACAGCACATGAATCAGGGCATGCATTATATGAGAGCCAATATCCAAAAGAGCTTGCAGGCACGATATTATTCGATGCCCCAAGCCTGGGCTTGCATGAATCCCAATCAAGGATTTGGGAGAACCAAGTATGCAGATCAATGCAGTTCTGGAAATATTATTACAAGAAATATCAGAAAAGATTTGATGCTCTAAAGAATATAAGTCTGAAAGATTTTTTTAAGATGATAAATGTTGTGAAGCCTTCGCTTGTCAGGATAGAAGCTGATGAATTGACATATTGCATGCATATAATAATACGTTTTGAGATAGAGAAACAGATGATTGAAGGCACAATTAATATCAAGGAGCTGCCGAAGATATGGAATTCAAAATATAAGCAATACTTAGGCATCGAGCCAAAGTCAGATGCTCTAGGGGTTCTACAGGATGTGCATTGGTCCCAGGGATCGATTGGATATTTCCCAACATATGCGTTAGGGACGATGTATTCAGCGATGATATTTAATCAGATGCTAAAAGAGAATCCGAAGCTAGAATCAGAGATAGCAAAAGGAGATTTCATATATATGCGCAGCTGGCTCAAAGAGCATATACATAAGTATGGTGCATCAATGGCCACTGCAGAGATCATAAAGAAAGCAATAGGAAGAGAATTAGAACATAAGGATTTAATAGATTATTTCAGAAAAAAATATTATATGATCTACAAATTATAATCTAAAAATTAAAAAAATATGATAAACCATTTCTTAGACAGATTGCCTGGCTGATTGAGATTTTCTAAAGATATTAATGTCTTGATCGGTTGTCTGGTCCTTCTTGAGCCTTTGCCTAGTGATTACTGTGGTATTGACAGTTGTTGATATTGTCACAGGACGTTGTGATTAAACCCTTCTATTAGTTTTCTTTTTCCCGGATAATCTTTATAGATATTATGTCCTGTGTCCAATTTCAGTTCCCATCAATTTATGTCCATACATTGAAGCTGGGTCTGCCCATGTTTTTCTTTGGCATGCACTGTTAGATGCATGCTTTAGCAGACCATTCTTCCGATCTCAACTTTATCATCGCTTGTCGCACTATTGTGCAGCGATGATTATATCCTTTTGCTGTTCAATCAGATTCCTCCTGAGGCAATCTGTCTAATCCTGGTTTCGATGCTTAATCCTAGAACTTTCGCTCTAGTTCGTTATGTTCTTTGCCTTTATGTCGCGTTTGATGCTTCAACAAATGTATATTGCATCGTCGTCGCTTTCGCCTGTTTTCTTTGTGTCTGTGACAAAGCATGAAGTTCTTGGCCAGAAGCCAAGGATATTTTTGGATGATATTGCTTTCGCTGGATGATAAAGGGCTTAAACCCTCTGATATTACTCAGAGGGGTTAAGGGTTGCGTGAATAAAGCGTGCGTTATGGTATTATGAATATTATCAAAGTCTGCTGAATTGCCTCGGCTACATGCAAGACAGGACGAAAGGGAATAGGACCAAAGCCATTGCTTTACCGGCACCACAATTTTTCATAGCTGCAATAATTAGATAGCCTTCTGCTTTGTGTCCATTACTAGATGGACTTTGAAGGGATTAATCACACTCTGACCAATCTATGGTTTTTGTAATGATTTTTGCAGTGCCGCTAATGTCTTATTCAAGTCTTCCAACTTCTCTCTGACCTTGTTGCTCAGTTCATCATCAGACTTTACTAAATTATATTGTGCATATAACGTCTCTAATGTCTTCTGACATTCTGCAACTGTCGGTGTTGTTGACTCATTTTTCCAGTCTGTCTTATGCTTGCGTATTGCTTCTAGCAATTCAACAAACCTTGATAGTGAAAAGTTGATACTGTTGCTGATCAATTCGAGGCGCATCAAAGCCTTGTCATGGTCTTCCTGCACCTTAATTTTTGAGCCATTAAATTGTGCGAGCGAGCTGCGAAGGCTCTGTAATGTCATCTCAATCTCCTTGAGATTGAATTTTTTGCCTATGATCTCTTTTGCCTGGTTCCTGAAAAGATAAAGGTCTGATATCGCCTTGTTGGTCGCTTCCTCGAGGCTCAGCTCTTCTATCTCCTCAAGTATCTGCTCTTGCTTCACTGAGACAATCTTTCCTATGAACACTCCGAACAATATCATGCTTGTGAGCGCCTCTAATATCGCAAGCACCTTGGATGCTCCGAATGGCGCTATGTCTCCATAGCCGATTGTCGTCGCTGTTATGAAGCTGAAATATATGGCATTTCCGAGCCCTAACGCGTCGTTGCCTAAGGGCTCTCCATTATATATTAGGTGTTGATTGGTATATGATAGCCCATAATATATGATGCCGAACGACAGCACGATCATGAGCCATACTGATAGTATCCTGATAAATGTGAGTCTTTCAAATACTAAAGCGAGCTTTTTCATTTTCGTTATGGATGATGTATAGGAATGCTTCGCATCCCATGATGCAGATCCGTTTTTTCTGCATTTGATAAATGTGATATACAATTATGATAGCGTGTCGGTATGTATCTAGGTATACGCTTTTGTATACCCGAATACTATTTAATGGGTGCTACTTATATATAAATATTCTGTTTTATGCTCAAATGAGCACGACAATTTTTAAAGGGTTTATAAATGAACTGAATTAATGATAAATTCCTCGTCGAGAAAATGAAATACCAAAAATTCGTTCCAAGTATTTCAGCGAATTCTTGTATTTAGAAATTTTCAAAAAAATTTTTAATAAGTACATTTAAATATTATGATAATCAAGGACATTGCTGTAGCAGATAGTCATAAATCATTTCATATTAATATTAAAAAGAGGTCGTATGAAAATAGACAAGCTTGATCTTCTGAGCAAGGGCTGGAGCTCTAAAGAGATTGCAGATGCTTCGAGGATAATCCAAGAGGCAGAAGACAAAAAACATGTCGGCATCAGGTTTCTTGACAGCTCGATATATTGGGCCCTGCTCTTTGTTTTGATTGTCGCAAACATAATCTGCTCGATTTTTCTCACTCCATTCATATTTACGATAAGAAATTATGCATTGATATTCATCGTAGCACTTTTAGGGTTCATATTCGGAGTCATGTTCTCTATACTCATATCAGACATAGAGAAGATAGAGCATAAGAACAACAGAAAGCTCCTGCTGACATTAGTGCTGAGCGGCCTGATAAATTTCGGCCTGATAATCAATTTTGCGATAGATTTCAGCGTCAGGACAGGCCTTGCTCTTAGGAACAATCCATACCTTATCGCCAGCATCTATCTCTTTGCATTCCTTGTGCCGCATATCGTCCTTAGCCTCAATAAGCAGGCATAAATATATAAATAATCCCGATATTCTAACAGCATGACAGAAGAAAGAGTAAGGATTGTCGGGATGGTAATTAAGGACAGGAAACTATTGATGCTAAATGGCAGAGGATATAAGGAATTATGGACTCCTGGCGGAAAGATGAAGGTCGGAGAGACCGACGAGGACTGCCTTAGAAGAGAATTAAGGGAAGAACTACAGGTCAATCTTGATTCATGCAAGTTCTTCAAAGAATATTATGGCAAATCATTCTATAGCGAATGGATGGTGAGGCAGAGAGTCTATATAATCGAGATTTCAGGAGAGATAAAGCCATCATCAGAGATAGAAGGCCATCTGTGGCTGTCACGCAAGGATTTCGATTCGCACAAGTATCCGATGATCCCGACGACAGAGAAAGAGATAATCCCTGATCTGATTAAAGAGAGATTGTTCTAGAGTAATATTATTCTTTCTGATTCCTAAAATAACAAAAACTTACATTTTAAGTTTTTGTTCCGAAAATTATAAAAATACATACAAAACACTTATATCATGGACAAGGATCTTAAAGAATGGACTATCGCATATCTGAAGAACAGGGATCTTGGACAGAAAAAGATTGTGAAGATAGAAGAGAAGGATAAAGATAACATTCTGAATGTAATCTTCAAAGATAAGCCGAACAAGCATCATATCCTAGAAAAGCTTGATGATAAGATATTGAAAGAGATAAACAACAATGATTATAAGACAATCGTGACATTTAATTCTGAAGAGAATTTCAGTTTCATTGTCAAGAACTGGAAAAAGCTCTGCGACATGAAGAATCTGAACATAATATTTGTGAACATGAAGAGCCATGACAAATGGCTTATCAATCCTCATCTGCATTCTATGATTGCAGACCCGGATTCTATTGAGCTGGGCCTGCGCACCATGTTTGATACAGCGAATGGAAAGATTGCTGAGCCTAAAAAATCAAAAAAGAAACCGTCGATGTTCGAAGAATCAAGAGATGAAGAACAGGATGAGGATCCTGAAAAGGAAGGATAGATCAACCAGCAAATTCTAAAGCGATTTAATTAATCATAAAATTAAAAGAATAAAAAACAAATATTATTTATTCAGCTTCTGCTGCGCCTTCTGGAGCATTTGGTATCGCTGACCTGTTTATGATCATGATATCGCCGATGCTCTTCACAAGGTTGTGCGGGATGATTACTCCCTTGGCTGAGCCCAATACTTTGTTCAAGAATGAATTCTTCGTAGCCCTTACTCTCCAGCCATTTATCTTTGTGCCTTGTATGATCGCTTCCTCCACATCACCGAAATAATCTCCAGTGTCTGTGAATACTCTCATATCATAAGTCTCAGAAATTTTTTTCATTTTCAACATATAAATCACCTTTTTGCTATTATGCAATAAATATATTATCCGTATTTATATTTCTTTCGATTATATAATTAGATCGAGCCATAAATAGAGAATATTATTTATTCTCAAGTGGCAAAATATGACAAAATATTTAAATTATCCTGTGTTCTCGAGGATAATTATGGCAAAATTTACACTATACGGCGATTTAGAAAAAGTCGATGAACTTCTAGAACTCTTAATAAAGAATTTGCAAACAGGCTGGCCCAATTACGATGAGCAGTATAAGAATGAACTAAGCGCGGTTATGAGAAAAGGAAGAAGACTATTGATCGAGAATAGTAAAGATAATCCTGTCTTGCAGAATGCTATCTTTGGAGAAAAATCCATCGAACAATCCGTAGAAGAGCTCTCAAAAAAATATCAGGGCATAAGAAAATTCCTGCCCCATAAAAAAGACATAGAATATAATGAGAGGCGTTGTTATTTAGGCTCGCTCATCACAACGCCGAACTGGAGGACGCGCGGATTATTTTCTCTTGATAATACTCTTGCAGCGACAGTTTTGGGTGCCGTAGTTGGTTATGCATTGCCTATAGCACTAAATGCCTCCATGCCACTAAACTCTCCGACATCATATAATCTTCCTCATAATGTAATGTCTGTATTAGCCTCAATATCCTGCGGAGTAACAATGATGGCTGTAGGTGCATCAATAACACCGCGAGGCAAAAAAGAAAGCATTGAACAAGCAAGATATCTTGACAATAAGATAAAAGAATTATATCATTAGATTTCTACTTCAAACTCGATTTCAATATCGGATTAACCTGCGGCCTGAAGGCGAATGCTATGTCCTCGTCGAAATATCCGCACCTGAATTTCTCTAATGGTATGCCTGTCCTTTTGCTTAGCATCATGGAATAGAATTGCACTTGCGTAGCTGCATATCTCTCTTTTGCAGCATTTGGCTTGTAATCCCAAACCCATATATTACCGTCCTCGATGCGCAATGCATCTATATGGCCTGTCAATGCGTCGCTGGAATCGAGCAGTTCGCAGAAATTTTCGCATTCAGTGTCCAGCATCCAAATCGGGACCTCGATGCTTATTGTCTTGTTGTCCTGCTCGAGCATAAACATCTGCACATTAGAGTGGGCTGTATTGTATCTTTTGCTCTCAAGGCCTATTCGCGCCAGCTCTGAGACCTCATGTCCTTTGAATTTCTTCATATCGACTTCTAAAACTTTCTTTATGCCTGAGCCTCTCGGGCCTTTCAAGAAATACTCGTCAGGGCAATTATCCATGACATCGTGCAGATACTTCCTTAGCGGCGAGAATCCGTTGTCGCATAGCCTCTCTGCCTTAGGAGAATGTATCCGATAATGGTAGAACCAGCCATGCTTGAAAGACTTATGAATTATCATACAACACCAGAACAATATAAAAAAAGGATATAAAAAAAGGAAAAAATGAAAATCTATCTTTTTCTCTTCGTGATCTTCTTCTCTTCAGCCTCGATCTTCTTCTCCTCACTCAGGACCTGAAGCTCTTCTTTAGCGATAACTGCAGTCATCTTCTCAAGATTCTCATCCATCCTTGAGATCCTTCTCTCAAGAAGTACGAGCACCCTCAAGCTATAAACTATCGCTGCAAGCGTACCGATGATTATCGCTAGTATTATCGAATCTAAAGCCATTTTAACACCTCTTTTCCTATAAAAACATTATAATAGAGAATATCCGCAACTGATATTTATATAGTTTACTGTTAATCGCGTCCTATCAGCTGCGCAAAGTTCAGTCCTTTTCTTTTTGCTATCTTCACATCGACATAATAGCTCTTTTCTGTCTTCTCCAAATCCTCTATATTGAGAAAAAACCAGTCAATCCTATCAAACCTCACACCCACCCATGGCTCTGCGCCGAACTTATTGGCAAAATACACGAGCTCGTCGACCTCTTTTGCTGTGAAATATTTTTTTATGTCATTCACCGTCTTACACTCGATCGCCAGCCTTCGAAGATTGTTCCCTGCAAGTATGTCTGGGCTGGGGTTCTGCATAGAGCCTGATCCTGCGCTCCTGATGGCGACCCAACCGTTCTCGAAAAACCAATGTATTATGTCACGCTCTGCATTGGTGCCTTTGGATTTGCGATTCATAATTTGTATAAAACCCTTTTGTTTAAAATTTTTGTCATTAGAAAAACATTAGATTATGCAAAAACAAAAAACTCATTCAATAAATATTCAAAAGATATGACAAAAAAGGTGACAAAAGAATATGCTTGCTTTGTCACATACCTTTAAGCTTTTTTATTTCATCTGCTAATCCTATATATTGATCAATATGCCTTAAAGTCTCGTCGCATAGAGTTTTTTGCGGACTGAACATCCCTCTTGCCTCATTTATGGCTTTTTTTACATCTTGCAGGATCTCAGGACCGCCTCTCCTATTAGAATCCTCGTATACAGCGAGTGAACTCTGGAAATTGGCTTTAGAAAATCCTATCAAAGCCTTATAAGAGCCGGTATTAGATTTAGGTTTTATAAGAAGCCTGACGACGTCCAGGCATAATTCGATAAGTTCAGGCTTTAGATGGATTAGTTCTGCCCTTCTGTTCGCGAGTTCAGTGCCCAACTCTGATTCCCGAAATGCCATATGAAGAAATGAGAGAGGGAATTTATAAATTTTGTCAAAAAAAAATATAAAAAGATTGTAAAAAAAAGTTGCAGAAAAATATATTTATTGATTTGACATCTTCCATCATATCATCGTGTCGACAAAGGTATGGAAGCTCGTATCCCTGGAATAATCCTGGTCCCTTAACCTCACCCAGACAGGATAATGGTCGCTGACCTGTTCTCCGATATTATCCTGATATATCCCGTAGTCGACGAATTCGCTGTACATGTTACTGTTCAGCAGTATCCTGTCATAGGCGCAGTCAGAAGCGCCTGTCGTCGTGTCGTCGGTGCTCTTGATTATCCAGTTCCATGTGCTGAAGACATTCTCATAATAAGGGTCGTAATAGGAGCAGTCTGCATTCAAGTCACCGAGCACCAAGACGTTGCCTTGTGTGCCCTCAGAATCTACCAGCGTCTCAAGGGATCTCAGCTCCTTGACTGTCTCGTTAGGCTTTGTATGGATGTTATATACTGTGAAAGAATAGTTGCCGATGGAGAAATCTGCCCGTATAGGCGGCCTTTCCCAGACCCCGCTCATATTGATATTATAGTCGATGATCCTATTGAGCGTGAATTTCTTCAGATATACGATGCCATACTGCTCTTTGCTGGAGCTCCTCCCTGCTCTCGACGAGATATTGCATTCATAATCAGGGAGCATTCCGCATAATTTGATGAAGCTTGACGCATCCTGGTCCCTGATCTCCTGCAGGAATATTATATCATAATGGTTTATGACATCTGAATATTCATTCATCAGCGACGGGTCAGAGGCCTTCTTGTCTCCGAATATCTCGAGGTTCCAGTTGCCGATGACAAATGTGTCATTGATATTATATGCGCCGCCATTCTCGACAAATTCATAGTATGCATAGAACAGGATGACGGTTACGACAAGGATGAAGACAAAAATTACGAGGCTCACTAATGCTGTTCTCTGCTTCATTTAGATGATTAGGCGATGCTGTTTTATAAAATTTGTGAAGGATAAGTCGCAAGAAATCCGGCTATCGATAGGCATATATGCCCTGCAGGGGCACGAACACGAAGTCTCCTAGCTCTATTGCCTGCATCTTGCCCTTTCTCTTCGTAATCTTGATCATGGATTGGGATGTCTTCGGGCCGACAGGCAGCACAAGGATGCCATCGTCATTGAGCTGGTCTATGAGGGGCTTTGGCACCGCCGGGCATGCGCATGTCACGACTATCTTGTCGAATTTCATATGGAACTCTAGTGTACCGTCGTCACGCATCACCTCTACATTCTCTATGCCCTGCTGTTCTATATTCTTTCTTGCAAGCCCTATCAGCTCAGTAAGTATCTCAGCAGTATAGACAGACTTGCACATCCTAGACATCACAGCAGCGCTGTATCCTGTGCCAGCACCGATCTCCAGGACGACATCCTCTGGCCTCAGCTCCAATGCATCTATCATTATCATCATGGTGGTCGGCTGGGATATTGTCTGGCCTGCCAATGTAGGCAACGGATGGTCATCATATGCATGCTCAGCATATGCTTGGCTTATGAAATCCTCTCTAGGGACTTCTAGGAATGCTTTGAGCAGGACATCTGATTTGATAAGGCCAGAGTCTTTCCAGAATTTAGATAATGCATCTTTCATAGGCAAGGTAATCTGAATGTATATTTATAGGTTATGAAGGATAAGTTCAGAAATGATGATATTCAAATAGGGTAATGAAAGGAATAATTAGAAAAAAATTAAATAATATCCTCTTCTGCCAATACGACAAAGTCTCCGACCGCAATCACAGCAGAGAACGGCACAAGGATGTTGCCTTCTTTTGTCTTTTCTAATTCCAGCTTCTCAATATAGCTTGTCGGGTTCACAAGAACCACATGTATCAATTCTCCTGACCTTGTCTCAAAAATAATGTCTCCGACTTCACCAAATCTCTTTCCTGACTTCGAGATGACTGTCTTTCCTATCAATTGCTTGGAAAATTTCTTATCATCAGAGCTTTTTGTATCCACTTTTATTGCATCAGCCATAATACATCACCTTAATCATTATATAGTATTAAATCTAAAATAATAAATAGGCACTTCATATATAAATTTTTCTATTAAAGGCCTGATTATCCTCCCACATTATCCCCTCGCCTTCGCCTCATCTACCAGCCTTTGCATCTCATTATCATCATAGCACACTGTCTTGAATGAGCATTTCTCGCATTTTTTCTTGTTGTCAGTCTTTTCTGGGAGCAGAAATCCTGAGATCAATTTATTCACTTCTGAGACAAGCTGCATCACCTCATCTTTTAGGAATGTGTTCAATTGCAACACCCTTTTCTCATCAGAATCCTTGTATTTCACAACACCTTCGCTCACTTGCTTGCCTGCATCTTCCAGCAGGAGCATGTATGTCGCTATCTGCATCCTATGCCCTGGCCACATCGCATTCTGTCCTTCAGGGACCTTGCCTGTCTTCAATTCCACAGGGATATATATCTTATTATCATGGACTTCTATGACATCGATTATCCCAGACAACCCGAGCTTTTCTGATCTGAAATGCTGCTCTGATAATATCTTTGGGCTTAGCTTCTCCCATAATTCTTTTCCAAAAATATTATATCTTCCCATGAATGATGAGATATTCCATGCCCGAACTTTTGCCTCTTCATCGATGCTCGGCCAATATTCTTTGAAAATATCCATGAGCTTTATATCGAATTCTTTCAATTCTGACTTGTGATGGATTATCATATCTCTTAATGCTTTTGCAAATTCTCTCCTATATATCTCAGAAATATCCATGAAATTGCCCGACTTGAGGGATTCGACAATCGATTGCTCGTGCTTATTTATCCACTCCATTGTCCTATGCCAGACAGTGCCTTTGATCAGCTCAGCTTTCGG
>Ga0182027_10014802_pt1 | contig 10771 bp, 12 predicted proteins | sample 712E1DmetaG_FD_121300 | JGI IMG/M metagenome (GOLD analysis project Ga0182027, IMG submission 121300) | Permafrost microbial communities from Stordalen Mire, Sweden - 712E1D metaG (Illumina Assembly) | ecosystem: Environmental > Terrestrial > Soil > Wetlands > Permafrost | place: Sweden...
CGGCGTGAGATCGCCAAGAACCCACAGCGCCAGCTCGGGGCGTGGCTGTCCAGAAACGCCTTCCGCGCCATCGCCCGCCGGCTGGACCCGGACGGGCGGGGCGGAGCGCCGTTACTGGGCTTGAACGGCACCATCGTCAAAGCCCACGGCTCGGCGGGCGAACGGGCCATCATGAACGCCATCCACATGAGCGCCGAGGCGGTGCAGCACCACATCAACGAAATCATCCAGGCGGAGGCGGCCCAGGCCGCCGCGCGCCTGGCGGAGACCAAACCATGACGCAACCGGCCAAAGAATTCATCAACCCGCGGGCCACTCACCATTTCCAATGCCGCACCTGCTCCATCGCCGCCGTCGGCTCCTACCTGCCCGCGCGGGTGCTGTCCAACGCCGAGCTGGAAAAAATGGTGGACACTTCCGACGACTGGATCACCAGCCGCACCGGCATCAAGGAGCGCCGCATCGCCGCCAAACAGGAGCACACCTCCGACCTCGCCGCCAAAGCCGCCCTGGTGGCCATGGAGCGCGCCCGGGTGACACCCGATGAGATTGATCTGATCGTCGTCGCCACCATCACGCCCGACATGCCCTTCCCCTCCACCGCCTGCGGCGTGCAGCGAAAAATCGCCGCCAGCCGCGCCGTCGCCTTCGACGTCGAAGCCGCCTGCTCCGGCTTTATCTTCGCGCTGGAAATCGGCCAGCAATTCGTCATGACCCACACCTATGACACCGTGCTCGTGATCGGCGCGGAAAAACTCTCCACCATCACCAATTGGGAGGACCGCAACACCTGCGTCCTGTTCGGCGACGGCGCCGGAGCGGCCATCCTGCGCCACCGTCCCAATGCCCACGGCATCCTCACCACCTGCTTGTGTTCGGACGGTAACAAAGGCGACTTGATTTCCATGCCCGGCGGCGGTTCGCAATCCCCGGCCAGCCTCCAAACCATCGCCGCCAGAATGCACTTCCTTCGCATGAACGGGAAGGAAGCCTATAAAAGCGCGGTCAACGCCATGTGTGGCGCGGCCAAGGAAGCCCTGCGCCGCTGCCAGACGGACATTTCCCACATCAAGTGCGTCATCCCCCATCAGGCCAACCGCCGCATTGTGGACGCCGTGGCCGAGCGCCTCGGCACGACGCCGGAGCAAGTCTTCACCAACCTGGAAAAATACGGCAACACCTCCGCCGCCTCCGTGGCCATCGCGCTGGACGAGGCCGTGCAGGAGGGCCGCATCCAAAGGGGCGACCTGATCCTCCTCATCGCCTTCGGCTCCGGCCTCACCTGGGCCGCGGCCGTCATTGAATGGTGACTTTTTTGGCTTTGATGCGGGGGCCGGGAACATTACCCTAGCCGCGCGAAGGACGTTGTGCCTCGCCAATTTATGCTTAATCAGGAAATCATCACCCAGGCGCTCAAGACCGTCAAGTATCCGGGCTATTCGCGCGATATTGTCTCTTTTGGCATTGTCAAATCCATCGCCGTCAACGCGGGAGCGGTTACCGTATCGCTTCAGTTGACGGGCGGAAGTCCCGCCGTGGCCGCGCAAATCAAGGTGGAGGCCGAGAAGGCTCTCCGCGCCGTCCCGGAGGTGGAGCGGGCCGAGGTGGAATTCGCCAGTTCGCCGGCAGTGGCGGCCGCAGCGACTCCGTGGTCGCAGCAAAACAAGATGCCCGGCATCGGCCGTGTCGTGGCGGTGGCCAGCGGCAAGGGAGGAGTGGGAAAGTCCACCGTCTCGGTCAACTTGGCCTGCGCCTTGCGGCATCTGGGCGCGCAAGTGGGATTGCTCGATTGCGACATCTATGGGCCGAGCATCCCGCTGATGATGGGGATTCGGGAAAAGCCCACCGTCAGCAACGCGGAGAAGCTGGTTCCGCCATCGCGGCACGGGGTCAAGCTGATGAGCATGGGTTTCCTCATCGAGGACGATGCGCCGGTGATTTGGCGCGGGCCGATGATTATGAAGGCCATCCAGCAGTTCATTACGGAAGTGGAATGGGCGCCGCTGGATTATTTGTTGGTGGATTTGCCGCCCGGCACCGGTGACGCGCAACTTTCGCTGTGCCAAACTGTCCCACTGGATGGCGGCGTGATCGTGACGACACCGCAGGAAGCTTCTTTGGGCGTCGTGCGCAAAGGCATTGCCATGTTTGAAAAGGTGAATGTCCCCATTCTTGGAATCGTGGAGAACATGAGCTATTTTGTCACACCTCACGGCGAGCGGGTGGAGATTTTTGGCCATGGGGGCGGGCGGGCCGAAGCACAACGACGCCAGATTCCGTTTTTGGGCGAAATCCCGCTTCTTACGGAAATCCGGGTCAGTGGCGACGCCGGGGTTCCCATCGTGGCGAGCCAGCCGGAAGGGGCGGCCGCGGGGGCATTTATTGCGCTGGCCCGTGCCTTGCGCGAAAGGCTGGGCTGATTTATAGTATTCTATTAAGTTATACCTTATGGAAATGCAGCCAACATCGTCCAAGTCCCCCCCGGCCAATCCCGGCGGGCCGGAGGAAATGGAGAGCTTGATCTGGGCGCAGTTGCGGCAGTGTTTTGACCCGGAGATTCCGTTGAACATCGTGGATTTGGGGCTGATTTATGACGTCTCGGTGACGGGCAGCCAGGCGAACGTGAAAATGACGCTGACCTCGCCCGGATGCCACATGGGAGGGCAGATCGCAGGCAATGTGCAGGAGAAATTGCTCGCCCTGGAGCAGATCGAAGAGGCCAATGTCGAACTGGTCTGGGACCCGCCCTGGCACCAAAGCATGATCAGCGCCGAGGGCCGCAAAGCCCTCGGCCTGGACGCAAGTTAAATTTTTGTTATTTTTTTCATTGATTATCGCCGAAGAAGCCGGTTACTTTCGGCGCCTGACAGAAAACCAGTGTTTATGCCAACCACATCCAGCGGCCAGCCAGAAAACGACGTGGTCAAACGTTCCTCCCTCTACCGCGAGTTCCAGGCGGAGCGGGAGGAGATATTGCGACATAAATGGATCGAATCCGAAAAGGCGGGGCACGACATCGGCTTTGAGCGCGCCTTGACGGATTGGATCATGAAGCACCGCAGCAAGTGGCGCAAAAGCCGGCAGTCCGGCATGATGAACTGATTCAGCCTGGGTCATTCCCCTGCCCTCCCTTCGCCGCATCGCGCTTCCAACTCCCGCCGAACGCTGGCCGACATGGGCAGATCGTCCTGGGCGCACATCCACCGCAAGGCGCCCGTCAAATCAAAAAACACCCCTTCCAATTGGGCTTCGTAAGCCCGGTGGAGAATCACGCCGAAATCTTTGCCGGGCGGCATTCCAAGTTCCACCAAATGCCGCCCCATGAGGACCGGTTCCGGCGGCCTTTCCTGGACCTGCAATTCGCGCGCCCGCGCCAGCAGGCGTTGGACGCCCTCCGGTTCCGCCGCCGGCCGCGGCGGGCGGCCCATGCTGTCGGCGGTGATCACCAGGCACAATCCCTGGATGCTCTCCGGCTCCAGCCTTTTGGCCAGGCGGCGCATGGCGCGGTCGGTCATTTCCTGGAAATGGATAATATGATTGACTACAAGCGGCACGACCCGCGCCTGAATGGCCGGGGGCGCGTGAATCCGCTCCAGGAAGGTCCGCGCCAGTTCGCCGCCCAGCGCGTCATGCCCCAGCGAGACGATGCGGCTCCGCCCGTCCTTCACCGCCTGGCGCGTGGTGGCCGGCTTGCCAAAGTCATGGGCCAAGATCGCCAGCATATAGACGATGCGCGATTGCGCGTCGGCCGCCTTCCACTCCGGCAGCCGCGCCATCGCGTCGCAACTGTGGCCGGTGTGGATGAAGACATCGCCTTCCGGATGCCATTCCGGGTCCTGCGGAGTGCCGATCAAGGCCTGGATTTCCGGGAAATGTTCCACCCATTCGGTGGCGGCCAGGAACTTCAAGCCGGCGGACGGCGCCGCGCTTTTTTCCGCCCACTTAAACCATTCATCGCGCACCCGCTGGCCAGCCAGTTCGCGGAAGCCGTCCTTGATCCGCCGACATAATTGGATCGTCTCGCCGGCCGGTTGCAGGTTGAACCGCGCGGCCAACTGCATGCCGCGCAGGACTCGCAACGGGTCCTCCACAAAAGCCGGGCTGGTGTGGCGGAGAATGCGCGCCTGCAAATCCGCCGCGCCGCCAAAAAAATCCAGCATCTCGCCCGTGCGCGGATCGAACATGAGGGAATTGATGGTGAAATCGCGCCGCGCCGCCGCCTGCGCGGGCGTGATGGCCGGGTCCAATTCCACCGCAAATCCTTTGTGGCCGGGGGCGATTTTCGAGTCCTTCCGGGGAATGGTGAAATCATAACTGTGCTCGCCGCCCGTGGTCAGTTTGACCACCCCAAAGGATTGGCCGACCATATCCACCTTCCCCCACCGGGACAGTGCTTGCGCCAGCTTTTCGCAGCCGACCCCAAAGACTTCGACATCGAAATCCTTGCCGGGACAGCCGAGCAAGCCGTCGCGCACGCAGCCGCCGACCAGCCAAGCTTTTTGCAGTTCCGGCGTCTGGCGGAGGATGCGGTCCAATTCTGGCGGAACGAAATTCATCCGGGTATGGGGGACAGGGAATAGCCGCAGTCCTGGATTCCTGGAACCCATGCCGGGTTGATCCCCAAACCCGGCGCGGAAGTTCCGCGGACCAACCCGGATATTTCGCAGCTCTGCCGGAAGTTGCCGCACCCTGAATGGTAGGGCGTCCCGATTCCGAATCGGGAGCCGCCCTCAATCAGGGCGAAGCAGCAGCTTCGCCCTGCCAGACCAGGAAATGTCCGGGCTAACCATTTTTTGCCATCTGCCATAATAAATCTCTTTTTTTTGACCTTAATCCACCTTAATCCACCTTAATCCACCTTAATTTACCGCCATCGGCATGGCGCCGTTTTGGCCAGCCGCGAATCGAGCCAAAAGGCATTTGCCCGCAGATGGACGCAGATGCACGCAGATAGGGAAAAGCACCTTGAACAGGAGGAGAGATAACGTCCCGATTCCGAATCGGGATGTTTCCTCTGTTTGCTCCTGTTGAATTCTTCATTGGCGTTCATCGGCGTGACCCGCGGGCGAAGCCGGACTTGGCTGCCGTCATGCCGCGGCTTGCCCCCGGCGGCCGCGCCGGGCGCATCCCGCCGGAGACGCCCCCGGCTTGTGACTTCGTGTCTCACGCAGGCAATTAGACCATAGGTTCTAATTTTTGTCAAGCCCCAATTCCAAAGAAAGTGACAAGAAAACTGATTTCAAGCCGCGCTTTTCAATGGACCAGTTCCACCAGACCCGTTGCATCCGCAAAACTTTTTGCCAGCGGTTGATCGAGAGTTGCCAGACTGAATCCATGCTGCCGGGCGAGCGCGACGAGATAGCGGTCGGTGATCTGATTTGCGCCAGCCATCAGTTCCGTCCGCACGACGCGGTCGGCGCAACTCAAGTCGTCACAAATGAATTCATGGCGCGGATCGGCCATGAATTGGCGAAGCACGCCAAACGCCAGTTCGGGCGTCAAGCCGTAACCGAGCAGCGGATGCGAGGAAACGCGGGCAAAAGCAAGCTGGACAACCGGGCAGGTCGCAAACGCGGAAATCCCCTTGAGCCACGAGCGGGCAAGGGTGTGTTGTTCGTGATTTTCCCAAAGCAACGCCATGAGCAGGTTGACATCAAGCAATCGGGTCACGGCGTCCGGCTTTCAATCTCGTGAACGAGTTGCGAAGTGATGGTTCCGCCATGGGCGCGGATGACGGGCAGGCCGTCGCCTTCCGCGCTGACGGAAAACTTGCGGCACGTCATCAAATGGCTGTTTTCCGCGATAAATTCTGCGACTCGAGCCTGTTCGTTCGCGGGTAGCTCTTTAATTTGCTGCATGATTTCAAACGCGCTCATGGTTGAATTATCCGACAAAATTTGTTTTTGGCAAGTCGTTTTGCCCACACCCTGATCCTCGCCTCAGAAAACTTCCGTGGGTGACGGGGTCGGCGCAAGGCAGATTTGGGCGGCGCGGCAGCGCCGCCCTACCATTGTAGGCAATGGCTCAGGCGGGGGCGAAATTCTCGGCCATGGCCAGGGCTTGGAGCATGGCTTTGGCTTTGTTGACTGTCTCCTGGAATTCGCCCTCGGGGGTGGAGTCGTTCACCCAGCCGCCCCCGGCCTGCACATAGGCCCGGCCATCCTTGAGCAGGGCGGTGCGGATGGTGATGCAGCAATCCAAATTGCCGCTGAAGGAAAAATAGCCGACGCAGCCGCCGTAGGGGCCGCGCGCGGTTTGTTCCAGCTCGGCGATGATTTGCATGGCGCGGATTTTGGGCGCGCCGGACAGGGTCCCGGCGGGAAAGGTGGCGCGCATCAAATCGTAAGGGGTGCGGCCGGCGGAAAGTTTTCCCTCGACTTGGGAGACAATGTGCATGACATGGCTGTAACGCTCGAGAATCATGAGGTCCTTGACCGCCACGGTGCCGAATTGGCAGACGCGACCCAAGTCGTTGCGGGCCAGGTCAACGAGCATGACGTGCTCGGCGCGCTCTTTGGGATCGGCCAGCAACTCGGCGGCGAGGGCGGCGTCTTCTTCGGGGGTTTTTCCGCGCGGGCGGGTTCCAGCGATGGGCCGGATTTCGACGCGCCCATCCTCGCAGCGCACATGGGTTTCCGGGGAAGCGCCGACCAGGGAGAATCCCTCCAACTCCAGCAGGAACATGTAGGGCGAAGGATTGACGGAGCGGGCGGCGCGATAAATGTCCAGCGGGGCGGCGTGGACCGGGGTGGAAAAGCGCTGGGAGCCGACGACTTGGATAATATCGCCCGCCGTGATGTATTGCTGGGCGCGGGAAACATTCCGCAAAAACACGTCCTTGGGCATGTTGGAGACAACGGGCATCTGCGGGACCTCGTGGGGAACATCCACGGGGAGGTGGTTGAAGGGCTGCTCCAGCAGGGCCACCAGCCGCTCGATTTCGCCCACCGCGTCCTCATAGGCATCCGCCGGGCTGCTTTTCCCGTCCAGCGCGGCGTTGACCAGGATGGTGATGGTCTGGGCGGCCCGGTCGAAAATCAACAGCTCGTCGGCGATGAGAAAATAGAGGACGGGCGTGCCCAGGTCGTCGCGCGGCGGGCGCGGGATGATCGGCTCGATGTCGTGTATAAATTCATAACCAATAAAGCCGACCGCGCCGCCGGTGAAGCGGGGCAGGCCGGGCCGGGAAACGGCGTGAAAGCGCTGCATGACGCGCTCGACCACGGCCAGGCCGTCCGGGACGGGCTGGGGGTTATGGCGACGGTCATAGACCGCCGCTACAGGGGAAGGGGCCAGGGGGTCCTGAACGGTGAAAACTTCGGTTACTTTGCCGTTTTCGATTACCTCTACCCGGCGGCCGGACTGGCGGATGACGGCGCGCGGATTGCAGCCGACAAAGGAGTAACGGCCGACATGTTCTCCGCCTTCGACGGATTCAAAGAGAAAGGATTCGCCCTGACCGCGAATTTTATGATAAGCGGACAGGGGCGTTTCAAAATCGGCCAGAATGCGGCGCGTGACCGGGATGAGATTGCCCAGGGCGGACAATTTCAGGAATTCCTCTTTTGCGGGTTCGATATTCAAAGGATCAGTGGTTGTTGTTCCGTGATGGGCATTATCCCGCGTTTCGGCGCAGACGCCACAAAGAAAGCGAGGTGTAGAAGAGAAGGATGAAGGCGTAGGCCACAATGCCGCCGCCGATGGCAAAAGCCATGGAATCTTCGCCCGCCCAATAGAGCAGCCCGGCGCCGACCAGGGCGGTCGCGCCACTTTCGCCCAGGAGGCAGGTCAGGCGGAGGGGCAGGCGGCTTTCAGCCGTGCGTTCGGCGAACCAGCTCCGGAAAGCCGTCTCGCCCATGGAACGCATCAGCCAGGCCAGATGGAAATTATGCGCCGCCACCAAAAGGCTGGCGGTGACGGCCGCCACGGCGGTTTCCGGCCAGAAGGCCAGCCCCAGGCAAAGGGCCACATTGGCGATGGCGCCGAGTTTCCAGCCGAGTTTTCTGGCCAGCGGATTGCCCTCCAGCACCAGGTTGGGCGTGGCCACCCAAGTGCTGAAGAAATCCGCCCCCCGGCCAAACAAGAGCAACGCCATCATGCGAAGGTAGCCGGAACTCCCAAAAGAAAGCGCGTCTCCGCTCATTTCTTGCCGTAAATCTCGCCTGGCGCCTTGAGCCGGGGTTCGGTGACATGGTCGCCGCCGTCGGGGCTGACGGATCGGAAGAAGCAGGAGCGATAACCCTCGTGGCAGGCCGCGCCGGTTTGCTCGACTTGAATCAACAGCGTGTCGCCGTCGCAATCGAAGGCGATGTCCTTGACAGTTTGGGTGTGGCCGCTGGTTTCGCCCTTCATCCAGAGTTTTTGGCGGGAGCGGCTCCAGAAGTGGGTTTTGCCGGTGGCGATGGTGGCTTGGAGGGAGGCGCGGTTCATCCAGGCCAACATCAGGACCCGTCCGCCGGCCTGGTCCTGGATGATGGCCGGAATCAAGCCGTCTGAATTAAATTTCAGTTTGTCGTAAAAGCTCATTTTCGCGCGGCAGGATAAGCGATTTCGGGCCGGCCAGACAATCTTTCATTTGCGGCCATTCCTGCTTGTCCCGGCCGCAAAATCCGCATAGTCTTCCGCCGAGAAAGGAAGACATGAGAAAACCACTGTTGGCTGTCGCGCTGGGTTTGGCGGTTCTGCTGGCCGGCCCCGGGGCGCTGCGGGCCGGGAACCTCTATGTACCCAATTACTCCTTTGAATTGCCGGACATTGGGACCAACTCGCCCTACGCCGCCCCGGTCTTGGATTCGTGGCAAAACTCGCCCCAGCCGGCCTGGTATATTCCAGCCGATTTCTACGACACGCCGTGGGTGGATTTCGCGGGCACCTTTTACAACCTGCCCAATTTCACCAACATCGTGTTCACCAACGGCGCTTGGGTTACCTACAGCAATGTCTCTTGGATTGACAATTGCGACGGCATCCAGGCGGTGTTTTTGCAGGCCTTTCCCCAAGTCGCGATCCTCCAGGAAATTTCCGCCACATTCAACGCCGGCAAGGCCTACACGCTGACCGTTGGCTTGATAGGCGGCGGGGGGAACATGCCAGAGGGTTCCACCTTCCAACTGAGCCTCTACTACCGCGATGCCGCCAGCAACATGGTAACGGTCGCGGCCACCACGGCGACGAACACGGCGAAGAATTTCCCCACCAACACGCACTTGGTGGATTTTCAGGCGCAAGTTCCCGGAGTCAAGACGACCGATCCCTGGGCCGGGAAGAACATTGGCATCCAATTGCTCGCATCCCCGGATCCCTATGACCAAGACCAGTGGGGCGGGTATTGGGACGCGGACAACGTGCGTTTGGTCGAAACGACCGCGTTGAATCTGGTCAACCCGGCCATGACCGGTGGCGGATTGCAATTCACCGTGCAAAGCGAGCCGGGCGTGGTCTGCCAAATTCTGGCCGCGAGCGATCTGACGCTGCCGGTGACCAACTGGAGCAGCCTGGCCAAGCTCACCAACACCACCGGGAGCCTGCCCTTTGTGGATGCAACGGCGGGCGCCGGGCCGCGGTTCTACACGGCGCAACAGTTGCCGTAACCAAGGAATGGCCCATGACAAACGCGGCCAGGTCATCGCCCCGGCGCGGCTTCACTCTGGTCGAGTTGCTGGTGGTAATTGTCACGATAGCGGTCCTGGCGGCGCTGCTGTTGCCCGCCTTGGCCTCCGCCAAACGCAAAAGCAAAACCATCGCGTGTGTGTCCAATCTCAAGCAACTGGGCATCGCCATCCGCGCTTATGCTGACGACAGTTCCGGGAACATCCCCTATGGCCCCAAAGCTCCCCCGTTCCTCAGTCCGTTCGATCTATATCCCTCCACCGGCGCGCCCACCAGCCTGATTTCCCTGAACAAGGGCGCCCCGGTGGCTTTGGGACTGCTCTTGCAGGCCTACGTGGCCAGCCAGCCCAAGATTCTGTTCTGTCCCGGCAGCGATCAATTTGTTGACACCGACGCGCAATTGGCGCGAGTCGGCGTTAGCCAGGCGCAATGCAGTTACTACTACCGCCATGGCGGCAACACCGCGCTTTTCGACAACTCCGCCAACCCCTTCGTGCCCACCCACATCAAGCTGGACAACCTGGGCGTGAACGGCAACGGCCTGCCGATCCGCGCGCTGGCTATGGACACCCAGTTTCTTTGTTCGCCGGCGCTGGCAACCTACAACGTCCTGCCCAGCACGCATCACCAGCAAGCATACGCGAACATTCTCTTTGCCGACGGCCACGCTGCCACCCGGCCCAACACCGGCGGCTGTTTCGTCGTGAACCTGGGCAGTGATGTTGACCCCGCCAGCGCTTTCGGCCTGATCCTCTCTGTCCTGGAACTGGCCGACACACAGCCGTGAACTGCGCTCCTTCAGTCTGGATTATTTATTCTTCCGGGTTCGGAGCGCCGATTTTAAATCGGCTTTCAACGTCCTCGCGACCACAAAGCCGACTGCAAGTCGGCGCTCCTTCAGTCCGGATATTTCTTCCGGGTTCGGAGCGCCGATTTTAAATCGGCTTTAGACGTCCTCGCGACCACAAAGCCAACTGCAAGTCGGCGCTCCTTCAGTCCGGATATTTCTTCCGGGTTCGGAGCGCCGATTTTAAATCGGCTTTAGACGTCCTCGCGACCACAAAGCCGACTGCAAGTCGGCGCTCCTTCAGTCCGGATATTTCTTCCGGGTTCGGAGCGCCGATTTTAAATCGGCTTTAGACGTCCTCGCGACCACAAAGCC
>Ga0182027_10014803_pt1 | contig 10771 bp, 9 predicted proteins | sample 712E1DmetaG_FD_121300 | JGI IMG/M metagenome (GOLD analysis project Ga0182027, IMG submission 121300) | Permafrost microbial communities from Stordalen Mire, Sweden - 712E1D metaG (Illumina Assembly) | ecosystem: Environmental > Terrestrial > Soil > Wetlands > Permafrost | place: Sweden...
AAATCAATGCCGATTGTGCGAATCTCCATGGAACACCTCCTGTGCTCACCTTTACACCCTCAGGGGGCTTAGGCGGCGGACCATGCCAGTAGTAATTCTCAACCGGCGGTAACGGCCCTTCTTGCGAATTGAATGCGCTACTCTCGAGAATCGCAAGAGCCAGGCCATTTCCCTTCTTCGCCGCGGGCTTCGGAGCACCGCCCATCCGCCACCTGACGCCCGAGCAATTACACTCTTCTCCAGTGAGTCCGCACGATCCATTCGCATCCCCGCTCGACCAGACACCGCAATTGGGCCTGCGCTTCGAGGAGCCGCGCCCGGCGCGCCGCATCTGGCCCGTCCGCGAACTGGTTGCGCAGGTGCGCGAGTTGGTGGAGCAGGAGTACGGCGACGTTTGGGTCGAGGGCGAGATTTCAAACTACCGTCCCGCGCCCTCAGGCCACGTTTACTTCACCCTGAAGGACGCCGAGGCGCAGTTGCCCATCGTTCTCTTCCGCCGCCAGGCCACACTTCTCCGTTTCCGCCCCGAGGACGGCCTGCACGTGCTGGTCCGCGGCCGCGTGAGCGTCTACGAGCAGCGCGGCCAAATGCAACTGGTCGCGGAGACCATGGAGCCGGTGGGCGCCGGCTCGCTGCAGCTCGCATTCGAGCAATTGAAGGAGCGGCTCAAGGGGGAAGGGCTTTTCGACGCCGCTCGCAAACGGCCACTGCCCCTGTTTCCCCGCGCCGTGGGCATCGTCACCTCGCCCACCGGCGCCGTGATCCGCGACTTTCTCAACGTCGTCAGCCGGCGTCACTCCGGCTTGAGCGTGCTGCTCTGCCCGGCCTCCGTTCAGGGCGAAGCCGCGCCCGCGGAAATCGAAGCTGCGCTGGCCGAGCTGAACGATTCGAATCTCGTGGACGTGATTGTGCTTGCCCGTGGCGGCGGGTCGCTCGAAGACCTTGCCGCCTTCAACAGCGAGCGCGTGGCGCGCGCGATTGCATCGAGCAGACTTCCTGTGGTTTCCGCGGTGGGACACGAGACCGACTTCACCATCGCCGACTTCGCCGCCGACCTGCGCGCGCCCACGCCGTCGGCCGCGGCCGAGCTCATCACCGAAGCTCAGTTCAGAATCGCCGAGCACCTGGCCACGCAGGGGCACCGCCTGGAACGCGCCGCGCGCTTCCAGCTTCTGCAGGCCCGCCAGCGCCTCACTCGTTTGCCCATCAGCCGCGCCGAGTCGCGCGTCTCCGCGCTGCTCTATCGCCTCGGCCAGCGCCTTGACGACGTGACCCTGCGCCTCGATTCCGCGCTCAACACGCAACTCCGGCTTGGCCAAAACCAAATCGCCGAGTTGGCTGCGGCCGTTCTGCATCACGACCCGCGTCAAAAGCTGGCCTATGCGCGCGAGCACCTCGCAGATTCTCGCGCCCGCCTGGGCCGCTCGCTGGAACGCCTGATCGAATCCTCCGCATCCAGGCTCGGCGCTCTCGATGCGCGTCTTCATTCGCTCTCGCCGCTGGCCGTGCTCGGCCGCGGCTACGCCCTCGTTCTCTCGTCCGAGGGCGCGCTCATTCGCTCCACCGCACAGCTTTCCACCGGCGACCGCCTCACCACGCGCCTCGCCGGTGGCTCCTTTACGGGCCGCGTCGAGTCCATCGCACCTGGCGGGCCCGAAGCGCCCACCCCCAGGAAACGAGGCCAGAGATCGACATCATGACCGCAAACGGCGCCCGCACACTCTTCGGTACCGACGGCATTCGCGCCATTGCAGGCGAGGCTCCGCTCGACCCTACGACAATCTACGCCGTAGGACTCGCCCTTGCCCACTCGCTGCGAAAAACCGGGGTCCCCACAGACAGGTCTTCATCCGTGGGGTGGAAGACGGCCACGCGGCCCAAGGTTCTCCTCGGCCGCGACACGCGCGAATCGGGTCCATGGATCGCAGCCACCCTCGCCGAGGCACTGCGCCAAGCGGGCGCACAAGTGGAGAGCGCAGGCGTCGTGACCACTCCGGCAGTAGCGTTTCTCGCTCGCACGCATGGCTTCCACGCCGGCGTGGTGATCTCCGCATCGCACAATCCGTGGGACGACAACGGCATCAAACTCTTCGGCGCCGACGGCTTCAAGCTGCCTGACGCCGTTGAGCTCGCTATGGAAGAGGAAATCTTCTATCACGCCGCTCAGGTGAACATCTCCGATCCGAGCTGCTTCAAGCCCGTCGAAGACAATCCGGCGTTCCAGGCCGACTATGTTCAGTTTCTCGTCGATTGCGTTCCCGGCCTCTCCCTCGCCGGCCTGAGGATCGTCGCCGACTGCGCCAACGGCGCCGCGGCAGCCGTTGCCCCGGAACTCTTTCGCCGCCTCAATCGCGACGGCGACGCGCAGGTCACTCTGCTCAACATCGCGCCCGACGGCCGCAACATCAACGCCCACTGCGGCGCCCTGCATCCCGAGTTTGTGGCGCGCGAAGTGAAGGCGCGCGGTGCGGATCTCGGCGTCACCTTCGATGGCGATGCCGACCGCTGCATGCTGGCCGGGCCGCAAGGCAACGTGATCAACGGCGACGCGATCCTGCTGATGGTGTCGCGCGACCTGAAGGCCCGCGGCATGCTCACAGGCGATCTGGTTGTCGCCACCACCATGTCGAACATGGGACTGGAGGCGGCGCTCAAGCACAGCGGCATTGGCATGCTGCGCGCGCCCGTGGGCGACCGCTACGTGCTGGAAGAAATGCGGAAACGGAATGCGGCTCTCGGCGGCGAACAATCGGGACACATCCTCTTTCCCCATCTCGCCACCACCGGCGACGGCCTGCTCACCGCCCTCGTTGTGCTCGACCTCGTCGCCCGCACCGGAAAATCCATCAGCGAGCTGACAGCGGACCTGAAGGTTTTCCCGCAGGTGATCGTGAACGTGAAGGTGCGCGAGAAAAAGCCGCTCCACGCAATTCCTGCTGTTGTTGCCGCCATTCGCGCAGCCGAAGAAGACCTGAAAGACACGGGCCGCGTGGTGATTCGCTACAGCGGTACGGAGCCGCTGGCGAGAGTGATGATTGAAGCCGAGAGCGAAGAGGCAATGCGGCGGCATGCGGAGGCGATTGCCGCAGCCATACGAAGCGAACTCGGCGTGTGATCGGCGGCAATCGTCTGGAAGCGAGCCACCGTCAGCTTGTATCCTCGACCCATGCCCCGCTTTCCTGCCGGCCAAACGCTGCTCATCGATGCCGACGACACGCTGTGGGAGAACAACATCTACTTTGAGCGCGCTATTGCCGCGTTCATCGGCTTTCTCAATCACCACGAGTACTCGCCCGCCGAGGTGCGGCAGACGCTGAATGCCGTGGAGCGCGAAACGATTCTGGCGCAAGGCTACGGCCTGTCGAGCTTCACCCGCTCGCTGGTCGACTGCTTCGAGCGCCTGAGCCCCACGCCGGTGACGGAAGAGAACCGGGAGCGTGTTCGCGGCTTTGCGCGATCGATCGCCGAACAGGAGATCGAGCTGCTGCCCGGCGTGGCCGAGACGCTGGCCGATCTCGCAGGCCGGCATCATCTCATCTTGATGACCAAGGGCAACCACGCCGAGCAGGCCGATAAGCTGGCGCGCTCCGGGCTGGCCCCTCTCCTTGCCGCCGTTGAGATCGTCGCTGAAAAAGATCCGCCGACCTATCGCGCCGTCATCGCCCGGCACGAGCTCAAGCCGCACACGAGCTGGATGATCGGCAACAGTCCCAAAAGCGACATCAACCCCGCGCTCGCTGCCGGACTCCACGCCGTCTTTCTCTTCCACAAGGACACGTGGGTGCTGGAGCACGCTGCGCTCGACGCCGCGCCCGAGGGTCAGCATTTGATCGAACTCGACTCGTTCGCCAAACTGCGTGAGATCTTCTAAGCACGCGCGGCCAGCGGCGCGAGCGCGCTTTCCGTGCAAACTGAGACGCGGCCCTATGAGAAACTAGGAGTGCGTTAGTGCGATCGATCTTCGGGGCGGAACTTGCCCCAAAACCTCGCTCCAACCCAGTTTGAGTGGGCCCGCGCGGCCGACGCCTTACTACGGCTCGGACGCAGTAACGGGAAATGCTCGCAGGAAATTGACAGGAATGATCAGTGTCAGCAACGTAACCATGCGCTACGGCGCGAAGGTTCTTTTCGAGGACGTGACCACGACCTTCACGCCGGGCCGCCGCTACGGACTCTCCGGGCCCAACGGCTCCGGCAAATCGACCTTCATGAAGATTCTGACCGGCGAACTGGAGCCGCGGACGGGCACGGTAGTGCGCCCGCGCAAGCTTGGAGTGCTGCGCCAGGACCAATTCGCCTTCGACGCTTATCGCGTTATCGACACCGTGATCATGGGCAATAAGCCGCTGTGGGCCGCCCTCGAAGAGCGCGACCGCATCCACGCCAAGCCCGAGATCACAGACGAGGACGGCATGCGGCTGGGCGAGCTCGAAGGCACAATCGGCGACGAGGACGGTTACACCGCCGAGAGCGACGCCGCCGTCCTGCTCGACGGCCTCGATATCCCCGAGGCGCTGCACGAGCGCAAGATGGGCGAACTGCAGGGCGGGCAAAAGGTACGTGTGCTGCTGGCGCAGGCGCTTTTCGGCAAGCCGCAGGCGCTGCTCCTCGACGAGCCGACCAACTACCTCGACCTCGACTCGATCCACTGGCTGCAGGACTTTCTGACCAGCTACGACGGCACGCTCATCGTCATCTCGCACGACCGGCACTTTCTCAACTCCGTGACCACGCACACCGCCGACATCGATTACCAGACCATCATCACTTATACCGGCGGTTACGACGACATGGTGATGGCCAAGACGCAGATTCGCTCGACGCTGGAATCGCAGATCGCGCAGCGCGAGAAAAAGATCGCGCAGCTCAATGAGTTCATCGCTCGCTTCTCCGCGGGCACGCGCTCGAGCCAGGTGACCAGCCGGCGCAAGGAGGTGGAGCGCCTGCAAACCAACGAGCTGGCGCGCTCGAACATCCAGCGCCCGTACATCCGATTCGATCCCGCGCGGCCCAGCGGTAAGCATGTTCTTGAGTGCAAGCATTTGACGAAGTATTACGATGATCTGAAAGTGATTGATGGATTTACGGCGAACGTCCTGCGCAGCGAGAAGATCTGCCTCATGGGCCGCAATGGCGCAGGCAAAACCACGCTGCTCAAGAGCCTGCTGGCCAATTATCCGGGCTTGGCGGAAAAGGGCTTCACGCTCGATTCCGGCTCCGTCTTTTGGGGTCACGAACCTCAGGTGGGCTACTTTCCGCAGGACGTAGGGGCGACCATCGAGCACGGCCTCACCGTGACCGAGTGGCTGCATCGCTGGAAGCCCGACGCGCACATGGAGGACATTCGCGGCATCCTCGGCCAGATGCTCTTCTCGGGCGAAGAAGGCGCCAAACCGACGCAGGCGCTCTCCGGCGGCGAGCAGGCGAGGCTGGCTTTTTCGAAGCTGATCCTCACCAAGCCCAACATCCTCATCCTCGACGAGCCGACAAACCACCTCGATCTCGAGGCCATCAACGCGCTGAACATCGCCCTGCAGCGGTACGAAGGCACGGTGCTGCTGGTCACGCACGATCACGATCTGATCGACGAGGTTGCCACGCGGCTGTGGATCTTCCACGACGGCGGGATCGAAGACTTTCAGGGCCCGTACGAGGAGTGGAAGGGCAAACACAGCTAAGGCGGAGATTGTGACATAATTATGTCATGGCTGTTAGAACCACCGTCGATATTCCGGAACCGCTCCATGACCGGCTGCGGCAGCGTGCCGAGCGTTCAGGTACTTCCATTCGCTCGCTCATCGTGCGGGCGATTGAGGAAACCTACGCCCCGCCCAAGAAAGGGAGACGCGTGACAGGCCCGCTCATTCCTGCCAAAGGCAAACGAGGCCCGCGGTACCCCAAAGACGAAAACCCCTATGACCTTATTTTTTCCTGACCTCAATGTGTGGCTGTCGCTTTCCGACGGAGCAAATGCCCATCACGCGGCTGCACAGGCATGGTTGGACCACCTGCCGGACGATGCGCACCTCATCCTCTCCCGTTTTACGCAGATTGGTCTGCTGCGGCTGCTCACGAATACTGCCGTCATGGGCGACCAGACGTTGACGCTTCGCCAGGCATGGGCTATCTATGACCGCTGGCTCGCAGACCCGCGCGTGGAGTTTTATCCCGAGCCGCGCGATCTCGAAGCCGGATTCAGGCAAGCAACTCAGCCTTTCGCCGCCAGACAAGCCTCGAAGTGGGTGGGAGATTGCTGGTTGCTCGCCTTCGCTGAAACCGCCAAGGCCCAGCTCGTGACTTTTGATCGGGCGCTGCATCAGTTTGCCCGCAAACAGGGCAACTCGGCCATTCTCCCAAACCGAGCACCGAACCGGCTGTGCAGCGTCGCGCTGCGGAATTGAAGATGTCCAAGGGCCTGCGAGGAGTGGAAGGGCAAGCACAACCAGCCCTAACGCCGGAAAATCCCCAGCCGCAGTGGGCACTAAAATCCGCGATTGTTGCCGCTTGATTCGAGTAGCATGGTGATGCATGGCAAGGCTAGGCGCATTCTGTTTTCCGGGAACCGGACACCTCAACCCATTGACCGCGCTGGCGCGTCGCCTGCAGCAGCGGGGTCACTCAGTGGTGATCTTCGGGATCGCCGATGTAGAGTCCCGGGTCAAATCGGCTGGAATTGAATTCTGCCTGATTGGCCAGAGCGACTATCCTCCGGGAACGCTGAAACAACTCGACCAGCGATTGGGCGGAATGACGAGTTTGCAGGTCCTCCGGTTCACCATGGAGAGGGTGAGCAACACCGCGCGTATGGTGCTTCGCGACGGACCGGAGGCGGTTCGCAACGCCAACGTGGACGCTTTATTAATCGATGAAGTCGACATGGCCAACAACATTGCGGAGTATCTTGGTCTGCCCTTCGTGTCGCTCGCGCTAGTTCCACCCTTAGTGAGGGACAATCGCTATCCACCGTTTTACTTTGGCTGGTCGGGAAGTCAGCGCTGGTGGAGCCGCCTGCGCAATGAGATTGCCATTCGTGTGCTGACTCGCGTAGCGGCGCCGATCTTTGCCGCAGTCAACGAATACCGCGTGCCGTGGGGACTGGAGGTGGGCAAGGTTCCGGGCGAGGGACTATCGAAGCTCGCGCAAATCACGCAGTTACCGCGGGCGCTTGAGTTTGAGATCGACCCCCTGCCTCCGCACCTCTATTACACTGGTCCGTTTGTTGACGCTGCGCAGCGGCCCTCTGTGGACTTTCCATGGGACCGGCTGGATGGCCGCCCGCTGATCTACGCTTCTTTGGGCACGCTGCAAAACCAATCGCTGGATCTCTTCCGCAAAATCGCCGCGGCATGCGCGGGACTTCCTGTCCAGTTGGTAATGTCGCTTGGCGGCGGACTGGAGCCGGATCGGCTTGGCGCTCTCAGCGGCGATCCGCTGGTGGTGAGATTCGCTCCGCAGTTAGAGATCGTCAAACGAGCCTCGGTGGTCATTACGCACGCCGGGGTGAATACGGTTCTCGAGTCGCTGGCGGAAGGCGTGCCTCTGGTGTGCATCCCGCAGGGCAATGACCAGCCGGGAGTTGCGGCACGCGTCGCAGCTCACGGAGCAGGCGTTGTTGTGCCGCCGCGCAAAGCAAATGCAAAACGCCTGCGCGCCGCCGTGCGTGCCGTCCTCGATGAAGAATCGTATCGACGAGCCGCGCGCAAGATACAGGCCGCCATGGCGCTGATCGATGGACTCGAGCTGGCCGCGGACATTGTCGAAGACGTGCTCAAGATACGGATAGGCGTTCGCGCTTAAGCCCCAAATTGGCGCAGATGATGGTCCGTGTGCAGATACCCCCAGCGCATCCACTCCCGCTCCGTCATCCGGCCGAAAAACGGATGCGACTGCTGCTCAAGTCCGTTGGGCAGCGTAGTGAACCGTTCGATCAGTTTGAGGAGTTGGCCTTTGTCGCGCTCAAGCTCCGCCGGCGGAGTTCCACCCACGTTAGCATCGCACTCCGGCACGGTGGGGACGCCGTGCGGCCAGGGAAGTGGAAACCACAACGCCAACCACCTCATGAACGGACCCGAGTAGCGATTCTTGACTGGCTTTGCAGGCCTGTCGCCGAGGGCCGCGCGAAACGCATCGCTCAGATGACAGATCATCTGACCAGCGGTCATTGCGCCCCATCGGCGCCGGCTCGCGGGACCGATCGACGCAAGCCGCCGAGCGATTTCTGCTTTCACCTGCGCATTGGCCAGTGTCTTCATCGCTCGCGCTGAGATCTCTTGCCGGTCGCAGGAGTCACCAGGTCGTGGCGACAGGGCTTCATGGGGCGGGCGCGGAATCGCTTCGCGTAGGACAGGGACGTCTACTTCGCGCTCGCCGGGGGCACAATCCCGTTCATTCGCAGATACTCCACCATCTGGCCGTAGTGGTCGAAGGCGTGGGCGATGCCGAAGGCCGCTAGCGTTCCGCGTGTCTGGAAGCCCGGCTCCGGCGACTTGATCACCTCAAACGCGTTGGCTGGCGTCAACGTGGCAATGGCCTTGTGAGCAAAGGCAAACGAACCCGCCAGCGCGGCCACAACATCGTCCTTCTTCGTGAGCTTCGAGAGCCCCTGCACATCGACGTCCGGCTTGAGCCCGCTGACGATGCCGTAGAAGAAATAGTTGGCCATCGCCACATGGGTCGCCTGCTGCGCAAACGTTCTCACCGTGGCGAACTCGGTCTTCTGCCCCGGCACAAAGATCGCCTGACTCGGAGCGAAATCGAACTTGTCGGCCGGCATCGCCTTGAATGCGCTCATCATCTCGCTCTGAATCAAGCTCAACTGCGAATCGAACGCCTCTGCCGGCGTGGCGATGGTTCCAACTGCTGGCCCGCTCGCCGTGCTACCCATCTGTGCCGCCCCAGTAAGCGAACCCATGCCCAACAAACAACACGCTGCAATCCACCGAATCTGCATTCAAAAACCTCCGGGTGAAGTATCTTCCGCAAGAGTTCACAGGTTAGCAGATGGAAGGCCGCGAGACATGCACAGCTTCCGCGGAGCCTCTCAGAAATTGAAACGCCCGGTCAGTTCCAGGCTGCGCGGTCCGGCGCCCTCGGCGGTCTGGAGTGCCGTGATCGAGCCGAAGCCCGCGGAGTCGACCTGCATGTTGGGCGGCTCGTAGTTGCGATGATTGAAAACGTTCGCCGCCTCCACGCTAAAGCGGAAGCCCGTCTGCTCGCGCAGCGAAATGCTTTTCATCAGCGAGATTGAGAAGTTCGCCGTGCCGGGGCCGACTACGCCGCCCACCGGAGCATTGCCGAAGCGGCCGATGCCTGCCTGGTCCGGCGAGCTGTAATTCACTGCGAGATTCTGATAGGGAAACGCGGCGGGATTGAGCCACTGCGTCGTAGTGCGCTGCGTCGCATAGAGCGGGACGTTGTGCAACTGATCGGTGCGCGCCAGGCCCACGGTGGTCAGGATATTCGTGTTGGCCGGATCGACGGACTGCTCGAAGGGCGTGAGAAATGGACCGGACTCGAGGACCGTGACTCCGGCCAGTTGCCAACTGCCCGCCAACGCTTTGGCCACGCCGTTGGTAGTCAGCCATCGCTGGCCGTTGCCGAAGGGCAGATTGTAAAGATATGTGGCCAGAAAACGGTGACGGCGATCGTAGATCACGTTGCCGTAGTCGAGGCCCGGATGAAAGCGGTCAGTGACGAAGCTGCCGCCGGCCACGGCGAACGCGGTTGGCGCCACTCCTGCGGCATTCGACAGGTCGCGCGTAAACGTGTAGCTCGCGTCGAAGCTGATCGACTTTTCGCTGTGACGCGAAAGCTCCGCAGTGCCGCTCGCGTAGTTGCTGAACCCCGCATTCTCCACGCTTTGGATCACGCTCCACGCGGGGTAGGGGCGATTGTCCGCAATATTGGAGTAGCCCAGGGTGTTGGCTGGCACCTGGTTCAGATCCTCCATCGCTTCAAGATTCGCGCCGTGACTGCCCTCGTAGGAAAGCTTGAGGCCGGTGCTCTGCCCCAGATTCTGTTCGAAGGTCAGGTTCCACTGCTGCACGGTGGGATCTTTGTAGTGGATGGGAAATGCGTAGTAGAAGCCGCCGGTTCCCGCGGCGGCAGGGTTGAAGGGATCGGCCAGCGAAAGCAGCGGAGTGACTTCGTCGGAATCGTAGTCCTGATTGTAGGTGGGCACGTAGCTTGCGGCCACGGCCCAGCCCGCAACCAGCGAAAAGCCGAGCGGCGACTCGATGAAGCGCCCCCAACCGCCGCGAACGACCATCTTGTCGTTGCCCAGGGGGCGCCAGGCAAAGCCGAGGCGCGGCCCCAGATCGGTGTGATCGGTGAAGCGGAGCGACTCGGGTATTCGCACCTGAGACGCGGTCAGGATCGGGGTGGGCGCGATACCGGCACTGAAATCCTGCGACGCGTTCTTGCTCGCCTGCGTGTTGGGGACAACGACGGCGCCATTGACCGTCGTCGTGCCGTCGCTGCCGATGCCGGTCCAATCGGGCAGGAAGGTGGCAGTGTTCCAGTGTGTCTCGCGGATCGGCGGGTGAAGCTCGTAGCGCAGGCCCAGGTTCAGCGTCAGATTCTCAGAAAACTTCCAGTCGTCCTGCGCAAACACCGCCCAGGAGTACCCAAGGCCGTCCATTGTCGGATCGTTGGTGGAGCTCACCTCGGTGTAGTCGGGGTAGCCAAGCAGGAAGGCAGTGTAGGGGTCGCCGATGGACTGGACGACATCGGACGCATCGTTGAAGACGTACCAGCCGGAGCGGTAATTGCC
>Ga0182027_10014804_pt1 | contig 10771 bp, 12 predicted proteins | sample 712E1DmetaG_FD_121300 | JGI IMG/M metagenome (GOLD analysis project Ga0182027, IMG submission 121300) | Permafrost microbial communities from Stordalen Mire, Sweden - 712E1D metaG (Illumina Assembly) | ecosystem: Environmental > Terrestrial > Soil > Wetlands > Permafrost | place: Sweden...
CAGCTATCGACCGGCACAACTATATTGAAAGCGTTCGGCCTCGGCTACAGACCATAACTCGCTTTGTCGTAGAGGCTTCCATATTGCGCTTCCAGCTCGAGCAGCAGCGCCTTTTCGTCGGCTGGAAACGCACCCAAAGCATCGTCGATGCGCGTCAGCCACTGCTGCTCCTTGCGCGAAAGATGGAGCTTCTCAAGTGCGACGCCGTCTTTCAACACTTCAACGGCAGCCCGCCCCGCCGCAATCACGCGATGGTACGGTGTGTCCGCAGCCACAATCGCGCCCGCGATCCTGATCGTTGCATCGGGAGACAACACAGCCGCCTGAGGGCTCAGCCACTCGTCGGAGGCGGTCATCCAACTGCGCATCTGCAGCGCGCCGCCTTTTGTGCCGGCAGCGGTATTCATCAGCCGGCAATCGTAGGCCAGCAGCTCGGTATACGCCTCGGGGGCGTTGCCTGAGAGCAATCGCACGTTCTGCACCGACTCGTTGCTCCACAAATCGCACATGGCGGCAGCAATGTTTCCCAGCGGGCTGAAATGCGCGCAACTGGCCGACTTGCCTTCCATCGAAATCGGCCGTCCGGTAATCGCCTTGATCACCGGCCCTTCGTAAGCGCAATCCTTCGACGGCCCCACCGCGCCCTGTTCGAATGCCGCCAGGCTGCGCACCGCGCTCATGGCCCTCACTACGGCGGCCAGCACCTCAGGCAGCATCTTCTGGTGGGCAAGTTGCATGGCTGTGTTGGCGAATCCGCAGGCAGAGTCGGCACCGCTCACCGTTCCCGGATATGCGTCACAAATCTCGCGAATCTGTCCCCACAACCACGACATATCTCTTGGCGCAAGCACACCCAGCGCAAACACAATGCCCGAAAAATCTCCGAACATCAGGGCCTGGTCGTGGACTTCCTTGCCCCCAATGGACTCAATCGAAAGAATGTCCGCGCCGGCTTCCGCGCACAATTCCAACGAGCGTTCTAGCCGCCCCCATGGCGCGCCCGTGCGCATCAGTGGCGGTTTCTGCTGATCTCGTATATCGGTGGGCGTCACGCGCAATGCGCAAGGCAGATGGTATTTCTCATGGCACGCCGTCATGTGCCGCTTCAAGACCGCGGTAATCTCCGCGCCCCACTCCGGCCGATCCGTCATCGGCGGCAGCAGTTCAAACTCCAGCACAATTCCGGGAACGCCCAGCGAGACTGCCCTGCGCAGTATCTGCGCCGCCATCTCGTCATAGTGCGCTACCACCTCGGCCCAGGTCCCCTCCTCGATATTCATCGGCGGAAGAGTAAAGTTCACCTCGGGAAAGACCGTACCGTTGCCAATCGTCAGCCCCAGCCCGCACGCAAGCGGCAGCGGACACACGCCATACAACAAGTCATTGGACCCTGAAATCGCAAGCGTGGAATACTGGACGGTTATCTGTTCCATCGCGTTTTATACCTCGGCAAAAAGATTGCTGAAAGCGGCTGCCCCGGTCATCATCGCATCGACCTTTTTCCCGATCGTCTCCTGCGCTTCCGGCACAAACAGAACGTCGCATTCGGAGCCAAGAATGTGGGGATGGCCGCAAGCTTTCATGTTGGCCGCCAGTTCTTCGGTGCGTCGAATCACTTCTTCAATCGGCATGGCTCCGTCGGAGTAGAACGACTTGGTGGGCAGGTTGCCGAAGAGAACCACATCCTCGGGCACCAACCTGGCGTCTTCCCAAAGCTTGCGCGAGCAGCCCATGCTCAGCATCGCGGGATGCAGCTTGTGCGCGAAGGCCTGCACCATCGGGTCAATCAACTCCCCGCAGTTGTGGAAGATCAAATCGCACCCGGCCTGCTCGAGCGCAGCCTTCAAGCGAAGATTGGGCTCCATCACCAGGCGCTCAAACAGATTGGAGCCAGCCTTGATCTGCCGTGGTGAGATGAACGCAATCGACGCCGCCGGCTCGCAGATCATTACAGCCTTTGCGCCGTGGCGAATCTGGCTTTCGACCGATCGCGAAACCGCCGCCCCTGCGACGCGCAGGCATTGCCAAAGCATGCGCACTTCGTCGGAGTCTTCAGCTTCAACGCCGGATCCGGCCATCGCTGCCGCCGAAATTGGATCGGCCATCAGCCGTGTCGTCAACGAGAACGGCCCAATCGCCATTCCAACTGGAAATAAATCCGGCATCGTGGAAATGTAAGCGAGCGCGTCGTCGCGAGCAATACTTCCCGCGCAAAACGGCACAGTCTGTTCGCCACATAAGGTGGCAAGCACTGCTTCATCAAGAGACGATGTAAAGTGGAAGCGCTCCGCCTCAAATTCAGGAACGCCGGCGAGCGCAAGCAGATCGATCTTCTCCAGCCGTAAATCCATTAGCGGGACCGCAAGCGGAGTGCCCCAGCGCCTTGTCGCCTTTTCGATCACGCGACCAAGCGCGGCACCATCGTTGCGGACCTTTTCCGGTTCGTTCTCTTCGTGCATCACCAGGTCAGTGCCGATGGGCATCCGCAGCCCGCGGGCCGCAAGCTCGAGATAGAAATTGCGATTCGTCAGGCTGCTCCCGCTACAAGAAGATCCTTCACCAGGCTGACAGCGCCGCTTGCATTTTCGCTGTACCCGTCCGCGCCAATTTCTTTGGCGTACTGGCTCGTAACCGGCGCGCCGCCGATGAGCACCTTCACCTGCGTGCGTACACCTGCGGTACTCAGAGCATCGATGGTCGTCTTCATGGCCGGCATGGTCACGGTGAGCAGCGCCGACATGCACACGATGTGGGGCTGACGTTCCTTGACCGCGGCGACAAAATTCTCCGGCGAAACATCGGCGCCTAGATCGAACACCTCGAATCCATTGCCTTCAAGCATGGATGCAACAATGTTCTTGCCAATATCGTGCAGATCGCCCTTGACTGTGCCGATGATCACGCGCACAGCCATCTTCTGTCCGGATGCAACGAGCAGCGGCTTGATCAGTTCCATCGCGCTCTTCATGGCACGGCCGGCCAACAGAAGTTCGGGCACGAAATACTCTTCGGCCTCGAACAGCTTTCCGACCTCGTCCATTGCCGGCACCATTGACTCGGCAATCAGTTGCATCGGTTCGGCGCCTGCCTCCAGCGCCACCTGCGTAGCGGCATGCGCCTTCTTTGCATCGCCATTGAGAATTGCGTCGTAAAGTTCTTTCGATTGTGCCATGTTCTACCTCTCGAAAAATTTCAGGAGCAAGCTCCCTGCATGTGTGTGGCGGGCATGAGTCGTGCACGATAGCGGACGACAGCAAAAATCAGCAGGCTGCATACCGTCTCGGCCACAATGCTGTTGCGGAAGAATGGCAGTGCGGCAACATAGCATGCCCCGAGGCCGCTCCATGTTTTTTGATACATGCCCCACACAGCCCACACCGTGAAGTTGCTCGCGAGGAAGAACGACACCGATGCCAGCAGCGAGGCTCCAACCACGCGTGGAGCCGATATGGACCTGTGCAACTTTCCGGCGCCCAGGAACAACGCCGCCAGATACCACACCCAAGTCACGGCATGACCACCGGTGAGCGGATAACCGTAGCTATGCGTGGTAAGAAAAATATCCACCCCGACCAGAGCGAGCAACGGTATGGGGAGCTCCCGCTTCGGCCGGAACGCTCCAAAAAAGAGAAGACAGGAGAAGATGGGCACAAAGTTAGAAGGATGACTCACCGTGAGGCGCAGGAGAGCTGTGCCAAAGATAAGAAGGTACGGTAGTAAAATCGAGTTCTTGGTTTCGATTTGCTTCATAAGTACTCCTCCTAATCTAATCATTCCAAGATGCAACTCCAGCCGACCCTTACAGCTACACTTCTTGAATCCTGACGTGCCGCCAGTACCTATCGCCGCATCGCATTTCGCGTCCACCGTTGGTAGGCAGTAAGGTGACTCTCAGATTTCATAGAGGTGTACCTCCTGCTTTTTCCCTAACATTGATCTGCAATGAGATGCAAAGTGGTTCATCCATTGTCGACACTCAAACTATCACCGCTCCTCTTTTGTTGTCAAGTATTACGCTCTTCCAATACAAGATGAGCCTTAGGGGGCTTTGACAGGGCAATCGCATTTGAAATTCAGTTAAATCACAATTGGTTCCTAAGGTAGCCATTGGGAGGCCCGAGGTTTCTTGCAGGGGGATTTCATGGCCGGCAAAGAAACACTGGAGCAGTTTGGTAGCTGTTGGGAGGCACCTGCTCAGTCGAGTACTGCCGCCGGAGCAGCTCAACCAATTGGTTCTCCAGCATTGGGGATCGAAAACAGCCTGCGCTGGCGGCTGGATGTGGCCATGAACAAGGATCAGGGTCGGAGCCGAGGGGAGCACGAACCGCACAATCTCGCTGTTCTACCTACGCCACATAGCCATCAACGCCATGCAAAAAGAGGCCTTGCGCGGAAAGTTCAACCGCGCAAGCTGGGACGATGGCCACCTCTACCGGCCACTGGAGCTATTGTGAAATGCGATTGCCCTGGGGGCTTTGATTCTGGTGCCAGATTCAGCCGGGCTTTGGTGTCGTGCGCCCATCGATTGGCCGATTGGTTCATCATTTACAGAGCAGCATTGTCCGTGCTAGTATGAGTACTTCTTTAATTCGTGCTAAATGAATGCACTTTTCAACACAAGCGGTCCAGGTACAGTGGCTCAGCATTTAGAGGAGAGCGACGGGAACCGTCTTCTCTCACTCCAGACTGATTTTGAGATGTGCCATTCAGGCAAATGAGGAGATCCCTCTCTGTCTTATGCAAATCGATTCCCATCCGCAATTCTGGCATTACAGTCTCGACGAACACGGTTGGATGTCGGACCAGATGTGGTCCCTGAAGCGTGATTTTCTGCCGGAATGTCTGCAGCCGTTGCTGCGGGCATGGGCTTCGAAGGTCGTGTGGCCGTGCGGGCACGACAGAATTCGGAGGAGAACGCTGCGGCCTGACTCTCGCCGTGGCATCTCCCAGCTACAGGGATTTGGTATGACCTACGACCTGCTGCCCGCTGACTGCCTGATGATCGGCTCAGACTGGCCGGTGTGCACGCTCTCAGAAAAATACGAATCCACCATGCAGATGGTAACGGACTATGTGCAGCAATTCCCTTTCGCGGTAGCTGCCGGCATTCTCGGCGAAAACCGCTCCCGCTTTTACCGTATTCAATCCCACAGAACGAGCGACCCAGACAAATGAGATCAAATATGAATGCCGCTGTGCTCCATGGAGCGAAGGATATCCGCTTCGAGGCTCGTCGCCGGCCTGATTTGAGTCCAGGCATGGTGTTGTTGCGCAACCGCCGCGTTGGGATCTGTGGTTCGGATCTGCATTACTACGAACTCGGCTACTGCGCGTCCTTTGTGCCGGACCGCCCATTTGTGCTCGGGCACGAATTGACCGCCGAAATAGCGGGCGTGGCTGACGACGTGGCTACTGTAAAAGTCGGTCAGCGCGTGACTGTCAACCCGGCTCGCTCTTGTGGCTTTTGCGAGTACTGCAAGGGCGGTCGCCCAAACCTCTGCCCGTACATCATCATGCTCGGCAGTGCCAGCACCATACCACCAACCGACGGCGCGTTAGCAGAATTCGTTACCGTGCGCGCCGATCAGTGCCACGTACTGCCTGAGGAGGTGGATGACGGGTCAGGCGCTATGATTGAGCCGTTCGCTGTTGCCCTGCATGCAGTGAAACGTGCAGGCGCGGTTTCAGGAAAGCGTGTGCTCGTTATCGGCGCTGGAACGATAGGACTGCTCGTGGCGACCGCGGCTCGCACTTTCGGTGGGGTTCCTGTCGCCGTAAGTGACATCGTTGCTGCCCGCCGCACCAAGGCGGTCGAACTCGGCGCGGATGTGGCCCTCGATCCTTCGGCAAACGATCTGCAGGAAAGGGTACGTGAACTGACTGGTGACGGATTCGACGTAGTCTTTGAGGCATCAGGCTCGTCCCAAGCTTTACGAGGGGCATTCGATCTAGTGCGCCGAGGCGGCACCATCGTGCAAGTCGGCACGCTGTGCGCCGAAGACATTCCGACTCCCGTCAATCAGGTGATGCTGAAGGAAATCAAGTTCTTGGGGTCGATGCGATACGGCAATGTGTTTGATGAAGCCATCCGGTTAGTGACCTCCGGCCGTGTCCACCTTCAGCCGTTTATCAACGGTGTGTTTCTTCTTAACGAATCTGCCGATGCCCTTCGAATGGCAGCGGACAAATCTCAAGGCCTCAAAGTCCAGATTCAATTGGAATTCTGAACTTCATGAACGTGACCCCGATCAACGGTGGCGTCATCGCCGTATGTCTGATCGGCATCTCGGGCGCTGCCGGCGGTACAAGGAAGGAAGGCTCACTCGCATGCATTCACCTGTCTTGGGATTTGCACTGGTCTTCATCGCTGCGCTCTCCGGCGGAGCGCTTGCGGTTCCTCTGAAAAAGAGACGACAATTCGAGCTCGAAAACATCTACATCCCTTCCACGCTCGTCATGATGGTCTTTTTACCGTTTCTGATGGCCGCAGTCGTAATGCCGAACTGGCTGGAGGCCGTGCATGCGGCGGGCGCAGGACCCGTCTGGAGAGGGGCCGCATACGGGTTCGGATGGGGCCTTGGCGCCATACTGTTTGGCTACGGGGTCACCATGGCGGGAATGTCGGTGGGCTTTGCGACAATCATGGGGATCAACACCGCAGTCGGGTCCCTTCTTCCGTTCCTTGTTAAGTCGCCTGCCGACCTTCTCACGTCAGGCGGACGAGTGATTCTGGTAGGCATCGCAGGATGCGTTGCTGGGGTCGTGGTCTGCGGCAGGGGGGGCTTTCTGCGGGAACGCCAGACGGGTGCCGGCGTTCAACGACATGGATTCGGCAGGACCTTGCTGGTCTGCGTGGCCGCTGGCGTACTGAGCCCCTGCGCTAATCTTGGTTTTTCTTTAGGTTCGTACCGAGTGGGCGAAGAAGCCCTGAAGCTGGGAGTCAGTCCGGTCTACTCCACTCTGGCCAGTTGGTTGCCCGTCTGTTGGGGAGCGACCGTTGCGCTTCTGCTCTGGTTTGGCGGCTTGCAGATTAAGAGAGGCACATGGCGGAAGAATTTCGGCCCGGACGCCGCGCACGACTGGCTGATGGGTGTGTTGATGGGGGTCCTTTGGTTCATTGCTACGATCCCCTATGGCATGGGCGCATACTACCTCGGCCGCCTCGGCACCTCTGTCGGATGGGCGATGTACATGGCCTTCACGCTCCTCGTTGCCAACATCTTCGGCTTTATAAACCGCGAGTGGACCGGCGCGCCACCACGAGCGCTGAGAACGCTTTATGCTGGCCTCACGGTTCTGGTCGCCGCCGTCGCCATGCTTGCAATCGGCAATTCAATGACAGGGCTTTAGACATTCTGGAAAGGTGGTATTTCGCCATGCAGTACAATTTGCTCGGCAAAACGGGGTTGAAGGTCTCCCGGCTCAGCTTCGGGGCATCCTCGCTCGGAGGCGTTTTCCATGACGTGGACGAAGCGGAAGCCATTGCAGCGGTGCATGCCGCGCTCGATTGCGGCATCAACTATTTCGACGTTGCGCCGGCCTACGGAGGCACTCGATCTGAGACGGTTCTCGGCAAAGCCCTGCGCGGCATTGCCCGTGACCGATATTTCCTGTCCACCAAGGTCGGCAAATACACAGATCCAAACAGTTATGGCAACGACACGTTGGATTACTCGTGTGCGCGCATTCGGGCTTCGCTGGATGAGAGCACGGCACGGTTGGGAGTGGACTACTTCGACATCATTCATATTCACGACATTGAGTACCAGGATCGAAAACACACCGAGTGGGCTCTGACTGAAGGGTACGACGCGGTGCGGGAACTCAAGCGGGAGGGCCGGATAGGAAACGTCAGCTTTGGCATCTACCCAATGGATTTGTGGAAGCGGATTTTCGCCTCACTCGATATTGATGCCGCGCTGGTTCACAATCACTATTGCCTCAACGATACGCGGTTGCTCGATCTGCTGCCCGTAGCCAAGGAGAAAGGCATCGGCATTGTGAATGGTTCGCCATTTGCGTCCGGACTGCTAACTGATCGCGGCGCGCCCGGATGGCATCCCGCTAGCCCCGAAGACCAAAGCCCCTTTCGCGCCGCTGCCCAATTCTGCCAAAGCCACGGGACTTCGATCGGACGGCTCGCCTTGCAGTTCTCGAGCCAGAATCCGGAGATACCCACGACGCTGTTCAGCAGTTCTAAACCCGAAACCGTGATCCGCAACGTCGAGAGCCACGAGAAGCCATGCGATATGACGCTCGTGACGGAAGTCCGGAAAATACTGGAACCAGTACTGAATAAGGAATGGAGTTATTAGTTGACCATCGACGCTCACCATCATCTCTGGAAGTACAACGACCGCGACTACGTCTGGATGAGCGGCGAGATGACTGTGCTCCGGCGCGATTTCCTTATCCCAGAGCTGGAGCAGGTCATGCGCGAGTCCGGCGTTGAGGGAACCATCGCGGTGCAAGCGCGGCAGACGACGGAGGAGACGGAGTGGTTGCTGGATCTCGCCGCACGCCACTCCTTTGTACTCGGCGTGGTCGGGTGGGTTCCGCTCGCTGGCCCCGATGCCGGCAGCTATCTGGAGCGTTTCGTGCAACAGCCCAAGCTCAAAGCTGTGCGGCATGTCCTACACGATGAGCCCGACGACTCCTACATGCTGCGCGACGATTTCAACCGCGGCATCAGCCTGCTCCGCAACTTCGGCATCGCCTATGACATTCTGATCTTCGAACGCCATTTGCCCCAAACCCTCACGTTTGTCGATCGCCATCCCGATCAGATCTTCGTGATCGACCATATCGCGAAACCCACAATCCGGGACGGATTGGTCTCGCCGTGGCGGGAGAGAATGATGGAGTTGGCAAAGCGCGAAAACGTCTTTTGCAAGGTCTCCGGCATGGCGACTGAAGCGGATTGGAACACCTGGACCAGCGACGGCTTGCGCGTTTATTTCGATGTTGTCCTTTCTGCCTTCGGAACCAGGCGACTCATGTTTGGATCTGACTGGCCGGTGGTAACCCTTGCTGGTGGGTACGCGAAATGGATGTCCACCTTCCGTTCTTTCATTGCCGAATTATCGCCGGATGAGCAGGAGAGCATCTGCCGGAGCTCGGCAATTGCCGCCTACGGGCTGTGATTAAGCTGTCTTCATCTCGACCGTGGCTCTGCACCTCTGCAGTTTCGTACATCCAATAGGGCTCTTATGCAAAGACGCGATTTTCTTGAGTTGACAGGCAGTGCGGCCATAGCGGAAGGCGGCATCCTTCCCGAATCTGAACGCCTCGATTCCGAGGTGCAAACGGGACAGACCCCTGTCCCCCCCGAAGTGAACTTCACGCAGCATTTCGTCAATGGCAACAGCCATTCTGTCTTCGCCGATCCGCCCTTTATCGATCCGGCAAATCACGATGTTCGCCTGCGACCGAAATCGCCCGCATTAAAACTGGGGTTTGTCAATTTTGAAATTTGGAAATGGGGTTGACCAAAGGGTTTCCTGAAAAATGGCTCTCAAAGGAATCCCGGCGTCCCACCGCACAGAAGGAGTCAAACGTGAAACAAACTGCTCAAAGAATCGGAATGGTGATCGGCATCAGGCCCGATCGCATTAGCGCGTATGAGACGGTGCATGCCGCCTCCAGCCCGGGCGTACGTGATTTGCTGAACAAGTACAACATGCACAACTTCTCCATATTCATCCAGAAACTTGAGGATGGTCGTTACTACCTGTTCGGCTACTACGAGTACACCGGAAACGATTACGAAGCCGACATGGAGAAACTCGACGCCGAGCCCCGCAATCAAGAGTGGTTGCGCATGACCGGTCCGATGCAGATTCCATTAGAGGGCGAGCGCTCGTGGTCGATTATGCGAGAGGTATACCACAACCCGTAAAGAATGCTGCGGTAGTGATATCGTCCGCAGCCGAATGGCGGCTGATCCAAGCAGACTGCGATTCCTTATCCGACAAGACCGCATTCACGCCGTGCGATGGCAGTTCGGAATGCAGAGCACCGGCATAACTTATGTGGAGGAGAAACGATGGCTATGAACTTCAACAGACGCGATCTACTGAAGGGCGGCGCCGCCCTTTCTGCGGGCTCATTGATCAACCCTCGGGGAATGGCCTTGGACCAGAAGCACACTCATGCCGCCTTCGGGAGCAGCCCGTTCCAGCCGTCATGGAATTCGCTGCGGAGCATCCCTGTTCCACAGTGGCTCAGGGATGGCAAGTTTGGGATTTACACGCATTGGGGAATCTATGCCGTTCCCGCGTATGGGAAGAACGGAACTTGGTATGCCCACAACATGTACACCGATCCGGATTCCGATGAGAGAAAGCACCACGAAGCCACATACGGTCCGCTGGATAAGTTCGGCTACAAGGACTTCATTCCGATGTTTACAGGTAGCCATTTCGATGCGGATGAGTGGGCAGACCTATTCAAGAAAGCTGGCGCCCGCTTCGCCGGTCCAGTCGCCGAACATCATGACGGCTTCGCGATGTGGAATACAAAGTTTTCCGAGTGGAATGCCGCGAAGATGGGACCCAAGCGGGATGTTCTGGGAGAGCTCTCGAAATCTATCAAACAGCAGGGCATGAAGTTCCTGACGGCGTTCCATCACGCGGAGCACTGGTTCTACTTTCCGACCTTCGACAAGCGGTATGACGTATCGGATCCTCGCTACGCCGGGCTGTACGGAGTAAGTCACGAGCGAGGCGCCCTCCCGACAAAAGAATTTCTTGATGTCTGGATTGGAAAGCTG
>Ga0182027_10014805_pt1 | contig 10771 bp, 8 predicted proteins | sample 712E1DmetaG_FD_121300 | JGI IMG/M metagenome (GOLD analysis project Ga0182027, IMG submission 121300) | Permafrost microbial communities from Stordalen Mire, Sweden - 712E1D metaG (Illumina Assembly) | ecosystem: Environmental > Terrestrial > Soil > Wetlands > Permafrost | place: Sweden...
AAACCATAGTGCTCGGTTTACTGGCGGTTTTCACGATGTATTATATTTATTTCATTACTCGCATTCGAACAGGTTTATTATCGCTTCAAGGTGCCCCATCGACAAATATTCAACCTATGGTTACTATTATCGTAGCAGCACGAAATGAAGACAAATCCATCGCTCAATGTCTCCAAACACTCAATCGACAAACATATCCAGCACATAAATACGAAATCATCATTGTCGATGATGGTTCTACAGATACGACTGCTTCCATTGTAAAATCCTTTTCGCAGCGATATCCCAACGTACGTCTTCTTTCGTTATCAGCAGAAATGGAACAAGGCACAGGTTCTAAACCAATGGCAATTACCGAAGGAATTGCTCATGCGGTTGGAGAGATCATTCTTACGACGGATGCAGATTGCATCGTGCCACCAAAATGGGTTGAGATCATGACTAATCATTTTAAGGAAGATGTTGCATTTGTTGCAGGCCCGGTTTCAGAACAACCTTCTACAAGTTTCTTCTCTAAACTAGAACAAATGGAATTTCTTGGACTTATAACAACAGCAGCGGGATTAATAGGTCTAGGAAAGCCCATAATTTGTAACGGTGCGAATCTTGCTTATCGGAAGAAGGCATTTATTTCAGCAGATGGCTTTGGTCCTCATGCGAGTTCTAATGATGATGAATCATTGATGAATAGGATAGCGAGAAGAAATATTGGCAGAATTGCTTTTGCTCCCGAATCGGATGCTATGATAACTACGCAATCATCAAATACAGCAGCATCGTTTTTAAGTCAGCGTATCCGTTGGGCAAATAAGCGTGGCCGATATGAAGATAAATCAATCCTTCTTATCCTTGTATCATTATATTTATTTTTCCTCAGTTTTGCTTTGACAGTACTTTTAATTCCTTTATATCCACGACTCTTGCCACCTGTCATTCTTGTATTTGGAATTAAAGCAATTGTCGATTACTTCACTCTTCATTCTGGTGCACGCTTATTTCTACAACGTGTTCAAATACGCCATTTTCTGATTGCAGAGCTTTTACACGTTCCGTATATTGTGATTGCGTCAGCAATTGGGCAATTAAGTACATTGCAGTGGAAAGGGCGAACGATTAGAAAATGAGACTGGATGTTCAAATTCTGAAGAAATTCTTTCCATCAATTCTTTTCAATACAGCGGAAAACATACATTTAACTTTTGATGATGGTCCCCATCCTATTGCAACACCTCGAGTTCTTCAAGAATTAGAAAACCGTAATATTAAAGCAACATTCTTTCTTCTTGGACAAAATGTGCAAAAGTTTCCTGAACTCGTTCACCAAATTCATGCCCAAGGACATCAAATTGGAAATCATTCATTCACTCACAACAATCTTTTTTTCAAAAATAAGATATTTGTGCGCGATAAAATTTTACGCACAAAAGAAATGTTGGAATCAATTATTGGCAAGCATTCTCAATATTTTCGCCCTCCCTATGGTTATTTCAACTGGTCGACTTTAAGCGTGCTCCGGGACATTGGATTTACTTGCGTACTCTGGAATGTTGACAGTAAGGACTACAGGCTGAATTCGAAGATCAATGTTTCACGCCGGGTTATACATAAAACTAAAAATGGTTCAATACTTCTTCTCCATGACAACTTGGAAACTTCGCAAAGAATTGACACATATCTTCCAGTAATTCTCGATGCCCTTCTCAAAAAGGAATTTATTTTCAAGACGTTGCCATGACATTCCAAACCTTTCTATTTATTGTGACCATTCTATATCTTATTCAGGTGGGGATATTTCTCATTGGTCTGAGACGTACTCGTGACCAATTACTTGGCGCCACAAATTTATGTGTTTCTGTTATTATTGCTGCTAGAAACGAAGAAACTAATCTTCATGATTGTATTGAGTCAGTTGCAAATCAAACATACCCGGTTTCATTATATGAAGTCATTGTTGTGAACGATGGGTCAACTGATAATACTGAAACGATTTGCAATGATTTCGCTCAGCAATATACGAACATTAAAATAATACAAGCGAATGATGATGCGCTTGTCTATGGAAAAGCGAATGCTTTAGCACAAGGTATTGAAGCGGCAAAAGGAGAAATAATACTAATCACAGATGCTGATTGCACGGTTCCAAGGACATGGGTGGAGCAGACAGCAAATCGATATGGTGCTGATGTTGGACTCATCGGCGGATTCACGCTTCAAAAATCGACGAAGCCATTTGATGGAATGCAATCACTGGATTGGACTTTTATACTTGGTATGTCTGCTGCTGCCGCCGGATTAGGTCATCCGCTTGGAAGTATTGGAAATAATCTCTCTTTCAAAAAATCGGTCTATGATGAAGTTGGCGGATATAGAAAATTAAAATTCAGTGTCACAGAAGATTATACAGTTGTTCAAGCAATTGTTGGACTAAACAAGTGGAAATATCTTTATCCCATTGACGTAAGGCATCTTGTCGAAAGCAAAGCATGCCCAAATTTCAAATCACTCATTCGCCAAAAACACAGATGGGGGAAAGGCGGACTGGATATGAAGCCAGCTGGTCTGGCCATAATGGTTGTTGGTTTCTTAATGCACTTTTCCCCATTCGTCATGTTAGTTTTGGGCGGATTAGTACAGGCTGCTGCCGCTTTAATGATCAAATGTATTGCTGATTATGTGTTCTTGTATCGAATTCTTGATCGACTGGATAGGAAAGAAGATTTGCGCTGGTTCACTTGGTTTGAAATTTATTTTATAATCTACGTCTTACTTCTTCCTTTTTTAGTTTTCTTTGGTGGAAAAGTGCAATGGAAAGGACGGGAGTTTTGACTCAGCTTCCATCCTTCATCTGGCATTTGTTTCCGATTTTTCTTTACGCTGAGACACATTATCGCTTTCGATTTTTTTTAAGTCTGCTCCGCAAGCGTGAACCGGAAATCATTGCTGATGCTCCGCACCGTTTAGACCCTAATTCCTCTCTACCAATTCTTATTCTCGTGAAAGATGCTCACATCTATCCTGTAAAATTAGATGAGATCACAGTTGTCATTCGATCAAAGGGATCTATTGTCTATATCAAGAAACTATTGAATTCATACATAGAAATAAATGAAAAACTATGGTGGCGGGTTTTTGAAATATCAGTTAAAGATGTTACTGGAGCCATCGAATGCGATGTAATATTTGAAGTTAACATTAATCATCACAAGCGATTATACCATAACGATAACCATAGAACATCATCACATCGTCCCTTGCATATATATATATCCCCGAGTCCTCTTCCGAAATTTGAAGGTTTGTATTTTGGTGAATGTCATTCACACTCAAACTACACAGATGACCAAGTTGAATTTGGATCGCCATTAGGAGCATCAGTTCATCTATGCAAGTCGATTGGATTATCGTTTTTTTGTGCGACAGATCATTCTTACGATTTGGATGATGCAATCGATAATTATTTATCAAATGATCCAAATTTGCCGAAGTGGCGGCAATTGCAAAATGAGGTTAGTGATTTAAATGCGATGCTGTCCGATTTTAAGATAATCAGGGGCGAAGAAGTGACTTGCCGTAATTCTGCCGATGAAAATGTGCATCTTCTCCTTCTTGGCAACAAAGTGTTTTGTGCGGGCAGTGGAGATGGAGCTGAGAAATGGCTGAAGACTCGAAGTGAATACTCCAGTAACGAAGTACTTCATGCTAAAGAATTGTCTGCTCTTGCATATGCTGCCCATCCGTGCGAGCCGGTTCCATTTCTACAGCATTTGCTGCTGCATCGTGGCAAGTGGCCTGATGGCGACATCGCAAATCCGAAATTGTCTGGAATTCAATTTGCTAATGGATATTTATCAGGTGGATTTAAAGAAGGGTATCGCCAATGGATCAATGCACTTCTCCAGGGCAACCGGCTTTTTGCGTTGGCAGGCAATGATGCACACGGCAATTTCAACCGATTTAGACAGATTGGAATTCCATTTGTAAAGATTCATGAAATGGAGCACCAAATATTCGGTAAAATGAGAACCGGTGTATTCCTTGATTCTCTTTCCGAAGATAGTATTTTAAATTCTATCCGTTCGGGTATGTCAATTATAACTGATGGACCCGTTGCGAACCTGCGTGTAATTTCTTCTACACAAACGATGAGCTCAATTGGTTGCAGTTATATCGGAGCTAAGCACACTGTTTTACTTGAAGTACGCTCGTCAACTGAATATGGTTCAATTGAATTACTCAAAGTCTTCAAAGGTAACATAGGCCAAAAAGAAATAGAACTGGTAGTTGAAAAGAACAATAATGGTTATAGTGCAGATCAAAAATTTTCATTTGAAACTGAAAGTGAGAGTTACATACGTGCTGAGGTATGGACTTCGTCCAAGGATTCAAACGACGATCGACCACATTTTTGCATGACAAATCCTATATGGTTTACACTAGAATAATATATGTTTTAAAGTGCTACTAATTTTTTGTATACTGTAGAGAACAATAAATAAGGGAACAATGGAATTTAATCAAAATCTTGCAGCAAATAATTTAAAAATGCTACATAAGAATGTAAGTATAGTGCTCCGGTGGCTTTTGCATCTAAGTTTATTTTTATTGACGTTTTTTACGACTACCATTGCAGGAGTTTTATGGTTAAATAGGGATCCTTTTGAACTCAGCAATTTTCATCTTGGCATTCCTTATTCTGCCTCCATCCTATTCATTCTTGCTTGCCATGAATTTGGACATTATTTTGCATCCCGTTATCACGAGGTAGATGCCACATTACCCTACTTTCTCCCGTTTCCACCTGTTCCGGTTCTCCTTCAACTTTTTTTAAACTTCGGCACTTTTGGGGCAGTTATCCGCACAAAATCAATTGTTCCATCAAAAAAAGCTATGTTCGATATTGGAGTTGCCGGTCCAATTGCCGGTTTTTTCGCTTCTCTTCTTGTACTGTCGTACGGATTCCTTCATCTTCCATCCAGGAGTTTTATACTTTCGATACACCCTGATTATAATTTTGTGTTAAATGCGTCCGCATCCGCGCAAGGCGTATCGCTTGCTTTTGGAAATACACTCCTGTATGCAGGATTACAAAACTTGTTCACACACCCAACAATGCAGTTTGTCCCACCTATGAGCGAGATTTACCACTATCCATATCTTTGTGCAGGTTGGTTTGGATTGTTTGTTACAGCACTTAATCTCATTCCGATGGGACAATTTGATGGCGGGCATTTGATATATGCAATGTTCGGCAAATTTCACAGACGGATTGCTCAAACATCATTCTACATCCTTCTTGCGCTTAGTGCTCCTTCCCTTTCTGATTCGCTGCTCAGAATACTATTGGGATTTGTTTATAAGCATGATGTAGGACAAATTGTTCCTTTTGCTCAATATAGCTGGTCTGCTTGGTTTTTTTGGGCTTTGATAGCTCTTTATGTTGTGAAATTATTCCATCCGCCGGTTACAGATGAAACGCCTCTGGACGGCCGCCGCATGACAATCGGTTGGTTCTGTATTGCTATTTTCATCGTGTCCTTTTCGCTGAATCCATTTACCCTCGGATAATAAAAACTGTAATTTATTCTTATCGATCGATGGATTGTCAAGTTTCTTAAAGAGAAAGGAATTTTAGCAGATTACTGAATTGTGATTGCAAAGAGTACCCAAAAAAATTTTATTTAATCCTGTTGATTGTTTCAAAAATCTTTTATAATTTATAGCAGTTTATAAAACAACTTCACTAACAAGGGCTGCGCGATAGACGATTGCTAATTATTTTTTTAGCCATAAATAAAAAATAATGTGAAAGCAATCTGTGCGTCAGTTCTTCCTTAAAACACATCTCCTTATCATTATCACGAGCCTGCTTTTTTTTAGCGGTTGTGAGAAAAAGTATAGTACTGTTATTGACTCATCCCCTTTCGTCCTTTTCGTATCCAATCCGAAGTTTTCTCTTCAAGTTGTCAATACCGATACGATATACACTGGATACACTCAATCACCTTCAGATACGCTGACTATCATTGGGCTTGCATCGTTACAGGTAAATCAACCGACTGAAATAGTATCGACTGGATCTGTGAGATACACTGTGGGTGATTATCAATCGACTCTTCTTTTATGTGAGGGCACGCTCCAGAATTTTAATCCAAGCAACAGTGTATATTATGGATTTGTTGGTTTTCAAGTTCAGCGATCTCTCGTCGGAGATTTTGTTGTAAAGCTATGGGCGGAAGGTCAAAATGGAGAGGTAAGTAACGTGTTCTTTCTTCCTCTTCATATCACACGATTCAATCACCCCCCCGTTATTTCAGATCTCAAAGCACCCGATACATTACATCTAGGCGATACTCTTTCTTTAACCATCAAAGCAAGCGACCCTGACGGCCTTGCTGATCTATATGAAGTTGGTTATCGAAGTTTAAAACCAGATGGTTCATTTGCAAATAATGGAAACATGATACTTATGTTTGATGACGGCAATAGTGCCTTCCCCAGCGGTGATGTAGGGGCAGGGGATGGAATTTATACGTACACGACAACTGTTCCTCAAACGGCCCAACGCGGTACGTATCGCTACACTTTTTCTGCACTAGACAAATCCCGTACTCTCAGTAATTTGATTACAAAAATACTGGTGATACTGCCATGAAGAAATTAGTACTCCTCAATATTATTTCTTGCTGCGTGTACTTCATGGCATATTCACAGTTCGCGAAAACGTATAAACTAGACTCCGGTTGGTCGAGTCCGTTGCCAAGATCGAATACCGTCAACGATATTTTAATCCGGAAAGATTCTCTTTGGTTTGGAACGGAAGCCGGATTGAGTCTGACGACGAGTGCTGGACGTAGTTGGACAAATTTCTCGAATACTGGTACGTTCGATGACAAAGGCATCTCAGCGATAGCAATGAATGATAACATTCTCTGGGTGGCTACAGGGTATTCTACAAAGCCCACTGGAGAATCGATTCAAACAGGCGGCGGATTGCATTATTCAACCGATGGGGGTTCCACATGGTCTTTTATTCCACAGCCGGTAGACAGCGGTACAGTGGATACGTTGATGTACGGCAGTAATAATATACGGGCATTGGCCGTTACTGTTCCACAGCAAAATATTACTTTTGATATTGCTCTTACAAAAAATACCGTGTGGATTGCAAGCTGGGCAGGTATGCTTCGTAAATCTATCGATCTCGGCCACACATGGACTCGCGTCATTTTGCCGCCTGATAGTGAAAAGTACAGTTCTATCAAGCCAACAGATGCTTTGAATTATGCATTTGATCTATCGCCCGCTGCAGGACGATTGGGGCTTACTGCAAATAACAATCATCTTCTTTTTTCCGTTTATGCAAGCGATGATTCTACGATTTGGGCAGGAACAGCCGGCGGCATCAACAAGTCTATTGATGGCGGAATGAGTTGGCGCAAATTCTCACATCAAAATCAGATTCATCCCATTTCCGGAAACTTCGTTGTCGCGTTGAAAGAACAACGATGGAATACTCGCCGTATTATGTGGGCTGCAACCGTGAATGCAAATGATCCTGATGAAATAAAAGGTGTCAGTTATTCTGATGATTCTGGAGAATCATGGAAAACTGCGTTACTTGGTGAATGGGCACATAACATATCCGTAAATGATTCCGGTAATATTGTCTATGTTGCTACTGATAACGGCGTTTTCCGTTCTTCTGATGCTGGAGAGAGCTGGACGAAAAGTGGTTCCATCACTGATGCTACAAATCTTCAACGTTTTGTTTCACCTGAGTGTTATGCAGTTGGTGCAAAGAGTGATACAGTATGGATTGGTGGACCTGAAGGTATTGCATATACAATCGACTCACTTCCACCGAAGCAATTCGGTTCTACGTGGCATATTCTCCGTACAGCAGAACAGGTCGGTAATAAAAATTTTACGTATGCATTTCCTAATCCATTTGCTCCTAGTAATGAATCTGTCCGTCTTCATTACAGCATAAGTGCCACTACTTCTGCGACGCAAGATGTCTCAGTTCGAATTTTTGATTACGCTATGCTTCCTGTCCGCACGTTAGTGCAGAAGGCACCTCGTTTGAGTGGCAAAGAATATGATGAAATCTGGAATGGCAGAAGTGATCATAATTCAATCGTAGCCAATGGTGTTTATTTTTACCGTGTTGAAATTGGCGATCGGTCGCCTCTCTGGGGAAAAATATTGGTGCTGCGATGAAAACATTTTCCCGTGCATTATATTCAATTGGGTTCCTGGTCTGCATTCTGTCATTCATAGCTCTCGGTCAATTGCAGAGTAGCTCTTCTGAAAGCGGACTTGCCGGTGCGCCTATGCGCATGGGATTTGGTGCACGTGGAATGGCTATGGGAAATGCGATGACTGCAGTCATTAGCGGCGATTTGCAATCCTATTACAATCCGGCAGTTGTTCCGTTTGAATCTGAACCAACTGCAGCTGCAACCTACGGAGTTCTCTCGTTAGATAGAAAACTAAACTTTTTAAGCTACACAAAAAGTTTAAAACCGAATGCGGGATTTTCCTTGTCTGTCATTAATGCCGGGGTTGGAAATATTGATGGCCGCGACAATGATGGCATTCATACTGCCACCTATAGTACATCGGAGAATGCTTTTTTATTTTCCTTTGGAATAAAACCGGTTCCCAACTTTGCCTTTGGCGTGACAGCAAAAATTCTTTACTACTCCCTCTTTGAAGGAATAAAAAGCACAACCGCTGGTGTTGATGTCGGCGTCATATGGTTGCTCTCAGAAGAGCTTACACTTGGAGCAGTCGTACAGGACATTACCGCAAAATATAAATGGGATACATCTCAGCTGTATGGACAACTCGGTAATGCATCTTCAGATTATTTCCCATTGAGAAAACGGATCGGTCTCAGTTGGATGCCCAAAAACTATCCGATGATCATATCCAGTGAATTTGAATCAATAGGCTCTGCACTGTATGTTCGCGCTGGTTCAGAAATTGAAGTCTATGAAGGCATTCATATCCGGGGCGGCATTGACCAAATTGCGATGAATTCAGACGTGCCTGCAAAACCAGCTCTCGGAATTTCTGTGCAGACAAAAGTAGCAAATTGGACTCCATCATTTCAGTATGCCTATGTATTTGAACCCTACAGTCCAACCGGCATTCATATTCTTTCCTTAGCATTGAGATTCTAATGAAATTCAAAATTTTATTTTCATTGGTTCTTTTCCCTTCACTCCTGCTTTCGCAAGGAAGTTCCCAGGGAGCTGTGAGTTTAAAGTTTCCAATAACGCCATTCGTTGCAGCGACGGGCGAATCTTTTGTTGCAGACCCGACAGCTCTTCAATCCGTTCTGCTCAATCCAGCGAATATTGCATCTCGTGAAAACTATGGAGTGTTATTTTCACATACGGAATGGATTCAAGATATTCGAACAGAGTGTTTGTCAATAGCCGCACCTTTTAGTATCGGCTCATTCGCACTTACACTTGAAAATACAAGTATCGATGGACTTGAACTGCGTTCAATCCCCGGGCCCGCGGTCGGAACATTCAATGCACAATCAGCATTTTTTCAATTATCCTATGGTGTTGAAGTGACTCCAGATATTTACCTAGGCATCGCCCCTAAATATCTCTACGAAAAAATATTTGTCGATGAAGCGACCGGCTATGGGATGGATGCCGGTGTTTTGTACACGCCGCCAATGGATGGTCTGAGTCTTGGGTGTTCAGTAACGAATATGGGTTCACTGACGGCTTTCCGGAACGAACGAATCGATTTGCCTACACAAATTCGATTAGGCGGCACATATGCATTCAATGTTCATGATATGATTTTCCGTGTAGCCACTGCATATTCTTCAGAACTTGGTACTGCGACGAATCATTACAGCATTGGCGGAGAAGCCTCATACGATCATACAATCACATTGCGTTTTGGTTATCAAACTGGAATTGATACTCGCGGCTTTTCTGCTGGAATGGGAATACGCTACAGCATTGTTACTATCGATTATGCTTATGTACCGTTTTCGCTGCAAGTGGGGAATTCTCATCTTATCTCGATCGGTTTTGATCTCTAAAGGATAATAGGGGATGAAGATTTCCGGTTTTACATTTGTACGCAACGGCATGAAGTATGATTATCCTTTTCTTGAATCCATCAACTCCCTCCTTGCCTTATGCGACGAGGTCATCGTTGCCGTTGGTCAGTCGGAAGACGATACGCTAAAATGTATCACCTCCCTTCACTCTCCTAAAATCAGAATTCTTGAAACAGTCTGGGATGAATCGATTCGCAAAGGTGGTACAATTCTTTCCGAACAGACAAATCTCGCGCTGGACCAGGTGAGCGGTGATTGGGCAATATATCTTCAGGCTGATGAAGTACTGCATGAACAAGATTATCAGACCATCAAAGAAACAATGGTACGCTATAAAGATGTGAGCGAAATCGAAGGCTTACTTTTCAATTATAAGCATTTCTATGGAAGTTACGATTACGTTGGTGATTCTCGGCGCTGGTATCGGCGTGAAATACGAATTGTACGGTCACATCTCGGAGTACGATCGTGGGGCGATGCTCAAGGATTTAGAATAAATGGGAAAAAGCTTCACGTAAAGTTGATTGATGCTGCAATTTATCATTATGGGTGGGTGAAACCGCCGGCAATACAGCAGTTAAAGCAGAAAACTTTTAACAAATTTTGGCATACTGATGAATGGGTCGAGCATAATGTTGGCGATGCATACGAATATAATTATTTGCAGGGCGG
>Ga0182027_10014806_pt1 | contig 10770 bp, 9 predicted proteins | sample 712E1DmetaG_FD_121300 | JGI IMG/M metagenome (GOLD analysis project Ga0182027, IMG submission 121300) | Permafrost microbial communities from Stordalen Mire, Sweden - 712E1D metaG (Illumina Assembly) | ecosystem: Environmental > Terrestrial > Soil > Wetlands > Permafrost | place: Sweden...
CGGGAAGGTTTATTATAAATTATTACTTCAAGGTAATTAAGAGGATCGACTATACGACTGAGTTTTGATTTAGGACTTCTTCCGCCTTTAAGTATTGCAGATAATTTTCCGTTTTCCTTGGTATAAAGTGATACGATAACACTGCTGTCTCCATAGTCCAGTTTACTCAAAACCAAAGCACCGGTTTTAATTATTTCGCTCATTTTATGAAGTTATATGGGAACGAAAAAATGTCTTCTTCAGTAATTATGCCCCTGATCAGGTGAGCCGGCGTAACATCGAAGGCCGGTGAATATGCGCTATAGCTGTCCGGAGCAATTTGCAAATCAGAAATAGCAAGCATTTCTTTCTTATCCCTGTACTCAATTGTTATCTCCTCTCCTGAAGCAATACTCCTGTCGATTGTTGTACTTGGGGCAGCAATATAAAAAGGGATATCATGATAATTGCACAAAATTGCAAGGTTATATGTTCCAATTTTATTTGCAGAATCCCCATTTAACGCTATCCGGTCTGCACCTGTAATGACAAGATCAACTTTCTTATCTTTCATAAGTGTTGCCGCCATCGAATCGCTCAATACAGAGAAAGGGATACCGGAGTGTTCAAGTTCAAATGCGGTTAATCTTAATCCCTGAAACAATGGACGGGTTTCATCGGCATAAACAAAATTAACCAATCCTTTTTCAAAGCCTGTTTTAATCACACTGAATGCAGTTCCATTTCCGGCTGTAGCAAGTTTACCGGTATTACAATGAGTAAGCACATTTGATTTTTTTCTGAATATTCTTAACCCGTTCTCCCCGATCTTTCTGCAATATTCAGCATCATCTTTATGAAGCTGCTCAGCCCTTGAAATAAGTATGGAATATATATTTGGTAGATTCTTTCCCTTTTCGTATTCAGATTTTATAACATTGAGAGCAGAAAAAAGATTTACCGCAGTAGGACGTGTCCGGACCAATCTATCATAGGCCCTGAAGAAGAAAATATCCTTATCCGAATCTCTGACGTTTTTAAGGGAAAAAGCGAGACCGTAAGCAGCACAAACGCCAATAAGAGGTGCTCCCCTTACTTCTAATTTTTCAATAGCTTCGGCAATCCGTTCGTAATCATCTGTTTCAACATATACCTCCTCAAGCGGAAGTCTAGTCTGGTCAAGATAAATTATCTTATCGTTTTCAAATTTAATCGAAAAATAATCAGTCTTTTTCATCAAATCGTGAAAGTTTAAGAAATTCTCTGAATCTGTCCTGTACTTTAAGATAAGACAGGTTTTCAAGTCCACTGATACTGAATTTTTCAACACAGAAAGAAGCCATTGCGCTTCCATAAACTATCGCACATTTCATGTTCTCAGAACTTAAATCCTGTGTTCTATGAAGATAACCGATAAATCCGCCTGCAAATGTATCACCGGCACCGGTAGGATCAAAAATACTTTCCATAGGATATGCCGGCGCAGAAAATACTGTATCTTCTGTAAAAAGCAAAGCACCATGTTCACCTTTCTTGATTATAAGTATTTCCGGACCCATTTCTCTTATCATCCGGGCAGCTTTAATAAGATTCGGTTCCTGAGCCAATAAACGAGCTTCTGAATCATTTATAATTAATACATTTACTCTTTTAAGTAGTTTCAATAGTTCGTCTTTTCTTCCTTCAATCCAATAATTCATAGTATCGCATACAACAAACTGCGGTTTATCCATCTGATCCAGTACTTTTAGCTGAAGTACAGGATCTATATTGCCCAAACAAATAAACTGGGCCTTCCTGAATTTTTCAGGAATAATAGGATCAAATTTCTCGAAAACATTTAGTTCTGTAAATAGTGTGTCACGAACATTAAGATCATAATGATATTTACCTCCCCACCTGAAAGTTTTACCCTGTTCAACTTTCAATCCTTCAAGATCAATATCATGAGCACCAAGGAGATCGACATATCTTTGAGGAAAATCTTCACCAACAGTACCTACCAGATAAACGGGACCAGCAAAATAACTTGCTGCCAATGAAATGTATGTTGCAGAACCCCCTAAAGCTTCTTCAACTTTATCAAACGGTGTTTCTACAGTATCCAAAGCCAGAGAACCTACTACTAATAAACCCAAGTTTAACTCCTGAATGTTTTCGATTTAATAATTAAAAATAACGATTTTAGCTTTCTAAACCATGATTGATATATTATATTTTCTTAAGAAATGATTCCATTTTTACCGCAGTAAATTGTAAATAATTCAATTCATTAAGGAAATATTCTTCAATAAGCTCAACAGATTTTCTCTGTCCATCCCATGCAAGTAATTTTTTAGTCTCTGCTGCAGTCCTCCAAAGATACTCTGTGTGCTCATCCGAAATAGTAACCTTCACTTCTTCGTCAACCTGTGCTACAAAGACAGGAATTACCGAGACACAATCACTGTCCGCAGAATAAAATGAATTTACATTCGGAACTACCCAAAGATGCATAGGAAAGAGACCTGTCTCTTCTTTCAACTCCCTTAAGGCTGTTTCAACCGCAGATTCATTTTTATCAATATGACCTGTTACCATCTGCCACAATCCGGGATATATATCCTTATCAGACCTTTTTAGAAGAAGATACTCCAGACCATCTTTCCCGATTCGGAAGATATTAAGTTCGATCATATCAGATATAATTTTCATAGAATCCTTATTTTAGTAATTATTAGAAGTACGCTCTCACTTCGGCACGCAGAGTATGTACAGCTTTATTTCCACTTTGAATCCTGCCATCATAACTCACAGTTGACTGCAGGTTTGCGGACATACGGTAATCAAAATTCAATCTCCAGAAATAATTCTTACCTAACTGGTTTGCCCCTAAAAGTTCAAATGGAAGTGTCACAGAATTATCGACATTAGCAATTAATTCATCTCTTTCAATTTCAATCCTTAGCCTTCCTGTACCGGCAAAAGATAAATTAAATCTTAAAAGCTGAGAATTTAGATTGATAATTGTCGGTTTTGCCGGATATACATCCGTACTTGTTCCGGTTTTTATTTTAAACCCAACTTCAATATTTCTTTCAGGTCTATATGAAAAGTCTGACGTTATATTATTATCAGTAATAGTTCTGGCCCTGTTTGATGTAACTGGCGCAGCATTATAATCATTAGTCGTTACTAGATCAGTCTGATTAGACATCTCCTGAATCATCTTAAAGTTAAGTCTCAGGCTTCTTTCTCTTGCATAAGCCTGTTCCGTTCCCCCGTTATATTCGTCAAGGCTCCTCCTCTGCATATACCGAAATCTGAAGTTAAGGTCCTGATTCTTTTCAAGTAGGAATACATCCTGCTGAATCATATTTGAACCTCTTATTGTTTTATCAGGATTCAGAAAATCAGAAAAGTGAAGAAGGTATATTTTTTTATAATCCTCTTCCTGGCTGTTCTCTTCAACACGCCAGTCAGTTTCAGTTGAAAATGCTTTACCTATATTTTCTGCCAGGCTTTTCCCCTGAAACATATCAGCAAAATTAATTTTCCATTTTGTACTTGTCTTCAAATCAATAATAGGATAAAGTTTATCCGTTGGAATTGTGACAAGAACATAATCACCGTCATAAATTGTGGGTTCAAATTCATTCTCATCCTGAAGCCCGTTATTATTAAGGTCTCCAAGATACTTATAATTTCCAGTCCCCTGCGGTACTTTTACAAAAACCTTCTCAAGTTTAGCAGTCTTTTGAGTTGAAACTTCATAATAATAATCACCGGTAATTGGTTTCCAGAAATTAAATCTGGTCTGAGATTTTATAAGAATTGTCTCACTGTTCCCCAAACCTGTCTGCTTAAAAACATCAGTATATTTTTTACTGCTATATGTAAAATTCAGACTTGATTGAATCTCTTTAATACCATTATAATTCAAGGTATAAATCTCTGAAGTCGTAAGTGCCTGATTTTCCATAATTCCATTTAGCGGCACATAATCATCCCTGAAAGAGTATTTTGCAGTAAAACTCAGTCCTTTAAGTTCCATCAATTGAATGAAGGGATCAATTTCATAATACTTAAGACTGCCATCCAGCAGTGAATCATTTGTAGAATATTTATCTTTCTTATCTTCAGCTAAAAAGTCAATACCCGGCTTCAATTTATCGAATAAATAAAAAGCTGATCCCTTTTGTCTCATCCAATATGACTGTAATGTCTGATTTTGGGTCCCGACATAATCCATGTTATAATTAAAGTTGTAATTTTTATCTGATAAAGAAACCGTGTTATTATAACGGTTCGATTTAAAATCTCCCCGGTTCAGATATCCGTAATTAGAATTAATATTAAGCTGGTTTACAGGTATTAATGTCAGAGAGATTTCCCGCAATTCCTCATTAGGCTGAACGTCAGTAGGTGTTACATTATAATCCCTGTTAAACTCAACCTCATTTATCCTGTCAGCTGAAGTAAATTTGTCCTGTACAAACCTGTCCTTATATGAAAATCCTATTTTCCCGAGACTCAAATTCCCAATCTCGATTGTTTTAGGATTAAGCTTAAAGAAAATATTCCTGGCATAGCCATAATCATCTGCCTTATCAAGAGATGAAAAAGTATTCTGATTAAATAAACTACCGGCATATTCAAGACTGAGTGTTACATCATTCCAGGGATTAAGGTCCAGCACAATATTCCCTACCTGAATTAATTGTGGCATAGGAAGAAAATTTATTGGCGCATAATTTCCCTGATTTATTCCTACAAAACTATAATTACCAAGACTCTGTTTTATGTAATCCCCTTTCAGTTCACCCACATAGCTGAAAGTTATATCATAAGGAGCCTGTATACCGGGATTGTAGAAATAATAAGAATATGGATTTGAATTAATTACGGTATCAACTCTACTGTAAACTCCATAAGTTGCACCAAGCGAGTCGGGTGTTGCCAAAGCAATACCTGTTTTACTTGCTTTATACCTGTCATTTCCGGCTGCAGAAAGAATCTGTTTATCCTGATCTGACAATACAAGATCTATTGGAGAATTCTTGTCATCCCCCTCTTGAGTAAACTGAACTTTAAGCGCGACTTTTTTATCCATGAACTCAGATTCAACACCAGCAGCAAAGAAATTTCTTGAATACTGTCTGTCTGTATATTCAAAATCAATAGAAATCCTGCTTGCTGAGGTTATCAATCTTTTAGTAGTAAAAGTAATTTGGGAGTTGCTGTAATCGATTGTATAATCATTATTATCACCTCTTTTCATTTCCATCCCATCAAGATACACTTTTTCTGATCCTGCAATAATAATGATGCTTGGTTCATTATTTTTGCCTGAGAGATTGTAAGGCCCCTGAACCCCATCCTGGCCATTATACTGGTTGCTATTGAATTTACCTTTAGAAGTGGCTATGGAAAAATAAGCGCTCTGACCTGAGTAATTAAATTCTCCTTCCAGGCCCTGAAGTTTACGATCGATTACGCCAAACTCTCCTATCTTTTTCTGAAAATCATAATCACCAAAGGTACCAACCGCATTCGGATGTTTAACCTGAATAAAGACTTTATCTAGTTCATCAAGCCGTTCAGTATTACCTTCCGGCTGAATAGGAGTGTTTTCATCAGTAAGGGCAGCCACTATTTCAATATCATTAGAAAGTTTCCCTGATAATTGCAAACGGAGACCACTGTTTAAAGTAAAGTCCTTGGTCGTTCCGACAGAAAACCCTCTCACTAATGTTCCGCTTTTCTCAATACCGGAGCCAAAGATCTGTTCTTCAGAAAATCCTCCCGATTCATTTTTAGCTACGCGTATTGTATCCTTAAACTTTTCATCATATTTAATCTCCAGACTCCTTTTCTTATACTCCTTTTTCAGAGCAAGATCAATTGTATTGTACGTGATATAAAGTGTATCAAAAATAGAGTAAGGAAGTGAATCTGCCAAAGTGAAATAACCTTTATCGTAGAAGATTCTGTAATCCCCCTTATTCAGGATCTTATTTCTAAGGCGGATTATTTCAGATCCTGGCAATATGGTAACGGAGGATATCTGGTAGTTATTATCAAAGTTAATGGGAATAGAATCAGTCACAACCTTGTAATAATACTTTGCCTGAGCATAAGAATTATGCGACAAGATAACTGTAAGTATAATATATATAAGAAAATATCTGAATTTCAATTAAGAAGAATTATTTTAATGAGAAAAGTAAATTTACATAGTGCACAAATCAAGTCTAAAACAACACCTTAATTTAATTTACGCAAATTAACGTATATTTTTGACATAAATAACTTACTTTTCTTTATCCGGAGAATATGGAATTGATAATATGGAAGTTTGGGGATGAAAAAGAATTACAGAGGGAAACCTATGTTAAGTTGTATTACTGCATTGAAACCTCCCGCATCAATAAAATTATTCATTGGGACTGTAGATGTCTCATTTGTAGTAAGATATGTCCCGTCATCTTTTTTAACCTTATCAATTTTAAGATAAGTATATCCTGCTGAACCCTCAAGGCTCACATATTCGCCAATGAGTGCAAGAATAAAACCGGTTCCAAAAGTATATCCGAGAATCTGTTTATCAGATTTATATATTTCCACGGTTGTCTGGGCGCCGGGTAAATTGGTTGTATTAGTAAACTGTGCAGAATTAAATAGGATTACAGCATCTATCACTTTCCAACTGAGGGAACTTGTTAATGATGTTCCGATATCAACCCCGATTCCCCAACTTTTAAGGTCAAGATTAAGATCAGTACTTGAGGTACCCAGAGTTCCGGAAATGCTGGCATCGGATTCTTCGCTTAAATCCTGGTAAAATCCTTTAGCAGTTAGAATCAAACCTCTTATATCGGCGCGAAAGAAATTCACACCAACCCTGTAACCGGCACTCTTTCCGAAATTCTGCATGGGTCCTTTAAGCGAATCTTTCCTTATGAGATTAAAAGAACCTATGTAATCATTCAGTCCCGTCGGTTTATAAACCTGATAACTATACCCGGCATAACCGCCAACAAGCCCAAGACAACCAAAGCCAAAATTCTGTGCTTGAACATTGATATTAAAATAAATTATGCTGAGAGCTGTCATTACAAGAAAAGAACCTTTGAACATATTACTCCGGTAGCTTCTTGCTATAACTTAAGGAAATAAAAGTTAAAAAGGAATTGATAATATTTTATAGCAGACGTTTAATTAACATATTCCATTTAATTAATAGGATCCCCGCTTTTCTGCCTTCGGTAGACAGGCGCGGGGATGAGACAAAGTTATTCCGGTTTTTGATGAATTGAACCATGCTCTAATCCGGCACCAGCTTGTGATTTCCTCAAAAGAAATGCGAAGATCAATCCAAAGAATCCGAGAGAAGAAAATATCCACATACCGACATTATATCCTCCGGGATTTACAGCACTTGCTTTGTTAATATCATTAGAAAAACCGATAAGGAGATTAAATCCAAACAAACCTATATTTTGAATCATGGTCATTAACCCATAAGCAGTACCAAGTTTAGCATTATCTACTATAAGTGATACTGAAGGCCACATTACAGCGGGAACTAATGAAAAAGCAATTCCCATCATACTCATAGGGAGCAAAATATAAATCGGTATAGCAGCATTGATGTCTAAAAAAGTAATATTAATATTAAGAAAATCACCCGGTCCCAAAATAGCAGGGCGTCCGAATTTATATGCCATCATTAAATAAACCGGGATTATCAGAAGTGAACCGATCATCATCAGAAGCGATCTTTTCCCTATCTTATCAGAAAGCCATCCGAAAAATGGAGTCATAAACATAGCTGCAAGTGTTAACATACTCGAAAGATTGCCCCCTACTTCCCTTGATGTTCCATGGGCTTACTGGAAGTATTTAATTGCAAATGTCTGGAATGGGAACATTGCTGAATAAAAGACCACACACAAAGCAGTAATATACCAGAACGGTTTACCAAACTTTAAGACCTCTCTTAATATTATTTTATCCTGAGCTCCCTCTTTTGGTAATGAATACATTTTTGATGCAGCACCATCAAGGAAATAAAATATTGTTATACAAAGAAGTGCGAAAAGTCCTGCGTAAACTGTAATAATCAAAGGTGACTGCCAATATTGATATAACGACCTTCCCCAAGTGGGGGAATTTAACGCCATAAAGGAACCTGCCCTCGCAACTGTAAGGTTTAATCCGAATGCAAATGAGAGTTCTTTTCCTTTGAACCATCTGGCCATAATTGTTGTTATAGCAACAATCATTGATTCTGCGCCAAGACCAAAAATCAATCTTCCCGTAGCCATCAAAGCAAGAGTGTGGTTGAAAGCTGTAACTATTGCACCAAGTGCAATTAGTGTAGTAAAGATCAGTACTGATTTTCTTGTTCCGATTTTGTCAATTATTAGTCCGCCAACAAGGACCATTATAATATTAGGAAAACTGTAAATTGCCTGAAGCAAACCTATATCAGAATCAGAAAACTTAAGCTGTTTGGCTAATAGATCGGCAAGTGGGCTTATACTGTCATAAACATAATAGTTGCCGAACATTGCAAGGCTTATAAGAATTAATACTAACCACCTATACAATGCAGGTGGTTGCTTAGATACAGATATTTCCATATTATTTTATTTGTTTAGGTAATTGATGACGAGCCAGGAAGGCTGTCCCGATTATGAGACAGCCTTTTATCCTGGTAATTATTTATTTCTGGGGAACATTCTTTAATATATTAATAAGGAATTCCCAGAATTTAGGAATTGAATCAATCTCCATTTTTTCATCGGGAGAGTGGACTCCAAACATCGTAGGACCAAATGAGATCATATCCATTTGGGGATATTTCTCACTTATTATTCCACATTCCAGACCAGCGTGAATTGCCTTAACTTCCGGTTCCTTATTGAAAAGATTCTTATATGTATTCTTAGCAACTGCAAGAATCTCAGAATTAACATTAGGTTTCCAACCCGGATAACCGTCTGTTATCTCGGTCTTTGCACCTGAAAGATTAAATACCGAATGAACCATATCCACAACATCAACTATTTCAGAAGCTACGGAACTTCTTTGAGAGGTTACAACTGTAACTACTTTTTCCTCGGTTGAAATTGTAGCAAGGTTTGTTGAAGTCTCAGTCAAACCAGGAATATCAGGACTCATTTTAGTAACACCATGCGGTACACCGTATAATGCAAGAAGAAGGCTCTTTTGGGTTTCCTTATCGATCATAAATTTTGGAAGATCTGTTTTTTCAATACTAACTTCGAGTAATGGCTCTACTGTTGAATTTTCAGCTTTAACCATTTCATTGTATTTCTTAACAAATTTCTTCAACTTATTCGCGTGATCCGGAGGCACAAGGCAAACTGCACTAGCTTCCCGGGGGATCGCATTATGCTTGTTGCCCCCTTCAATACAGCATAAACGTAATTTTTCTTCTTTATGATAAGTAAACAGTAACCTGCTTAGTATTTTTATGGCATTTCCTCTCCCCTGATGGATTTCCAGACCCGAATGCCCTCCAAGTAAACCACTTACTTTAATAATAAATGAATTATATTTTTTTGATACTTTATCAGGTGTAAAATAATATTTGCTGACTGATGTTGCTCCACCAGCGCACCCAATATAAACCGTTCCTTCTTCTTCAGAATCAAGATTTAATAGAATATCAGCTTTCAAAGTTTTGGAGTTAAGACCTGCTGCGCCGGTTAAACCTGTTTCTTCATCAAGTGTAAAGAGGCATTCAATAGGACCATGCTGTAGATCTTTACTTTCAAGAACGGCAAGGGCTGCTGCTACACCTATACCATTATCCGCACCTAATGTTGTTCCTTTTGCTTTTACCCAGCCATTATCTATGTAAGGGTAAATCCTTTCGTTATCAAAATCATGTGTAACATCGCTGTTCTTCTCACAAACCATATCCAGGTGTCCCTGCAATACAATAGTTTTCCTCTTTTCAAACCCGCGTGAAGCAGGTTTTCTGATAATCACATTCCCAAATTTATCTCTGAATGTTTCAAGCTTATTTCTTTCCCCGACTGAAAAGACATAGGCTGCTATTTTTTCCTCTTTCTTTGAAGGTCTCGGATATTTAGTAATCTCTTCAAAGTGTTCCCAAATCAGGGACGGTTTTAAATGGCCAAGTATTTCTCCCATAAACAACTCCTTCTGATATTTATTGAATTTCTTTAAATTTTAAGAATTTATGACTGTACAACTGTGTTAGGAATTTCGTTACTCTTTCTTCTGCAGGTTCTGCTTTTTCTCCGAATTTATTTTTAAGACTTATAGCAATATCCGAAACTTTATTCTTTCCATCTATCTCTTGCCATACATGTGACCCATAATCATCAAATAAGGTTTTAACATAGGGTGATTTAAGGAATGGGTTGATAATTCTTACAAGTACCTTATTTGTGAACCTTGGAATCAAAACTGATACTTTACCATTCTCCTCAACCATATATTCAAACAAACGATAAGGCGTTAGTTCCAAATAATTAATATTGGATAACCTGCTATTCTTTCTGCCGAACAAATTCTCTCCGGAATAAAACTAAATAAGAAACTGATTCTAAACTCAGAATGGATCCCCGCGAAAGCGGGGATGACAACCTTAATTTTGAAATAGTCTAAAATGCTGCTGAAGGTGGAGCAGGCTCATCAGGGCTGCCAGCGTTCTTCAACGGAACTTTTACAAGTATATATCCAATAACAACAAACACAACAAGGCTGACCAGGAATGAAGGTTCAGCAAAAACAACAGGAAGATTCCAC
>Ga0182027_10014807_pt1 | contig 10770 bp, 7 predicted proteins | sample 712E1DmetaG_FD_121300 | JGI IMG/M metagenome (GOLD analysis project Ga0182027, IMG submission 121300) | Permafrost microbial communities from Stordalen Mire, Sweden - 712E1D metaG (Illumina Assembly) | ecosystem: Environmental > Terrestrial > Soil > Wetlands > Permafrost | place: Sweden...
CAACAAAAGTTTGATACAGCAAAAAAAGTCGCTGTGGGAGCAAGCGCTGCTGCTGGAGCTGTCGGTGGAGCAGCCGTTAGTGGATTAAAAAGTGTCGGACGAGGTATTGGCGGCATGTTCTCAAGAGGATCTGGCGGAGGCTCATCTGAAGGAGCGAGCGATAGTGGATTGATATTCTTATTCCTGATTGCATTGTTCACACACTTGATTGATGCTATCACTAAATTTGACAGACCAGGATTTATGATTTATGTATATATTGGAATAATTGTATATACATTCTTCTTTTTGTTCAAGGCACAAATCGGAAACTCTGATGAAACACAATTATTAGCGGTGATAGTACTCGCATACATTCTGCCTTATCTTCCGAAATATTTCCCAGATACTCAATGGGTTTTAGTATTTTCAGGACTGCTATTTTTATTCCCTTTGCTTCCATTATATATCGGCATGAAATTTTCACAGCAAACATTCATAGGCAAAGCGTCAAAATGGTATATGGTATTCTGGGTAATCGTATTAGCGTTTTATATGATAACAGTATTTGCTCCTGACATGAACAGTACATCATTAGTCAAAGATCCTATGGCTGGAGTAAGATATGTTCTTGATGGAGTGAGCAAAACATTCAATAAAGCATTCGGCTCATTCAATAATGCTCTAAGCAAAGCTGTGGCACAAGCTACCGGACAACCATATGAAGGCCAAGAAGAGAGTCAAGTAGGAATTTATGTCGAAGATGTAAAACCTGTAGAATCTAAATATAATACTGATACAGACGTATATGTAGAAGCAAGAATCAAAGCCGTGAATGTCAAAGAAGATATCAAAGTCAACGTAATATGCTGGATAGAAAATGTAGGAACAGGAATTGTTTATCCAACAATGTTATATGACGTTACAGGAGATTATGATAATATTGTGACTTGTAATCTTCATAAGTTAAAAGAAGGAACCTATGAGGTAAAAATAGAAGCTAATTTCGAATTTGACAGTACATCAGATATAGAATATACTTTTGTGAATAGCGAAATAAAAAGCGATCAATATGATAAATTAGGTATAGATCCTAATACGATTGCGACATATACAGGAGGACCTGCAGAAATAGGTTTGCCATCACTCACGCAACCGTTGCGTGTAGATATAAAGTCTGATGGTCTATTAAGCAGTTATCCATTTGGAGTGAGTTTGAAAAATAAGTGGGCTCAAGGAAAAGTTATCAAGGGCATAGGATATGTTCTTAATACTCCTCCTGAAGTAAAGCTAGCCGACTGCAGTAGAGATCCTGTAAAGAAAGCTGAGCCGGATCCAGGGCTTAATAGAAATATATATACTTTCGAGATGAATGATACTGCTGCAAAAGATGTATTCGATGCAGTAACTTGCAGAATGAAATTCGTCGATGTCAAGACTTTGTTGGGCACTGACCTAAAAAATGTCAAGACTTTTGCCGCAAGAGCAAAATATGATTATGCAGTTGACGGTTCAACAATGGTTATCGTAGAAAAAAATTAATTATTATATAGAAAAATTAGAAAAAAATATTAAAAAAATACTAAAATGAGTAATATCATGAAGAATATAATATTAATGTCTACAATTATAATATTATTATCCACAACTATATTAATTACAGGCTGTACACAAAGCTCTTCTACTGAAAAATACAAGGTAGGAACCGATGGATTAGTCATAGAATTCTCCAAATCTAATCCTACAAGCATATATGAGCGTGAAGAATTCGGAACTTCTCTATTCATAAAAAATGTCGGCAGTTATGACATTGATAAAAACAATCCTGCCAAATTGAAAGTGCTTTACGATAACTACAGAATTACTAGCAAGATAAGCTCAGGCAATGTAGAGGTTCCTGATATAGTGTTGGCTGGAAAGAGCCAATATTTTCCTGCTGGATCAGAATCTCCTGTGGAATTTTATTTTGAATCCAATAGCCTAACACAATTAAGAGAGAGCGCAACGACCACAATAAATTATAATCTATGTTATCCTTATGCAACAGAATTTACGACAATGACGTGCATAGATACTAAGACAGCAAACAAAGCAGATGTTGCTGTGGCGTGTACAAGCGAAGTGTATAATGGCGGAGCAGGTCAAGGTGCACCGATTGTGGTCACAAAAATAGAGCCAGAGATAATGCTGCAAGAGAATTATATCATGCCGCAATACAAGATATATATTGAGAATATGGGTGGAGGATATGTTACCAGCCAGGATACATGCGACGTAGCCGATATCTCAACATTCACCGATAAGTATAATGAATTTTCTGGAAGAGTAAAAGTTTATGCAACATTGTCCGGCGAGAAATTAGATTGTGGCCCGGATAAAAGCGGTTTATTAAGATTGGTCGATAGCAACTCATATATTACCTGTTATCTTTCTAAGACTGCAAATCAAAATAAATATTCCAGGACAAATAAGAATTATATTTCTCCATTAACTATTGACGTAGAATATACTTATGTTACTTTAGAAAAACAGGATATCGAAATCAAGCGCAACGATCTTGTGGTGCCTGATGTCGCACAAGGTTTATGTCTCTCGTATCAGGTGGAATATAATGGACAATGTATGGATAAATGTGAATATTGCTCTACTAAAAATCCTTCTGATATTATATGCCAACAAAATAAACCCTATCCAGGATTTGTTTTTAGGGATGATTTCTCATGCGCATGTTCATTACAGCAATGTGATTTAAAAGAAAGTAAAGGTAGTTGCATAAAAGGATACTGCAATGGTGATAGATATTGCTGTAGTACACTTGATTGTGATCAATGGCAAGTAGAATATAATGGACAATGCATCGATAAATGCAAATATTGTGCTGAGATAAATTCCAGCGATACACAGATATGTGGAGATAAAGCTGATAATGGAATTGATTTTACAGGATTCACATGTGAAAGTATCAGTGAAGCAACTTGTAAATCATATCAACCAAATGGCTACTGTATCACAGGCTTTTGTGGAGGAGAAAATAAAGACAAATATTGTGCTAACAGCCAAAATGCCGCAAAAATGCAGCAGGTTGTTGACCTTTATGACCAAAAAGGTATGAATCTTTGTACATATTGTTCATCCAAATCTGTTAATGGCGCGGACGATATATGTAAATTCACAAATAACGGAATAGGAGGAAAAATAAATTCAGATTTCGGATGCTATTGTGTGGAGAGTGATGTGAAGAAATTTCCAGGTTATGCTATAGACCCTGAGCGAGGACACTGTTATGTAGGACCTAATGGACCTTATAATTACTGTTGTAATACACAATATAATCCTGGGAACAATTAAAAATTATTATATGAAGAGCTGTATATGATTATTATTCAAATTTTTTAAAATAATTCGTAATCTTTATATATTATACATACTGAGGTTGAATAAAATGATGCGTGAGTCAAAAAATAAAATATTCTTAGTATTGTGCGTATTAGCATTGCTTGTGTTAATCACGGGCTGTAGTTCCATGGGCACTACACAAAAATACTATACAGGATATAATAGTGTCGAGATGAGATTTTTAGAGGACACTCCGCCAACAACATTCTTTTACGACAGTGAGGCAAAGGACATTCAAGTTAATACTATTCCTATAAATGTCGAGTTATACAACAAAGGTTCTTCAGACAGTTATGGTGCATTGTTTATTCACGGCTTTGATCCAAACATTGTAGCTGTTCAAGGATATACAAATAATTATCCTGGCTATACTGGTCCATTGAGAGCAAGCAACAGTATGTTTGGTGGATGGTATAGTAATAGTAATAATTTTGCACTTTCACTTTTGAATGTACCAATTGGAAATAGTGTAGTTGGCCTTAATCTTTTGAATGTTGGCGGTCAAAAATCTATATCATTCTCATCATTCGGTATGAATGGTGCAGCATTTACTGATAGGTCAGGAATGTTTACTGCAATGAATTTTCAAACAAGAGCGGGTGTTGCAGGATATGGTGGAATAAGCACTGGTGTAGTCCAAGGCCGAATCGGTTCTGTCCTTACCCCAATCACCATAGGAATGATGAATGCATTTGGATGGAGCGGATGGCTAAAGAATTTCCAATTAGAAGGCAGAAGCTCTGATAATCCTGGTGGTGGAATGGATGTAGTAGAATTCCCTTCAACGATATTACAATTGCCTCCATCATTAGAACAATTCACACAAAGAATCATGGTAACGTCATGTTTTGATTATGCTACACATGCATCGACAATGGTATGTATAGATCCAGAACCATATTCTAACGTCAAGAAAGCATGTACTCCTTTAACTGTTAGCCTCGGTGGAGGCCAGGGTGCTCCTGTATCTATTACAACTATAGAACAGAGGCCTGGAAGAGGAAGAACAACATTCGTGATAAATGTACATCATACAAAGGCAGATACATATGATGAATTATATGATTATTTTAGTCTATACAAATGCGATCCTGCATCTGGAGAAGTAGTAAAGACAACTGATAAGGATATAGTTTATGTTGGTTATGTATATTTATCCACCTACGATATTACGATGACCTGCATGCCAGACCAAGTAATCAGGCTAGATGAATCAGGCAACGGACAAATAACTTGCTCAGTAAATTTCCCGGCAGGCATGGCTACTAGTGCATATGAGGCACCATTAGAAATAGAATTGTGGTATGGATATTCGAAGACTATATTCAGAGATGTGATTATTAAAAGAATATAAAAGAATATAAAATAATGTAAATGTAGATTAATATAGATAATAAATATAAAAATTGATTATAAAACATAAGGTGATAATATGAACAAAGGATTAATATTGTTAGTCGTTTTGAGTATGACATTATTCTTGACTGGATGCGGAGAGCAGAAGGTTGCAGGAAAAACATTCATTGGCGGTATAGAAGGATTGAAAGCATCATTCCTTGCAGGAAGTCCTCCAGATACGACAACAGACGGCAAATCAAGTAGCTTTGGCATCGTTGTTAAATTAGAAAATGTTGGAGAGAATACTGTAGCTACAAATGATGGATATGTTGAAATATGGGGATTAGATGCAGGCACGTACAGCTACACAAAGACCGCAGACTTCAGAGTTCCTTTCAGTACAGAAATCAGAGGAGCAAAAATGAATGCAGGAAACATACTCAGCGGCGGAATATCCACGGTTGATTTCGGAGAACTATCATACACGCCAGTAATACAAGGCGACATAACACAAAATGTCTGGGCAAATGTATGTTATAAATATAAAACAGAGGTAGCTGCACAAATTTGTGTAAAGAACAGCGTCGAGCAGGCATTGAACAGCAAAGACATCTGTGAAGTAGAAGGCGAAAAAAATCCTCAGAATAGCGGCGCACCAATCCAAGTAACATCATTAAAAGAAACATACGCCGGCACTGGAAAGATAGGATTAACATTAATACTAAGTCATGAAGGCACAGGAGATAATTTCTTCAAAGACGATAAGCTAGACTGCAGAAATGTCGAGAGCAATTCTGATGCTGGTAAAGTAAAAGTTACTTTCAAAGATGTACAAGTCTCAGGAAGGACTGTGCCAGTTGTATGTCAAGGAACAGATGCAGATGGATATGTAAGATTATTTAAGGATACAACAAGCGGCAAGGCAACATACACATTATATTGTACTGTTGACACATCAGGAAGCAACAATATTGTAGAAGTTCCTTTAAGTCTAGAACTAAGCTATGTATATCTAGAGCATATAACAGCTCCTATGACAATAAGACACATAACGCAATAATCCGAAAGGATTGAATTTTTATTTTTTTAATTTATTTATATTATTCTTAAATTAGTTTTTCAGAACAGCCTAATATTATAAGGTCTAATTAAAGGAATATTAATAAATTATTACTATTTAAATTATATATGAATATAAACTTTGATGCAATTTACAGTAAATATCCTAAACCATATGGTCATGAACCGAGCAATTGGATTGTCAAAATTTTAAAATATCAAAAAAAACCAGCAATTATTTTAGATTTAGGAATTTGCTACGGCAGAAATGCATTATTTTTGGCAAAACAAGGTTTTCAGGTTGAAGGAGTAGATATTTCTCAAGTAGCTATCAATGAATGCCTAAAAGAAGCTAAAATAAATAAGCTGGAGATAAAGTGTTATCATCAAGATATAAGAGATTTTAAATTTACAAAGAATTATAATGTGATATTTTCTACAGCCACTTTACAGTACTTAGGCGATGAAGATACTATCATTAAGATTATAGATAAAATGAAAGCTCATACAAAAGTGGGCGGCCTTAATATAATATCTGCTCCCACCGACACTAAAATAGGAATGAATTTTCCGTTCTATTTTAAAAAAGAAAAACTAAAAGAATATTATAAAGATTGGGAAATTCTAGAGTCTGATGAAGAAGAGGATAAATTTTCTAATGGAAAGACTGGAACAATTATATTTATAATTGCTAGAAAAATAATATAAATAGCTACATGAACATGAGATTATCTATATCCACCCGCAGCAACTATCGTCGTTCCTGTTATGAAACTTGCATCGTCTGATGCTAAGAACAGAATTACTTTTGCTATCTCTTCAGGTTTTCCAAACCTCTTCAGCAGAATATCCTTTATTTCTGATTTTACATAATCTTTTGGCAAATCTTTGTTTATATCTGTATCGACCCATCCGGGAGCTACGCAATTCACAAGAATGTTAGGAGCAAACTGCTCGGCAAGATTTTTAGTTAAACTAATTACTCCTGCCTTTGATGCATCATAATCCATAGACTCGGGACAACCGCCATCAATACCGTTAGTAGATGCGACATTAACTATGTGTCCCTTCTTCATATATTTAGTCACATATTTTGAACAAATAAATACTCCAATAAGATTTATCTCTAAAGTTCTTTTCCAATGTTCTGTTGTTCTATCTTTGAATGGTACATCAAAGACAATGCCTGCATTGTTAACAAGAATATCTATCTTGCCAAATTTCTTAATTGCTATCTCAATCATTTTTTTAACTTCATTCTCTTTAGACACATCGCATTTTATTGCAATAGCATCAGAACCTATCCTCTTAATCTCATCAATAACAGAATTAGCATCCTTTTCAGATTTATAATAATTAACAACAATCTTCGCTCCTTCTTTTGCGAAGAGAAGAGCAGTCGCTCTTCCTATACCTCTACTAGAGCCAGTTATCAACGCAACTTTATTCTTGAGTTTCATCGATTAAGAAATGTTCGACCGGTTTATATTGTTTACTAAATATTATGCTCTAAAACAATCCGCCCAACAAATATTCAAATGCCATCGACGCTCCAAGGTAAAGAAGTATTGATACTACAATAAATATTGGAATTGTCTTTAAGCCATCCTTCACACTGCCTTTTCTAATCACGCTGATTATGGACGCTGAAAAGAATGATGATATCACCAGAACAAGTATTGCGAATCTCTTGAAATCAGTTATACTTATACTCTCGCCTGAAAAATTAAAGCTGAATAATCCCGACACGCCTGCAGACTGCTCTATATGTATTGAGCCGAATATCTTTTGAATAATGAGCAACAATTGCGTACTTAAAGCAAATAATATTGGCGCAGCTAAAACAGTCGCAACGCCTATAAATATTGCATATGTAGTCACGCTTGCACTTATCTCTTTACGCATTAATTGCGTTTCCTTGATATTTGAAGAGAGTTTATTAAGCAGATTTGCCATCTCTCCACCACTCTCTATTCCTTCAACTATCAAGTTCATTGTTTCTTTCAGCATCCTAGAATCATATTTTTGACCTAATTTTACCAACGCTTTTTCTAAATCTTCACCGACAATCGTTGCCTTTGCAACATTCTCCATTTCTACTGCCAATATTCCAAATTTTGATCTAACAGCATACCATAAAGCTCTATCCACAGTCATTCCTGCACTTATATTTGCAGAGGCTAATTGCAAAAAATCCGGAAGTGATTCTTCTATTTCCTTAACATGCTGATACATCTTTATATCCAGATATAAAAATACAACCAGTGCAGTCAAAAGATACATTGCCACAAATAAGAGAGACCATATTAATATTAAAAAAACCACCAATACATCTAAAGACTTTCCATTCATAAGAACAAATCCTAGAATTATCACCGATAATATTATATTTATGGTTGTGACAAAAGTTAATATTTTCTTATTAATGTCTCTGGCCGTAGCATCGAACCCTAATTTTAATGCAAGTTCTGCAAATAATCCTATTATCTTCTTCTTTTTATGACTTCTGTCAAATCTGCTCTTTCCCCTATTTTTTTCCAGTTCGCGTTGTTCTTTTTCAAATGTTTTCTGGTCAAAATGCGTCTTCAATGCACCATTCACTTTATCCTTAAAAATCTGAAAATTCTTTGAATCCTTAAACATAAATCTGTCATCATGAGATGCTATCATCTCTTCTTTAAATTTATCCAACTCATTCTTTGGTCTTCTAGATTGTATTTTTTCCATTTTAATTAGCTTGATTAATTTTGTTAATAATATTTTATTTTATTATATTATATTTCTTGTTTTTTAGTTTTATTTTCTATCACATATAATTTATTATGTATAATTTTATTATATATCGCTATGTACTTATTGAAGGTCTTGACGACCTGACCAAGGATAGGAACATGAATTGCACGAATGCAATTAGTATTGCTAATAATAATAATATCGGCATAGTAACTTTCAATCCTATAAACGTAGCTAATATGACCAGCATAGTTATTCCTAGTGAAGGAATTATTATAGACACAGTCATATAAAACATTGCTAAAGGACTTAGCTTCTTGCCGTACTCCTGTACCGATATCGCCTGCTCCCTGACAATCTGATCCAATACTGAATTTAATGCTCCTCCCACCTCTGTTCCTGTCTTCAGCGAATTCATCACCTGCCAAAGCAGTCTACGAAGATTTGGAGAAGGTGAAGCGGTTAAAGTATCAGTAACGGCATCCTCCATACTTGTTCCCAAATATACTTTATTCAATATCTCGCCGAAATAATAACCTACATATTCATAATTTTTTTCCATATCCTCAAATATTTTATGCATGGGAACGCCGGATTCAAGGCCTATTATCAAGAATCTTCCAGCAAAGATTATTTCTTCATCAATCTTTTTCTTAATCTTCTCTATCTTTACATCTACAAATTTTATAAAATACATAAACAATAATGGAATGCTCAAAGGAATTATTACGACCGCCCACAAAGATAATGTAAAGAAGAAAAACATAAAGAATAATCCTATAGAGAGTAGTACGCTTGTTCCCACAGTTGCTTTCACATATTCTTCTGGTTCCTGAAATATGCCGGCCTGCCTAAGTTTTAATCTCAGTCCATGAATATTTTTAGCGATGTATGAATATAGCATTTTATCACAATATCATTGTATTACAATGTTAGACAAATAATCATATTACTGATATAATATTTTATATAATAATCTATATATTAATTAATATAATAATTATTTTTTCTTGAATATAGGTATCGATGGAAGTTTATTGATGTTATTATTATCATTGATAATATTATTATTAATGACACCGGCCTTAGTATTTGATGCTTGTGGTGAAGGAGATACTTGCTTAGTTGAGTCCTGAACATTTGCAGATTTCAAACCAGTGTTTATATTATCTTTTTTTATATTATCTTTGGACACTGCGTTTGGCTTCTTTTCAGCAGCCTTTATAGAATCAGCTGCTCCAAGGACAGGTTTTTCTATACTTACATTTTTAGGAATTTCCAATTGTAACTGAGAAGCTAGAGGGAAATCTTTATTTGTATTGATATATTTCATCAGATTATCTTTATCTGTATAATATTCTGCAACTATTCTTCCTACACCATCTACATCATCTATGTTTTTTTTGACAAGGTAATTCAAAACTTTTACTTTATCAGCTAATTCCTTAGTAATTTCAGAATCAGTCATTCCAGTAAACAGAGAGATATTATCAAAGAGCGCTTTTGACTTACCTATTCTTACAAGCAAATCCTTCTTAATATCATATTGCATGATGACATTAGCTTCTCCATTAGGAAGTATCTCCGCAATCTGAAATGTCCTTCTCTTGCCACTACGTCTGTTTCTAAACTGAACTATGATTAATGATATTGCTGGAAGCATGATTATTGGAACATCTAGAGGAGGATTTGTCAATCTTTCTACAGTTTCTTTAGCGCTATTAGCGTGGAATGTTGCATATACTGAGTGCCCGGTGTGTATAGCTTCAAATAATGTTTCTGTTTCCCTTTTTCTTCTTACTTCTCCGACAAGTATCCTGTCAGGCCTCATTCTAAGACTATTAACCAATAGATCTCCCATATTTATCTCTCCTTTACCCTCGGCATTCGGAAGAGTTGTATTTAAAGGAACCCAATGCAAGAATCTTGGCAGAACAATTTCTCTAGTGTCTTCAATGCTTATGATTCTTTGGTTTGGCGGAAAAAAATTGGCGAATACATTTAATGCAGATGTTTTACCTGATGCAGTACCTCCTGCAATCAATGCAGATAATTCATATTGTATAGCCGTCCATATAACTGCAGCAGCCTCTGCAGAGATAGTATTTGTCTTCAAGAATTTAGTTATAGTCCAAGGATCTTTTGAGAATTTTCTTATTGTGATTGTGTTTCCATTTGTTGACACAGGACTTAATGTCGCATTAACCCTATCTCCAGAGTCTAGATGTGCATCTAATAATGGAGACAATACACTTATTTGCCTCC
>Ga0182027_10014808_pt1 | contig 10769 bp, 3 predicted proteins | sample 712E1DmetaG_FD_121300 | JGI IMG/M metagenome (GOLD analysis project Ga0182027, IMG submission 121300) | Permafrost microbial communities from Stordalen Mire, Sweden - 712E1D metaG (Illumina Assembly) | ecosystem: Environmental > Terrestrial > Soil > Wetlands > Permafrost | place: Sweden...
TCCAGGTCTCGCGCAGCCAGTAATAGCGCCACCAGGCGCTCCAGGGATCCTTGTCCGGCCAGGTCTCGATCCAGGCATCGCGCAGCGGGAGCTGGTGCGCGTACCAGACATCGGGGTCGATTTTTTTCAAGAGCGGTTCCATCACCGTCTTGGCGCCAAATTCCAGGTCGGCGCCGGGCTGGATCCGATCCTGCGGGCCGCTGAGAAAGATGTAATTGCAATGGCGGAAGTACCAGAAACCGGGCCAGCTCGGGCCGCCCAGGATCGCGTCATCGATCATGACGACCTTGCGCTTGGCCAGCGGGATGCGGTCGCTTTTGCGTTGCCAATTCGCCAGCGTGGTCTTGCAGAGCCGGTCGAAATCCGGCGTGGTGTGATTGTAGATCAGGCGCTCGCGCGGACTGGCCATGCGATCGCCGATCAGATGAACGTCGTTGCGCGCGGCGATGATGAACGCGAGCAGGACCCACGCCAGGGCCAGGGCCTTGGCGCGCGGACCGAACCGGCGCAGGCGCGGCGCCCAGAGCCAGCCCAGCGTCAAGTAAAGCGGCATCATGATGTGTACCGCCAGCCAGGGAACTTTCTCGCCGGCCGAGGAATACTGGAACAGCGAACAGGCGGCCCACCAGCCCATCCACGCCGCCAGCGGCCGGTGTTCCTTGAGCGAAAGCATCGCCCAGACCAGCAGAGGGACGATGAGCAGTCCCAACACGAGCATCGAAGAGTTGGGTTCAACGTGCAGGAAATCCATCGCTCCTTTCATCCAGTGCGGCGGGACGGCGGTGTTGAGCGGATGGGTCCAGTCGCGCGGGTTGGGCACCGAGGAGGGGCTGAAGGGATGGGCGTACACCGGCAGGCGCCACAGGCCCCACAGGACGCACCAGAGCGCGGCCGTCCCGCCATAGAGCGCGGCGCGCATCCGGCGCTGCATGGCGTCCCAGGCCAGCCCCACGCCGATGGCCAGCAGGATCGGCAGTTCATAAGTTACCAGGATCGGCAGGTAGTAATGGACCGGCCCCTGGATGCGGTGCTCTTTGTGCTGTGCGCTCCAGTAATCCCAGCTCGCCTTCATATTGAGCAAGGGATGGAACTGATGCGGATCGGAGGTGATGCCATAGGCGATCAGGACCAGCGTCACGCCGATGATGAGGCCGGCGATCCAGTCAAGATTCTCAAGAAGCCAGCGCAGCGGGCGCGGCAATCGGAGGGAGGCGAAGAAGGGGACGAAGGGGGAGGCGGCCGAAGCGCCGCTTGTCGGCGCGACGGGGGACGCGTCTTCGGGCGGCGGATTGTCGCCGACAATCGTGGCAAAAGAATTATTCAGGTAGGCCTCGCCCCGCCGGCGGCGCCGCGAACGCGGGGAGGCTTTGGCCGGCGCGGGGGGTTTGTATTCGCGTAGCGGCTTGCGCGGCCAGGGGCGCAGCGCGGACCAGCGCTCGCTCCGGAAGCGGCGCAGCAGCAGCCAGACGAGGACGAAGGTGACGGCCGAGGCGTAGGGGAACAGCGCGTTCTCCATGATCGCCAGCAGGAAGACGATGCAGGCGGGCCCGACGAGGCCAGCCAGCGCGCTCCCCGGCCTGCGCTTGATGCGATGCACCAGGCCGAGCATGCCGACCATCAGCACGGCGTTAAAGAACATGTCGTCGCGGAAGAAGCGGCTGTAATAGAGCATCACCGGCGAGCTGATCAGCAGCGGGGCCAGCCACCAGCGGTTGCGCCGCGGCAGCAACATCGTCGCCGCCGCCAGCCCGAAAAAGGTCGTCACGGCCACGAAGGCGCGACCGACGGCGATCGAATCGCCGAAGATTTTGAACAGCTTGCCGGCCACCAGCATCAGCACCGGGCCGTGCAGGATCGGCATGTGGGTGTAGTGGCCGTCAAGGGTGAGATACGCGTAATAAGCGAAGAGGCTCTCGTCATGCATCAGCGGTTTGTCGCCGAGCACGATCAGGCGCGGCACGATCGTTAGCACGGCGAGCGCGGCGGCCACGAGGAGCGCCAGCGGGGTTGGGCGGGACAATCGTTTCATTGTTTTCCAGTTTTGGGAGGCGGCGCGCGAAAATCAAACAAAAAAATCTTGGGATCGTCTTCGGGCCAGCCGATTTCGCCCTGGGCGGCCTGGCGCAGCACCGCCAGCGGGCGCTCACCATAGAGTTCTTTTTCATTAATCCCGAACAGGACCCATTGGACGCCGAGCGCGGCGGTCAGCCGCCGCATCCCCTCGGGGGTGGGCTCCAGGTAGATCTGGCGCACGGCCTGGCCGCGCTCGGCGATCTGGGCATAGCCGGCCGGGCCGCGCCACTGCTCCTCGTGATGATGCCAGCCGATCGGCACCGGATGACCGCCCAGGCTGGCCACACGCCCGCCGTAATCATAGGGCTTGTCGTCGGCGGCCTCGGCGACGACCTCGCCCGGCGCGACACGTTCGCGCAGCCACTTGAGCATCGGCGCTTCGACGTCGTAGGGCGGGCGGTGGCGCGTGAAGTCGAAGGCATTGAGCGTGGGACGGCGCGGCGGGTTGTCGCCGTAGCGGGCCATCAAGATTCGCGCGGGCCAGGCGCAGACGGCATAAACGCCGCAAAGGAGCAAAAGCAGGCCCAACGCGGCGCGCGCGGGCCAGCGGATCCAGGTCAGCAGCGCCGGGCGCAGCCGCCAGAGCCGCCGGCCCAGGAGCGCCGCCCCGATATAAAAAATCGGCCAGACGGGGTATGAAAACTTGAAGTAAGAATTATAACGGGCCAGGGGAGAGCCTTCAAAGCGGTCGGGCATGTAAACCACCTCCAGCCCGGCCAGGATCGCGCAGCCGGCCAGCAGCATCGCTCCGGCGGGAAGCGCCAGCCAGGGGCGCGGCCCGATCATCAGCGCGGCAAGCCACAGAGCGACGCCGACCCAGACCCACAGCGGTCCGCCCGGCAGGCCCAGCCGGCCATAAAAAAGAACCAGTGCCCAGCCCACAATGACCAGTCCCAGCCGCGCAAACCCCTGCGACTTCCCCAGGGGCCGCTGGCTCATCCGGGCCAGGGGGGCGGCGGCGAAGATCAGCGCGGGGAAACCCCACAGCGCGAACAGATCGTGGAAGCTTGAGCGCAAGCCGACCGGCAAAAGATAGCGCGCCAGCTTTTCTTTCAGCGAAAGCCGGTCGGTGCTGGGCAAGGGGAGCGGCGCGCCGCTGCGCAGCAAGTGCATCCCCAGCAGCAGCGTTACTCCCAGCGTCAGCGAAAGCGCCAGGCAGACGAGGAACGCCCGCCGCCCGCGCCGCGCGGCCAGCAGCAGCCAGAGCCCCGTGCCGAAGGCGAAGAGCGGCAGGTTCCAGAAGTTGGTCAGCACCGAGGCCACGGCCAGGGCGATCCAGGCACTGGCCCAGGTCATCAGGCGCGCCGGATCGCCCGGACGGACATTGCCCCAGTGCATCAGCGGCTCCTGCGAGCCCGACCAGCGCAGCCCGGCCAGCGTCAGGGCCAGCCAGGCGGTCAGCCAGGGGAGCGCCTGGTGGTGGGAGTGAAAATCGCCCAGGATCGCCGAGAAGGCCGGGAATTCATCGACCACGTCTTTGATCGCGCGCGAGGGACCCCAGAATTCATAACTGGCCCACGGCCAGCCCCACGGCGAACCCCACCACGAATGACCCATTTTCAGCAGGTACTCCAGCGAACTGGGGTTGCCCGCCCAGGTGACCAGCAATCCCGCCAGCGCGGCCCAGACCCGCGGCAGGCGCACGGCGCGCGCCAGCAGGTAAGCCGAGACCCAGACCAGCGCGACGACCCCGGCCAGCGACAGGTTGATCACCCCCTCGGGCGGAAAGGCCGCCATGCGCGCCAGCCAGACCCAGTGCAGGTGGCCCCAGTAGTAATAGGTGAGTGGCGCGCCGCTGAGCCAGTAGTCGCGCGGCGGCAGGTGGCGGGCGTACCAGTTGCTCCAGAAGATCATCGCATTGGGGAATTTTTCGGCCCCCGAAGCGCCGACCTGAAAGGTCATCTCGGGGACCCAGCGGCGCAGGGCGATGAAGCTGAAAAAGATGGCTGCGACGAACACGTCGAGCGCCACCTCGCGCGCCAGCGAGCGGCTTGGGCTGCCGGGGCGCTCGGTTTCGTAGGCGAACAGGACGCTCCACGAGCCGCCGTGACGCCGTCCGGCCCAGACGCCCACGCCCATGGCCAGCACGGTCCAGACCAGGCCGAAGGCGTGACTGAGAAAAACGCCCGACCCGTGCGCCAGCAGCCAGAGCGGCAGGACGAGCAGCGCCGGCCCGGCCACGCGCGAGAGCATCCGGCGCACGTCGGGAGGCGCCGGCCAGGGCGTCAGCGCCGCGCGCAACGGCAGCGAGAGCGCCTCGTACCAGATTAGAAACAGCGTCGCCAGCAGAAAATCCATCGGGGCCTTTGCTTAAGGGTCGATTGCTCAAGGTGCCATGCTGCAAGCAACATTTTCAAGGCACTTAAAGCACAATTTCACCAAAAACGTCGACATAAGGCAATAGGGATATGCCAATAGAGAAACCCCCCGACCTTCAAGACCCGGTGGCGTTGTGGCATTTGATAATGGCCGGCCGATCCGCTATGCTCAGTCCTTGAACATGCCCCGTCCGCTGGCGGCAACCCACAAGCGAGAGGTCAAAGGTCAAATGTCAAAGGTCAAAAGCCGGAGGTCTGGAGTCGGTGGTTTGTAGTTTGACGTTTGACATTGGACACGAAAACCGATGAGCCTTACAAAAAATCCCACCGCCGACTTTCCCGTCCGGAACATCATCCTGGCCGGGTTCATGGGGACGGGCAAATCCACCGTCGGCCGCGCGCTCGCCGGACGGCTGGGCTGGACGTTTGTCGACACCGACTCGGTGATCGAGGCGCGCGCCGGCAAGACTATCGCGCAAATATTTGCCGAAGACGGCGAGCCGGCCTTTCGCGCCCTCGAGGCCGAATTGGCCCGCGAGGCGGCCGCGTGGACGCATCGCGTCATCGCCACGGGCGGCGGGATGGTCGTTCCCGAAACCAACCTGCGCACGCTGGAGCGGGCCGGGGCGGTCGTTTTGCTCAGCGCCAGCTCCGAACAGATCCTGGCGCGCGTGGCGAGCGAGACTCACCGGCCGCTGCTGGCCAAACCCGACCCGCGCGGCGAGATCGAGCGCCTGCTGGCCGGCCGCGCCCAAGCGTACGGACGCGTGGCGATCGCGATCGACACCAACCACAAGGAGCCGGCCATGATTGCCGACGAAATCCTGCAAAAAGTGGGCGCGCGTTGCCTAGGCGCCGGCATTCCCGCGCCGGCGCGGGTGCGCGTGGAACTGGGCGATCGTTCCTATGACATCCGGATCGGCCAGGGCTGGCTGGAGACGCTGGGCGAAACGATCGCGCCGGTCTTTACTCCGCGCCCCGTCGTGCTGGTCACCAATCCCACGATCCGGCGCCTGTGGGCCGAGCCCGTGCTGGCCAGTCTGGAGCGGGCCGGCTTTTCGGTGAGCGTCTGCGAAATTCCGGAAGGCGAGCGCCACAAAACTTTGGCGAGCGTCGCGCTGATCTACGACCACATGCTCGGCGCGCGCCACTCGCGCCAGAGCGGCATCATCGCCCTGGGCGGCGGGGTGGTCGGCGACATTGCCGGGTTCGCCGCGGCGACGCTTTTGCGCGGGATCGCGTACCTGCAACTCCCCACGACGCTGCTGGCGATGGTCGATAGCAGCGTCGGCGGCAAGACGGGGGTCGATCACGCGATGGGCAAGAACCTGATCGGCGCCTTCTGGCAGCCGACTTTCGTCGGCATCGAACTGCGTTTTCTCGAAACGCTGCCGATCGAGGAACTGCGCGCCGGCATGGCCGAGGTGATCAAGTATGGCGTGATCGCCGACGCGGCGCTGTTCGCCGACCTGGAGGAGCACGTCGAGGCGGCGCTGGCGCGCGACCCGGCGGTGCTCACGCGCCTGATCCGCCGTTCGTGCGAGATCAAGGCCGAAGTCGTGTCCGGCGACGAACGCGACGAAGGCCGGCGGGCGATGCTCAATTTCGGACACACCCTGGGTCATGCCGCCGAGTCGCTCTCGCAATACGCGGCGCTGCGCCACGGCGAGGCGGTGGCGATGGGGATGCTCGCCGCGGCCCGGCTGGCGCGGGGGCGGGGGCTGATCGACGAAGCCGTGGCGGCGCGGCTGGAGCAACTGCTGCGGCGCGCCGGACTGCCGACGCGGATGCTGCCGTTTTCGCTCGATGAGTATTGGGCGGCGATGGCATCGGACAAGAAAGTCAAAGACGGCCAGCTCGGTTTCGTGCTTCCCGAACGGCTCGGCCAGGTCGGGATCTACCGCGACGTGACGCGCGAGGAAATCGCGCGCTGCCTGGAGGTTTCCTGACAGGGTGTTGAAAAACACAAAAACAACCCTACCACGCTTCTGTCGTCCCTACGGGACTCGCGATTTTATTGGCCTTTTCCCCGCCACTGAAGTGGCGGGCTAAAGTCTGCCGTCCCTGACGGGACTTTTTCAACACCCTGCTAAAGCAGCCTGGCCGCAACCAAATTGTTCACACGAAAACCTTGCAGCATCTACGCAAGAAACATAGAGGGTCAAGGATGCCGGTGCGGCTCTCTTCCAGATCCCCGAAGGGGATCCATGTGAGTAGCCGTGGGTTTCAACCCACGGAAAGCGTCCCGCAATATCGTTCCGACCCTGAAGGGGTCGAATAAAAACATGCCTGCCAATCATGGCGCTTTCATCAAATGATTGGGTGAACGCGCCGGTTTTCTTACTCAACCCCTTCGGGGTTGGGGTCATTTTTGATTCTTATCCGTAGGTTAAAACCTACGGCTATTCACATGGATCCCCTTCGGGGATCAGGCCGAATGCACGGTTCTCATACGCAAAAGACGGGGTTGTTGGGGATAAAGATTCTAAATTTGGAATCAGGGTTGCTCAATACTCCGCGCGAACGGTGATTTTTGATTTCACCGGCTTGAGGCGGATGATTTGCTTCGCGTTGTCGAAGCTGCGGACCGCCTTTCCATTGACCAGCACCTTGCGCATCGGCTTGCCGTCGGGGTGACGCAGACGCAGGACCAGGGCGTCGGGCGCCTGACGCGTAGGTGGGTCGATCGCGGCTTGAATATAACCATCCTTGACATGCGAGGTGATCCGGTATCCGGCCGGGCCGAAACGGGTCGGGGCGTTGCCGACCGCCACCGTCATCCCCTCCTTCATCCATTGGTCCGTTACGAAAGGCGCCAGCCACAGCTCCTGGCCGCGTTCGGTCAACAGCATCGTGCGCGTTTGGTATAGAAAATAACCCGTCTCGTGCGTCTTGTTGAAGGCGCAGTGGGTGAGGTCCTCCCAGATCGAAAGGTCCTCGCGGTTGAGCAGCGAGATGAGCGTGTTGAAATAGGAGCGGATGAAGGGCTTGAGCTCGTCCTGCAGCGCGTAAACCTCAACGTTGCGCGCGTAGTAGGGCTGGATCTTGGCGAATCCGCCCAGGTTGAACCAGTCCGCGCGCGACTTCGCGGCGGGGTAGTAGGTCCTGCCGTCGCCAAGAAACTGCACGTCCTCCATGTGGTTTATCGTCCAGCGGGCATCGGGCGAACGACAGTCCATGACGCCCAGCGGGATCAGGTGGTGTGCGCCCAATTCGACGTCGTAGCACCAACTGCGCCCGACATCCTCGCCCGCGTAGAAATTGCCGATCGGCGAGGGGCAATAGACGCACGTGGGGTACTCGGGCACCCACGAGCCGTCGCGCAGCGCCACGACCGGCGCCTGGGCCTGGGTCTGGTGAAAGGCGCGCAGGATGTCGGCGCGGTGCTCGGCCGCGCTGGCCAGCATCTCGCCCGCCCGCGGGTCGCCGATGGCCGAGAGCGCCTCGGCCGCCGCCTTAAGGCCGGCATAGTAATAACCGTTGAGGTAGAAATAATACTGGTAAACGCCCCAGTCGGCCATCACGCCGGGGGGCATCAGGCCGTACTCGGGGATTTTTGCGCCGTCTGCATCCAGCTTTTTTGTTTTTTCGCGCTGGGCCATCACCCAATTGCAGACCCGCGTGACCTCGGGGGCGATTTTTTTGAGCCAGGCGTCGTTCCGGTAGAGCGCGCTGTATTCGCCGAGCGTCCAGAGATGCCAGCCGGTGCCCATGGTCGTGTAGCCGGTGGTCAGGAAGCCCTCGGGGTTGTAGCGCTTGATGAAAAAATCGAAGCCGCGCCGGGCAAAATCTTCGTGGCCTATGAACTGCATCCCGCGGATCACCGAATTAGCCTCGCTCTCCAGCGGGCCGTAATCCATGGCGGCGATCCACGGGGCGACGCGCTCGCCATCCTCGTTGCGCGCGGCCATCAAGCAATGGACCTGCGAGGCGAGGATGACATTCTGAAGCATGGGCTCGGGGACTTCGATCCGCATCGCCGGGGCCACGAGCCGGAACCAGTAAGCCTTGGTTGCGGCAAGCAATCCCTCGAATTGATTCCAATCGGGAAGTTCTTCGGCCTTGGCGGCCCAGGCGGGAATCTGGAGCAGGCATTGGACGCGCCCGCCCGCCGCCAATTTCCCCGTGAGCGACCAGCGCCCCTCTTTGGCATCCATTTTCAAGTCGCGGGTGTCGCCCTTGATCAGCAGGGCGGCCATCAGCTTGCCGTCCTTGATGGCGAGGATCCTGTTCCCGGCGGTTTGCAAAGGCGCATTGGACCCTTTCCCCTCAGGGGTCAGGAAATTCAGACTGAACGCCACGTCAGCAGGCGTGGCCGTGGGATTCTCGATCGTATATTCGAGCAGGCAGAGCGGCTTGCGATTCAGCCAAGCGGGGGCATCCTTGGCGAGCGGGGTTTTGTCAAACGGCGCCACGAAGGTCCGCTGGCGAGTGCGCAGGCATTGAAGGTCGGTCGTGATCACCGGGATAGGCAGCCACCCCCCTTCCAGGGCGCGGCTGATCGGTTGGCTCGCGTCCGAACCCCATTCCGGCTTGACCTGGCAGGCATCTTGTTTCCACAAGCTATAGCCATGGTCCGCCACGGCGGGGTCGTTGTTGAACTCGACCGAGCCATCGCGCGCCAGGACGAACTTGTGGTTGTCGCAGGCCAGCGACAGGGCCGTGGGCCCCTCGTCGGTATTGGGGTGGTGGACGCGCGCGTTTGCCTGGGCGAAGGTCTGATCGGGCAGCGCGCGGACCTGCTGCAGGATCGTTTTCTTTCCCTCGGTCTGCTTTTTGTACTCGGCCAACGTGACTTTAAGCGGCTGGGACGCGGCGAAGAAGCCGGCGTCGCGGACATAAACGCAGCCGCTCGAAAGAATGTCATCGACGCCGACGCCGAAGGCCGCGCCGGGCAGTTTGACGCGCAGGATGGTCCGGTCGGTCATCCAGGGCATCGGCTTGCTGGCGCGGACCTTGAGCGCCAGCGGCCCGGCGAGATTCCACGAGCGGCTCAACACGGATCTGGCCCCCTCGACAATCTCGCCGCTATAAACTTCGACCTGTCCGGTTTGGCCCGGCTGGGGATGTTCCAATTGCAACTGGAGATTGGCGGTCTGCCACGACGAGACCGTCCAGGCGGAAAGTTTGCGCAGCGCCGCGTCAGCCGTCCGGGCGGGCAGGATCCAGCGGATCTTGAGCGTGCCCAGGCGCATCTCGGGATTGTCGCGCCAATCGATCGCGGCCAGCCAGCGATCGCCTTCGGCGCGGATGGCGCCCTTGAGCGGCTGCCAGCGCCCCTGCCAGCGCGAGACGCCCGGCGTGCCGGCCATCGGCAGCTTGAGCGTCCAGTACTGCAGTTGCGCGCCCTCGGGGGACGGGGCCTGCGCCGCGCCGGCGAACTGGAGGGCGACCCCGCTCAGGCGGCGGCTCTCGATCCACTCCAGGCCAATGCAGCCCGCCTCCTTCCAGCGCGCGGCCGCGTAAAGGCCCGCGGCGTCCGGGCGCAGCTCGCGATCAAGAAAGAGTTCGCTCTCGGGGAAGGACGCGGTGCATTCGTTGCGCGCGCCGTCCATGCGCGCGGGGTCGTCGGTGATGACGCGGGCGAAGGGCGCGATGTCCACGCCTTCCGCCGTTCGCCCGGCCTTTGCGGGCGCTTGGGGCGCGCGGGTCAGGCGGGCGTCGCCCCAGACGGCGCCGTCGCTTGCGATCCCATCGCCGCCGTCGTTCACGATCAGGCGCAGCGCCGTGGCGCCCGCGAGCGGGATATGGACCGGCTTGGCGCTCTCGCCGAGGCGCATCAGGCCGCTGTCGAAGACCTTGCGGTCATCGACCAGGATCTGGAAAACAACGCTATGGCCGTTGCCGTCCTGAGCGCCGACTTCGGCGTCGAAGGCCGCATAAGCGCCATTGGGAAAAACGAGGATGTCGGAATTGGCATGCGTGCCGAGTCCGCGGGCGTAGTGATGGCCGGCGATCGCGAGCGGCAACGCTTTCACGCCGGGGGCATGGGCCGCCTCGTTGATGCCCAGCTCGCCCCAGCCCTGCGTGGCCGAGAGGATCAGCTCGCCGTGCTCGCCAAGGGCGTCTGTGCCGGGAGTTTGGGCCGGCGCCCCGGCGGTGAGGCGCGTCAGCATCAAAAGCGCAAGCAGGAGGCGGCAGGATGCGGGCGTCATGATGGCGGGCTCCTTGGGATGAAAACCGTGCCATGGTCGTTCGTCTGCATTTAAGCTCGAATAGCGTCGCGGCGCAAGGCGTGTTTCGGCAATGCGCCCGGAAACGCGTGCGAGTCCATGCGGGTTCTTGAAAGTTTTATCTCAATCGTCCTCGTCCTCGGAATATTGAATTACCATCGTTGACGATGACGAGCACGAGCACGAGCACGAGCACGAAAAATCA
>Ga0182027_10014809_pt1 | contig 10768 bp, 14 predicted proteins | sample 712E1DmetaG_FD_121300 | JGI IMG/M metagenome (GOLD analysis project Ga0182027, IMG submission 121300) | Permafrost microbial communities from Stordalen Mire, Sweden - 712E1D metaG (Illumina Assembly) | ecosystem: Environmental > Terrestrial > Soil > Wetlands > Permafrost | place: Sweden...
AACCTGGCGTAATCACTGTTCCGAGCTCGACACTCAGCGACTTGGCACGCGCTATCAATTCCCGGGAATCGGAGATGTCTGCCGGGGTGATCTTGTTCATCACTTCAGCAGCTGAATAGCCCAGCATGCGTTCCGCGCCAACGTTGAAGATCTGAATGACACCCTTCGCATCAGTAGCAATACTCGAAAAATTGGCACTATTGAAAATCGCACTCTGTAGGGCTCCGGTTTTGAGTTTCTCCAACTCCATCATCATCGCCAGCTGCCCTCTGTTGGTCTCGGCGATCTCCTCCTCGTATGTGTGTACTGTTGCCTGAGCATCTGCCAGTTGTTGCTCCAATTTTTCGGTTTTCATGAAATCATCTTTCTTACCACAATTACAGTGGCGTCGTCTTCTTCTTTGGCCAGCAACCGCAAGAACTCTTGGGCAAGGGATGGGGCTGGCTGATCCGCTAGGCCGGGAAAATCCTTCCAGTCCCAGTGTGTTCGCAATCCGTCTGAATAAAGCACGAGTACATGGTCGAGTGACCAGGGATGTTCCGTGACTACTGCATTTGGCGCGTTGAGACCTATGACTCCGCGACGGATGGAGAATGAAAACGGTACGGTGCTGGGGAAAACCCGTACCTCGATGTTGCCTACGGAGGCAAAGACCAGTCGATTCAGCCCCCAGTCAAAGCGCGCCAACGCCATCACAACACCGCGAGTCGCGCGACATGCGCGGCCGACGCCCCGAAAAATCTGATCAAGTGGCAAATCAAAATGGCTGTCCACATACTGCCGCGCCGCCTGGGCGGCGTGATGAGCCATTTGCCCGTGACCTAAACCGTCAATCACACCAACCAACGCGCTTTCGGCCCATTGCTTGATGACAAATGCATCTCCGTTGTCCTCGCCGGATATACGCGGCCGCGTTGCAACGCCGAAGGCAAGCGGGCAAGGATGGATGCTGGTTATTTGCTGGCGTACCCATTTGCGAGCGATGATGCTCGTACCACGACCGAGTTCCGAAGTAATGTCCAGGTTATCCATTAAGCGATTGATGGCTCCTAATCCTGTGCCGCGGGTGCCGACCGTGGAAAAACGATCAGTCAGAGCCTGCTCAACATCTGCAATGCCCGGACCGCTATCGACCGATTCAATCGCCAAGCCAATACGTCCACTCTCGTCGAGCGGTGTCAGGGTCAACTTCCCGCCTTTAGTGTGCTTGACAAGGTTTGTAGCCAATTCGGTCATCGCGAGAGAGATCTCTTCACAGGCTGCATGGTCAAACCCGAGGCCTTTGCCCAAGCTATTAGCCGCCTTTCGCGCCGCGCTGACGTCGCTTTGATGCAGGACTTCAAGGGTCTGTGGGAGCAGAATTTCCATTCTATTTCCTTAGCCATTTTCGAACAACCACAGTAGTGCCTATTCCGACTTTGGATTCGATCGTCATTTCATCCATGAGCCGTTTTGAGCCGGGCAAGCCCAAGCCCATTCCCTTACCAGTGCTGAAGCCCACCTCCATCGCCTTCTCTATATCTGGAATTCCCGGGCCATGATCTTCAAACGTCAATTCCAGCCCTGTGTCGGTCCCATGGTTCAGCTCTCGCCAGTACACAACTCCGGACATAGCGTAGTGGTAGATATTCCGGGTTAGTTCCGAGGCGGCTGTGACGATGCGGGTCACATCAGTGATGCCGAATCCCAAGGCGGTAGCAGCATCCCTGACGACTTTGCGGGCCATCACGATTTCGTTCTCCGAAGTTATTCGGATTTCGCCTTGATGTAATTCGTTCATACGCGACGCGCTCCTGAGGGCATAGCGTTGAGCATGTCCAACGCTTGGTCCACGTCAAGGGCAGTCAGGGTTTTGCCAACAGTCAAGCCCAATTGCGTTGCCGTGACAGCCACATTGGCGCGCATACCCGCCAGCACAGTGCGACCGCCCATAAGTGCAACCATCTGGACGGTTTCCGCAACAGTCCTCGCAAAAAAAGAATCCAAGGTCTGGACTGTGGAGATGTCCAGCACCAACCCCTTAGCTTCATGACGTGCCATGGCCTCCAGCACTTGCTCCTGGAGCGCCGAGATGAGCTCGTCGCCCGGGTCGGGCGGCACTGTGACGAGCAGCAAGTCGTGAAGTTTGATGACAGATATTCTTTCGGAAGCCATAATGTTCCTTTTTCAATGGTTGCTATCTTTGCTCACGACTTGGACTTTCAGAATGTCAAATGCCACTTGCAACCCGGCGGACAGGGAAGCACGTGTCATGATGTTCGACAGGTCAATGCCTAGATGAACCAGTGTCTGGGCAATAGCCGGTCGTACGCCCGTCAGAATTACCTGAGCCCCCAGCAAGCGGACCGCGCTGATGGTCTCTATTAGATGCTGCGCCGTCTGCGTGTCAATAGTCGGCACGCCCATAATGTCCACGAGGGCCACGGGTGAATTCGTTTCCACGATGCGGTCGAGCAGCCGTTCCATGAACTGCTGAGTGCGATTGCTGTCCAGCGAACCGATGAGCGGCGCGACCACCACACCCTGCCAGACCTGCATAACCGGAGTGGACAGTTCCATAATTTCCTTGGACTGCTGCTTGATCCGATTCTCGCTTTGTTTGAGTTCGGTGATGTCGCGCGCCGCCGCAAAGATACCGATGACCTTCCCCGTCTCATCGCGATAGACGGAGGCGTTATAGAGCACCGAGGTCACATGCCCGTCCCTGTGTCGCAACTCCAGCGGGTAATCTCGGACGGATCCGTCGCGGAAGACCTGCTGATACCCGCTGCGAGCTTTTTCTGGCTCAGTAAAGTAGTCGGAAAAGTCCGTGCCAATAAGTTCTTTTCGTTCGCGGCCTGTGACCGCCTCCGTCGAGCCGTTAACATCCGTAATCTTGCCATCAGGTCCAATGGTCACGAGCGGATCCAGACTGGCTTCGATCAGGCTGCGATTATAAGCACTCTGACTACCCGGTATGGTGGCTGGAGAATTGGATGGTGCGTTCATTTCTGTTTTCATAGGAGTCCTTGATGCATTAATTGACGGTACGCTTGGGCATACCATTTTTTGGGGAAGAGTTGTTGTGTCTTCATTTGTTTAATTCCTGTACTATTAAAATTTTCAACTATCACCTTCTTATTCGTAACGGCGGAAGTTTGTGTGGCATGTAATCCGATGTTGTTTTGTCTTACCGTTGTTATCCTTCATACCAAGTATTTCTTTTTCTATCCATAGGAGAATCTAGTCCGACGTCTCAATACAATTATGTTTTGCTGTAACTACTTTGAAAATTCCACTTATGGTTCCATTACCTCTTCATTTCTCGCTCTGAAGTTTTACGTCGGAGCGATTTTAATAAAAGCCCTGATCCACATTCCAATTTTGCGAAGTGGTACTTCGTTAAAGTACGTTCTCAAACATCATATGGAAACGAGATAAAATTTTTCCGTTTTTAAAAACCCCACAGGAGCCAGCTATGTTTTGCCTTATTCAATAATATTTTCATCTCAGCAGAACTTTCTTTCAGATTAATAAAAGTAGAATCGAAATTTTGCCTCAACAATGAATCCTTTAACATCCCCCCTATTGTTCCTTTTCCCGATTGTATATCGCTTGTAATCTTAGACAAATCACTTGTGACATTGGATGTATTATCCATAGTCGTTTTTAATGATATCAGAATATCTTTTATATTAATTTGTTGAAAGCCACCTGTTACATCATCGACAAGATATTTAAACCCTTCTGATCCTTGTTTTAAATTAACAATAGAAGAATCGAAATTTTGCGCCAGGGATTGATCCATTAATAGCTTCCCTATTGTTCCTTTGCCAGACTGAATAGTGGTTGTTATCTTAGATAAATTACTTGTGATATCAGATGTATTATCAATAGTTGTTTTTAATGAAACGAGAATATCGTCTATACTAAGTGGCTGTGTTGTTCCGACGGTATCGTTGTCTTCAATTTCCTTTTTTCCGCCTGTTCCGGGAGTTATGATCAAAGTTTTATTTCCCATGAGTCCTTCTGAGCCAATACTTGCAAGCGCGTCCTTCTTGATGAACTTTCGAGTGCTTTCATCTATGAGCATTTTTACTCTAACGGAAGAATCACTCACTACACTGATATTTTCCACAGTCCCCACGTTAATTCCAGAAAACCGTACGTTATTTCCTGCTTGAAGTCCGCCAACATCTCTAAATACGCCGCTTATGCGAAAGGTACTTCTGAATAATTGCTGCCTCTCACCAATAAAATATATTCCTGCGATGAATAGTGCTATTCCGAGGGAAACAAATATCCCAAGCCTGATCTTGTTACTTGTGTGTTTTTTCATTTGAGCTGTTCTTTTAATGTGTCTGATTCTTTATTCAAAAAATGAACGTATCCATGCATCTTTCGAATTCCGTAGATCGGTATATGACCCTTCTGCAGTGCATATTCCATCTTTGAGCACGATAATTCGATTTGCAGTACGCCTAGCACAATCAATATCGTGTGTGATAATAACGGATGAAGTATTATAAATTCGTTGTGTTTCCAGGATGAGTTTGCTTATTTCTTTTGATGTTATAGGATCCAGCCCGGTTGTAGGTTCATCATACAGCATGATCTCAGGTTTTAAAATTAACGTTCGGGCTAAACCTAATCTCTTACGCATGCCACCGGACAGTTCTGAGGGCTTCTCATTGATTGTTTCAGAAAGTCCTACGTGTTGCAGTGCCTCTTTGACCAATGAGTTTATAGTTTCTTTCGGTATCGAATGTACTTGTCTCCTCAGCGGGAATTCAAGGTTTTCTCTCACCGTCAAGGAATCATAGAGGGCACCGCTTTGAAATAGGAAACCTATCTTTTTGCGTAATTCAAAGAGCTCCTTACCATCGAGTTCAGAAATATTCTGTCCAAGTATAACAAGTCTGCCATCATCGAAATCATCCAATCCCACAATACATTTTATGAGTACTGATTTACCAGTTCCGGATTGCCCAAGTATAACGATGGTTTCACCTTTATGAATCAGCAAATTGATATCCCGCAACACGTGGTTATTTCCAAAAGATTTCCTAAGATGTTCCATCTCAACGACAACAGGACCGTTGCTCATATTATCATGTTCAGTTTTTATAGAGGCTCCTGTAGCTTTCATTTCGTTACTCGATTTAATCTTGAAACAGACTTGTAATTTGTACTGCGATCATATCTAATATAAAAACTGTTAACGATGCAAAGACAACGGCAGAGTTCGCCGCTTTCCCAACTCCCTCAGTTCCCTTATTCGAATTATATCCTTGATAACTTCCTATAATGCCAACTGCAAATCCGAAGAAAAAAGTTTTGATGAAAGCCGGGAACAGATCGTTAAATGCGAGGCTTTGAAATACCTGCGAAAAAAACAAGTAGACGCTTACATTCCCTTTTAGGTTAACGCCGACAAATGCTCCTACCAAACCAATAGTATCGGCAAACACTACCAATACGGGAAGCATCAATGTTGCAGCAATTACCCTTGTATCAACAAGATATTTAAACGGATTTGTGTCTGAAACCCACATCGCATCAATTTGTTCGGTTACATTCATTGAGGCCAGCTCTGCCCCGATTCCTGATCCAACTTTTCCGGCAAAGATTAACGCAGTTACAACCGGCCCTATTTCCCGAATAATTGAAACTGCCACCATCGCAGGCAACCACGATTCCGCTCCAAACTTTGCCAAAGTGGGTCGTGATTGAATCGTAAGCACAAGCCCAATGATAAAGCCTGTAATACCTACTAAAGGAAGAGACTTGTATCCTATCAAATAAGATTGTTTCATCAGTTCATTAAATTCATACGGTGGTTTAAACGCTTCTTTGAAAAAGCGCCAAGTAAAAATCGTAAGCGAAGATACATGTAAAAAGAATTTTTTCATTACCGAATCAGGAATAATCTGTGGATAATTTTCCAGGACAATGTCTACTTCCTGGTCCTCATTTTCGGATTGCTGCAATATTATTTTTTCCATTTTATTTTTGTCTTTACATGTCTTAACGTATGTATTCAGCTAATCTCTGTTTTCTAAAAAGCCGCCTTTGTCCAAACGCTCAATTCTGTCGTTGAGTGGGGATTCCTTGATTCATCTTTTCGTTTTTCTTCTCTCTTCGTGCCGGCACTTTCTTTGAGCCCTTTTTGCTATTTTGATTATTACTCATGATTTTCCCTTTTTAATTTAGAGTAATAATTTTCAACACTATCCTCTCAAATCGGGCGAACATAAGTATCTCACTTCAAAATCGAAAAGAGAGATTCCCCACTTGACCGATGGCCAATCCAAATGCTGTCTGGCAGGCGGGCAGATCCGACCACGGAGTTTATCCCGTTTCTGCTAAACTCTTTCAGAATGACAGAATTCTTCTCTTGGAAATTATTTAATAATAAACAACAGTTCTTTGTACCGTCCACGATATTTCGTCCGCGAATGAGTCTTACCAAGACCACCACAATGGCAATAACAAGAAGGACGTGAATAAACCCGCCCATGGTATAGGAGGTAACTATTCCCAGGAGCCACAATATGACCAGTATAACAGCAATGGTAAATAACATAACAGTATCCTTTCTTTTATTTGAGTGCAGGTATTACTTCATGAGTCTTAGATGTCTTTAAATTATTTTTGAACTGATTCATCATTCAGCCCGCCTTTGCCAGCTCCGTACATTGAAAGAATCTATGGCGTTCTCTTGTTTGGAGGTGCATGTATTCGCGGTTATTCCTTTAAGATAAATGTGCTCTTAACATCCACGACATTTTTTCATGCTGTTCCATCAGCCCAGTCATGAAGTCGGCCGTGCCTAGATCTCTATGTTTTTCAGCAGTGGTTGAGATGTCTTTTCGCAGCGAACGGATCAGAGCTTCGTGATCTTCCAGCAAGGTTTGAATAATGTGTTTGTAATCAGTGAAATCGCGATTGTGTTCACTCAACCGAGTCATCAATGTAAAGTCTTTGAGCGACCCCAATGCATAATGCCCGAGTGCCCGTACTCGTTCAGCGACATCATCAATAATGATATCCAGAGCGTCGTACTGGCTTTCAAAGAATTTATGCAGTTCGATAAAGTTCTGACCTTGAATATTCCAATGAGCGTTGCGTGTTTTCGTGTAGAGAATGTATTCATCAGCGAGCAATACATTCAGGAGAAGTGCACCTTCTTTTAAGTGCTTTTCAGAAATTTCGATATTTGGTTTCATTGTGTTCTCGATTATAATGTGAATGATTATGATTTCAATTGTTGTACAGGAAAACAGATTATAACATAACAAATCTCCTTTCTTGTGTAGTAATATTCAACCCCATTGGTTAATTGCTTCGTTATAAGAATGCTCCATATATTGGTTGATGGTTATATATTCATTAGTTAATACCCGATTATGCACTTCAGGTAATTATCATTACCCTTTATAGGTTTTCTCCTTTTATTTTTAGCTTAGAGTCTGTTAAAAAATTTTTATGTTTATTACTTTTCTGAATTTTCTCAGTTGAATTGAGAAAGTGTTCCCGGACTTTTGCCGCAAGCTGGTCGTAAGGCATTTTATCCATTGTCACAATACCAACGATTCGCGCTCCCAATGATTCGGCACGAAGACGTTTTTCGAACTCGCCCTTCGCTTCACCGGGACCAAGTATGAGAATAGAATCTGCATCACGAATCATCGAGATCACCTTATCGTAATACTTATCGAGATGCCCTGTAAATCGCCTATCACGCTGATCCTCAGCCGATGCCACCTGCGCTCCGCCGGAGAAACGGATATGTTTCTCCATGTCTGATGGTATTTCACGAATCTCATCTTTTTTTTCTCCAAGGCTTACAATAACAGCCTTTCGGTGGTCTATCCAAAGACCTACAATATTTTTCATGGATTTTTCCTTCTTCAATCAGATTAACCAGATTCCCGAATAGCTGATCACTTTCTTGGATGCCCGTTATTCAACACGTTTACAAGGAAACGACCAAGTTTCGTTGCTTCCGCTTATCATTATCTTAAAATAAATCCTTCACCGTCTTTCCTATATCTTTTCTATCATGCTTGATGTTCGTCTTGAACTTTTTCAATTTACGTTGTCCCTCATCCTTATATTCTTCCAACTTCTTCTTCAAGTTGCGGTTTTTCTTTTCCAGCACCGCCATTTCATTGTTGTATTCCGCTTTGACCTTGAGACCGGCTTCTTCCAAGCTTTCTTTGAATAGCTCAATTCTCTTTTCATTTGCCTTGATAACGTTTTTCATGGTTTTCCTTTTTAACGGACTAAAATGTTTATTGATAGAGGTAGTCATACTGGCCCGCATAATCATTGTTGTAGCTTTCTTTTTCATTATTACCGTTTCCCATTTTCATTTTCGTCCCGATTGGTCTTGGGTTGTGAAGGTTGCGCCGTGCGATTCTCTTTTGGTGGATTTACACTATGCGGCTGCTGTTGTTGAACCTTATTGGGTGGATTGACAGAACGAGATGGTTGTACCTTTTGTTTGTTAATCATTGCCGGAGTGATATTGGCTGGCCGTGCCTGTTGCACCTTTTGTCTGTTGTTCACCGTCGGAGTAACATTGGTTGGCCGTACCGCTTGTACCCTTTGTCTATTGGTCATCATCGGAGTGACATTGGTTGACCTTGCCGGTTGTACATTTTGCCTGTTATTAATGGCAGGTTTGACACTCGAGATTGGATTAACTACATTTCTTTCCGTGGGTCGTTTTACATCTTTTAAATTAACCACATTAGACGGCGCCGGTCTCCGGCCATTTGCATCGTTCATTTGTACTTGCGGCCTGTATATCTGCAGCTGGCCATTTCTTAAATTCTGTCCCGGTTTTTCGTTATCGTGAATAATAACCGGCTGGATTGTTCTCCCCGTACTCTTTTGCACATCGGCTCTATCGGGTCCGGAAACATATGTAGAGTGTCGGTTTTGATCGATGTAAGTTCTATTTATCACGGAAGAATTTTTTATAATCGTGACATTATTAGTTCGATTGATATAATAATGATTGATGTCGGTCCTTGAAAAATCTCTGTCTCTGACAAATCTCCAGCGGTCATTAGGTACTGTGTATCCACTGCCGAAAGAAACACTAAGGCTGATGCCGGGTCTCATCGGTGCCCAACCATAATAACCAGGAGACCTTCTCCACGATACCCAAGCAGGACCCCATTCATTATCAGGAATCCAAAACCAACCAAAATGATCATCATAATCCCAACGGCCATAATGGAAAGGTGCCCATCCCCAACTATAACCAGATACCCATGTCCAGCCATAATCTGTCCAGATCCAATACCCATTGCTGGAATAGGGGGCAAAATCCTGTCCGGCTGATGGGATCCATACATTCCCATAACCGGGATATTCGACCCACTGGCCATAAGGACTTAATTCATTGTAAAATACTTCGAAACTTACACCACCTTGCTGTGCAGGTGCTTCTTGCGGTGTTATCCATGCAATTGTATTTAATGCTACGACCAGAGAAACCATTTTAAAAAATCTCATTATTGTATCCTTTCATCTAAGTAAAACGAACTTTTTGGTTCCCACATAATCGTGTGCTTGTAAACGATAAAAGTAAACACCGCTTGGAAGATTCGGTACATAGATATTGACTTGATAAACACCGGCAGGTTTCTCTGCTTCAACGATCGTCGAGATTTGTCGCCCGAGGACATCGAAGATGGTGAGAGTCACGAATGTCGTTCTTGGCAAATCATATCTCACTGTTGTGCTCGGATTGAATGGGTTCGGGTAATTCTGATAGAGAGCGTACTCAAGAGGTAATTGGCTATTGCTCTCCCTCAGTCCAGTGATCATCACAACATCGCGAAACAGCGAACCGCTGTAGATGGATGTGGAACCTATTTGCGAGAAACCAACAAATGGTTCCCCGACAGAGCTTATCAAAGTAGTCGATACTGATTGACTGAAGCCGAAACCAGAGGGGAAAAAAGTCCATTCAACACTCTGTGAGAACATCGTGCCGGTTTCGAGTATGAGGGAAAGTGTGAGAATATAAATCAATTTTATCATGTGTAATTCTTTGTATTGGTGCTTGTCGCATTCAGTCGGCAAGTGTGGATATCTACGTAATGCAATGTATGTTATCCAAATATGGATTTGATTTTCGTTTTTCCACATGAGAGTCTTTTTCATAATATTTATTAATTTGATGTCCACGAGCCGTACCAATCAGTGGCCGCTAGATCCACACGGAAGAGATCGATCTTCCCCCATTGAGTACCAACCTTCACCATGATGGAAAACTGGTACGCTAAACTAACGTCGAAAACGACCTGTGATCCGCCAGGAACCATGCCATTGCTAGTTCCGACGGCGCTTGTCGTATGCCAGAAAGCAGCATAGTTGGCATCCAGTGCTGAACTATTTTCCAATCTCAATGTCAATGCAGTTCCGCTCCGGACTAATGCCACATTGTTGAGCGAGAAAATATTTGCACTATTTGTCGCGACTGTCAATGAAATCGGATTGACCCCTATGTCGCCCTTATCGCCCTTCGCTCCTGCAACACCTGTCAAACCTATATCACCTTTTGCACCTGTAGCACCAGTCAGACCTATATCACCCTTCGTACCTGCAACTCCAGTCAATCCTATATCACCTTTTGTACCTGCAGCACCAGTTAAACCAATGTTTCCCTGATCACCTTTCAGTCCCTGTGGTCCGATAACTCCTGCGATGCCTTGTGAACCTATATCTCCTTTATCACCTTTCGCTCCTGAAACTCCAGTCAGACCTA
>Ga0182027_10014812_pt1 | contig 10767 bp, 9 predicted proteins | sample 712E1DmetaG_FD_121300 | JGI IMG/M metagenome (GOLD analysis project Ga0182027, IMG submission 121300) | Permafrost microbial communities from Stordalen Mire, Sweden - 712E1D metaG (Illumina Assembly) | ecosystem: Environmental > Terrestrial > Soil > Wetlands > Permafrost | place: Sweden...
CACCGATCAACCCCAATATGCGTTTCAGCGATTTCCCCTTACTGACACCTTCCTGAATCATGTGCAGCATATAGCCGGAATCCAGGAGCTGCACGCCCTGCAGTTGCTGGGTCAGTTCTTCCAGGGGGATGTTGTCCGCGAAAAAACCGACGTCAATTAGCCGGTCTTTGAAATCGGGGGCTTCCCTGATGGCAGATTTAAATTCGGCTTTGAATTGATTTAAAAGTTGCAGCGCCGGCTGGCGGGAGTAGCCCAAATCGTAAAGGCTGCTTTCTTTGGTCAGTTTGGCCACGCATCCGTTTTCCGCAATTACGGGGCCGCTCGTTTTTAAGCCGTTTGCCAACGGTTCTAACCGCGTCAGCGGCCGTCCCGAATCGAAACCGACCATGATACCGCAGCATTCCAGCGAACGGATTGTTGCCGCGACTTCATTGCTGACGGTATCGCCATCGCAGAGCAGCGTCCCGTCAACATCAGCGATTACGAGCTTGATTTGGCGTGCCAGTTTTGGCGTAATTTTAAGATAAGATTTTGTCATTGGCTGCTGTCATCAGGTCCGGAGTTAATCCTGCTCCTCATCATTTCGCTTCGAGGCGGAGATGTCCCTTAAACGCATTGTTTCCTGGAGGATTTTCTTGCGCAGTCTGATATGCTCCGGGGTGATTTCCGCCAGTTCGTCACGGTTAATGAAGTCGATAGATTGCTCCAGACTGAATATTATCGGGGGTGTCAATTTGATGGCGATATCGGAAGTCGATGATCGGATATTGGTCATCTTCTTTTCTTTGCAGACATTCACGGCGATATCGCGAGAGCGTTGAATTTGGCCGACAATCATGCCTTCATAGACTTGAACACCCGGGCCGATAAAGAGCAATCCGCGTTCCTGGGCGTTATTTAAACCATAGGTAACCGATACGCCTGCTTCCGATGCCACCAGCACGCCGCTGCGGATGGAACCGACTTCCTTCTTCCATGGTTCATAACCCAGAAAGATAGTGTTCATCACGCCGCTGCCGCGGGTGGCGGTTAGAAAAGCGCTGCGGAACCCGATCAGGCCTTTAGTGGGAATGTGGAATTCCATACGGACGTTACCCTTGCCGTCATTGCGCATATCGCTCATTTCGGCCTGGCGTTTGCTCAGCATTTCGTTGACAATGCCGATGTAGTCCTCTTTGATATCGACGGTCAACGCTTCAACCGGCTCCATCAATTTTCCGTTCACCATTTTGGTGATGGCTTCCGGCTTGGAAACCTCGAATTCATAACCCTCGCGCCGCATTGTTTCAATCAGAATTGAGAGGTGCAGTTCGCCGCGGCCTCTAACAATAAACGTATCGGAACGGTCCGAATCCTGCACCCGCAAGCTGAGGTTCGATTCCAGTTCGCGGTACAAACGTTCGCGTATCTGGCGCGTGGTGCTGAACCGGCCTTCTCTGCCGGAAAACGGCGAAGTATTGACGCCGAAAGTCATTTCCACAGTCGGTTCGCCGATTTCTATGCGGGGCAGCGCGTCGGGTTGGTCCGGGCTGGCTAAAGTGTCCCCAATGGTTACTTCTTTGACACCGGTAACGGCGACAATATCGCCTGCCTCAACACCTTGTGATTCCAAACGTTTCAGCCCGAGGTGGGTGAAAACTTCGGCGATTTCATAACGGGTCTGCTTGCCGTCGGCGCTTAAACAGACGACCATGTCATGGGGGGAGACTTTGCCCCGCCAGATGCGCCCGATGGAGATTTTACCCTTATGCGTATCGTAATCCAGATTGGAGACCAGCATCTGGAATGGGCCTTCTTCAATCTGCGGCGGCGGCACCTTTTCTATTATCATGTCAAAAAGCGGGCTTACATCTTTTCCTTCCATCCCCGGCTCGTTTACAACAATACCTTCCCGTCCGCTGGCATAGAGTACCGGAAAATCAAGTTGGTCGGCATCTGTCGCCAGCTCGAGGAACAAATCCTGAGTCAGTTTCAGAACTTCGGGGATACGAGCATTCTGTCTGTCCATTTTGTTAATCACAACAATGATTTTTAACTTCTTCTTAAAAGCCTCGCGCAGCACGAATTTGGTCTGCGGCATGGGGCCTTCTACCGCGTCAATCAGCAATATGCAGCCGTCCGCCATGTTAATTACCCGTTCTACTTCGCCGCTGAAATCGGCGTGTCCGGGCGTATCGATGATATTGATTTTAATTCCGTTATACATAATCGCGGTATTTTTCGCCAGAATCGTAATGCCTTTCTCCCGTTCCAGCGTGTTACTGTCCATAATACAGTCGACAGTATCCTGGTTGTCGCGGAAGACGTGGCTTTGTTTTAGCAGGGCATCGACCAGGGTTGTTTTGCCGTGGTCGACATGGGCGATGATAGCAACATTTCTGAGGTCATTGCGGTATTTCATAATACTTGTTTTTATCCTTATTAGTTTACATAATTCATGGCATAATGGCGCTGCAAATGGGAAATCGAGGGAAATGGGAATAACAGGACATTCGGGAGCCCGCGTCTTGCAATGACGCATCAGCCCCGTTTAACTGACGGGGAATAGCCGGAAACGGTGTGAATGATTGTAATTAAAGGTGTGGAACATAAAATTTATCATTCCTGAAATGCTTACAACTATTATTATACACGACCTGAAGCTAAAAAGCGACATAATATTCATATGGGCTTAGGGTATAATTAATTATGCCTGAATTTATTACCAATCTTACTGTCAAACAAATCAAAGATCTTGTAATTTCTCTCGATGAACCGGCTTACCGCGCGAAACAGCTACTTGGCTGGGTTTACCGGAAATTAGCAGTGTCCTGGGATGAAATGACCGACCTGCCGCTGTCTTTCCGGCAAAAACTGGCCGCTCAGACAAATCTGCATACTCTAACACCCCGCCACGAAGTTAAAGCTAAAGACGGCACGGTTAAAATCCTCTTTAGTTTGCCTGACGGCAAAACGGTGGAAACCGCCCTGATGAAATTTAAGGCCGTCGATGGTAGACATCGTTACACTGTTTGCGTTTCCACGCAGGTCGGCTGTCCCATCGGCTGTCCGTTTTGCGCGACCGGGCAGCAGGGATTTGAGCGGAATTTAACTCCGGGTGAAATTATCGACCAGGTGTTTTACTTCGCCCGCTGGCTGAAAGATAACAGCAAAGGTATTGAAGGGGAAAAGATCGATAATATTGTTTTCATGGGCATGGGGGAGCCGCTAGCCAATTACGATGCTCTTTGGCAGGCGATTGAAACGCTCAACTCTGCGGATACATTCGGGCTGAGCGCCCGCAGCATGACCATCTCGACATCCGGTTTAATACCCGGCATCAAACGCCTCGGCGGGGAAAAGATGCAGGTGGGGCTGGCCATCTCGCTGCACGCCCCGGACGATAAATTGCGCAATCAACTGGTTCCGGTCAATAAAAAATACCCGCTGGACAAACTGATTCCGGCTTGCCGTGAATATTTTACCCAAACAGGCCGACGTGTCAGTTTTGAATACGCGCTCTTTGACGGAGTTAACGATTCGTTAACTCAAGCGCAGGAATTAGCCGACCTGCTGCAGGGTCTCAATTGTCATGTCAACCTTATCTCGGCCAACAGCACCGCCAATCAAACGTTGCGACAGTCACCGCCAAGCCAAGTGCTGGCTTTTCAGCAGGAATTGAAAAACAGGGGTATTAACTGTACGTTGCGGCAAAGCAGGGGACAGGACATCGATGCAGGATGCGGCCAGTTGCGCAGCCGCTTTTTAGCGCAGAAATAAGGGAAAAATTTTAAGAAACGTTACATTTTTCTTAACGATAATTCAATTTCGTAAATTCCCCAAAATCGTCTTGGAATCCTGATAACGCAAAAAAGCAGATGACCAAAGGATATATATAGAATAAACCCTTTGGTCATCTGCTATATATTAAATCACCATTCCGGTGATGGGGGGGCCGTATCCCGAAGATATACTTCCCGGAAAACTACTTACCCAGAGCTGCCTCGTCCTTCTTCCTGATTGAACGCCCGCCGTGGCCGTGTTTGACGCCCTTGAAGCTGTCCTGATAAGTCTTGCGCTGTTGTGCTTTTTCCTGTTTTCTGCCCATCTGATTGTCTCCAGTTAATGTTAGATATTCTCAATATACGGTTTTAAGCCCGCTCTTGTCAATAATTTTTGAGAATTTCTAACCCGGACATCTCCTAACGTACCTTATTCATCATTGGCGCGGGGGTGGGCATCGGTCGTGATTGTGCCGCGACCTTAGAACGCAGGAAAGACGGTGTATCCAATTCGTTAGGTTTCAGACCCTGGAGCTGTTGGGTAATTTGCTTCTCCCTGGCTTCGGTATTTAATCCGGCGTCATTGGCGAAACCGGTCGCCACGAGAGTTAATCTGATTTCATTATTCATGTTGGTATCAAAAGCGACACCGAAGATGACGTTGGCATCCGGGTCGACTGCCTGTTTGATGACTTCAGCAGCGGCGTTGACTTCAAATAATGTCAGGCTGTTGCTGCCGGTGATATTGAATAATACGCCTTTCGCGCCCAACATTGAAACGTCGAGCAGCGGGCTGGCGAGGGCTTCTTTGGCCGCATCGATGGCGCGGTTCGGTCCGGTGCCTCTGCCGATGGACATCCAGGCCGGTCCAGCATCTTTCATAATTGTGCGGATATCGGCAAAGTCCAGGTTAATCAAGCCGGGTACCGTGATGGTTTCGGCAATCGCCTGTACGCCGTGATGCAGCACCCCGTCAGCAATTCCAAAAGCGGCGTCCATGCTTGTCTTCTGGTCGCATAACTGCAGCAGACGGTCGTTGGGTATAATGACCAGAGTATCGGTTTTACCGATCAGGTCATCGATCCCTTCCTGTGCATTTTTCATTCTGTGCTTCCCTTCAAAGTTGAAAGGTTTGGTAACTATCGCAATTGTTAGAGCGCCTAACTGTTTTGCAATTTCCGCCACAACCGCGGCAGACCCTGTACCGGTGCCGCCACCCATACCGGCGGTGACGAATACCATGTCCGCGCCTTTAAGCGCATCCCTGATATCATCCTTGCTTTCTTCAGCGGCTTTATGTCCGACCGTGTGGTCGCCGCCGGCGCCCATACCGCGGGTCAGCCGTTCTCCGAGCTGCAGCCGCAGGTTCGCCTCGGTGAGTGCCAGTTGCTGTGCATCGGTATTCATCGCGATAAACTCGACGCCGTGGATCTGTTCCCGTACCATGCGTGTGATGGCATTACAACCGGCTCCGCCGAGACCAACTACCTTGATGTTTGCTCCAACCGGTACAAAATTAGATTTTGACATTTTGAGCGCTCCTTACTTCTTGACTTTTTCAAGTCCTCAATTACTGTCGGAATAATCGGAGTACCGGTGAAACCATTCCGCGGAATCCGCCCTTAGCCTGCGGCATCTGCGCACTGCTGTTGCGTGATCTCCAGAGCATTAAACCGAGACTGGTTGCGTAAGCCGGGTCACAAAGCGCATCGGAAACGCCCGGTAAAGCCGGAGGCATGCCGATTCTTACGGGGAACCGGACGATGTCATGAGAAAGTTCTGCCAGACCGCCCAAGTTGGCGCCGCCACCGGTTAATACTAACCCTGACGGGATAAAGTTCGAATAATCTTTTTCCGGCAGTTCCATGACGATTAAGCGGACGAGTTCTTCAACACGGGCGCGGATAATTTCGCTCAGGTCATGAGACGAAACAGTATGTGCCCCAAGTGTCAATGCTCTGTCTTCTTCCGGTTGATCGCCGTGCCACGGGGTGACATCCCCAAATTTCTTCTTTAATTCTTCGGCGGCTTCAAAAGTCATGCCGAGTCCGATGGAAATATCGCGGGAAATCTGGTAACCACCAATGGGTAAAACGGAAGTGAAACAAACGGAATTGTCTTTGAATACAGCGATATCCGTTGTGCTGCCGCCGATGTCCGCCATCATTACCCCGTCAAGTTTCTCTTCGGGTTCCAGTACGGCTTCGGCTGCCGCTAACGGCTCTAAAATCAGGTCATCAATCTCGATGCCAATGCCGCGAATGCATTTGGTCAGATTTTGCACAGAGGTAGCGGCGGCCGTGATGATGTGGGTTTCCACATCCAGACGGAAACCATGCATACCTACGGGATTCTTGACACCATTTTGACCGTCCACGGTATAGGCACGGGGAATGACATGCAAGACTTTCTGGTCGTTCGGCACTTCTACCGATTTGGCCACTTCCAAAACCCTTCTCAGGTCTTCCGGGCGTACCAGTCGGTCGCTACGGGAAATCGCAACAGCGCCTTTATTATTGACGGAGCTGATGTGTCTTCCTGTGACACCGACGCAGGCAGATTCCATCTTGTAGCCGGCAGTGCGTTCTGCTTTGTGCACTGATTCCCGGATTGATTCCCGGGCTTCGTTGAGGTTGACGACCATTCCTTTGGTCAGTCCCTGGGACGCGGATACGCCGACACCCAGGATGCGGACGTTGTTCTTCTCATCGATATCGCCCATTACTGAGCATACTTTGGTCGTTCCAACGTCAATCGCCGAAATCCTTGTTCTTTTCATATTAATTATTGCTTCCTCCTAATATAATATGTATATTAATATGTACATCGTTTATTCACGGTAATGGACATGCCACTTGCTGTTCATCAGGTTGCTCTGGGTTTCGATGCGTGATGCCAGATAAAGCTCTGCCAGAAACCCGCTGGGGGAATTGAGACTGCTTGCCGATGAAGGGTCTCCGGAAGCGCTAAGATTATGGTTGATGACACCGGTGTTGATGCTTTCATACTCGATGGTCGATTCCATATCAGTACTCCCTCTATCTATATATATGTAGTGTTATACACAATACTACAAGGACAAAAACCTACCCGCAACGATTGTCCCTGCCATTTCTGTTTCGTAAAACATACTTTTGTATTTTGTCCTAATAAATTCCAAAATACTATTGCAAAGAAAAAAGTGCTGTCATATAATAAAACCACTAAGTGAGGTGGCACTATGACAACCGAAGAAGGACGAAAGAATTCACCACCCTACGTTTCTTATAAAACATTCGGCAATTTTTTACGTACCCTGGAGCCTCAAGTCCCTAACCGCATCGACCGCAGCATCTGGGGTGAGTTGTTCTCCGGCAGTACCGGCACCCAGTTAATGTCCGCCATGCGGTTTTTGAATCTGATTGATACCAAATCTATTCCGACTGCGCGTCTAAAATTGCTGGTCCCGGCCACCGGCGAGCACCGGGCCGCACTCCAGCGCCAGGTAGTTGAAGAATCCTATGCGTTTGTGCTCAAAGGGAACGTGGATGTGCAAAATGCCACTTATGCCCAGATGGAAGAGCTTTTTCAGAATACCTACCACATGAAAAACGATGTCTGCCGCAAATGCATTAAATTCTTTGTGGAATTTTCCAAAGAGGCCGGCATACCATTATCCCCGCAAATTACCAAAAAACGAAAAATGCCAAAAATAAATTCTGGCACTAAAATTACCAAAAAAAATGTTGGCACTAGGACAAACGAAAATGTTGTAGTGCCAAATAAACCAACAATAATTCCGGAATTATTACCATGGCACCAAATGCTGGCTGATAAGTTCCCTCATTTTGACCCTGCCTGGAATGACGAAATTAAAAAGAAATGGTTTGAAGCCTACTTCGAACTGTTCAAAATAAATCCCCACGCAAAATAAAAAATCACCGGTTATTATTATTTTCGGTGATTTTATGATTCTATGTTTCCCTCACGTCTCCTTGCCGTTTCATTAGAAGCAAGGGTTGAGTTAGAGAGGCGCAGCCCTTCTAAACAACCCCTCTCTTCCTCGCGGGAAGAGATAAAAGAGATGGGGCGTTGTGATTTCATTAATGTTGCAACAACACTGAATCTTTGTAGATTAAAATATAAGTAAACTGAATTTTAATCTTAATATTCGGACTAAATCCAATCTGGGTATAGCTTTTCAAATAAATAAATTTATTTCTTCCGGTTTTTCAGGACTTCGTATAACCGTGTGATGTTTGCCTTCCGAAGCATCGGTGCTCTGTCCTCTCTCCCCGGCTGCATCGGGTAACGGTCCCGGAAAGTAAAATTATTTTCCGTTTCTTCCAAAGTCATCCCTTTTTTTACTAAAACATCGACAGCGTCGATCCACTCCCGGACACGGTCAATCATTTCCGGAATATAAGCCGGCGTGCAGATTTCGCCGTGGCCAGGGACGATAACATCGGCGTCAAGTTTAGCCAGTTTTTTCAACGACTCAATCCATTCAAATGGTTCCGCGTGCTGCAGGTACACCGGCACTTTGTACGTAATATTATCCGCGGTAAAGATTACCTTTTCCTCCGGCACGTAAACCGCCAGCTGATAAGGGGTATGGCCCGGTAAATGCATGATTTTAAAGGTATGGTCGCCCAGATAAACGGTCAGGTCGCCGGTTAAAGTAATCATCGGCGGGCGGTAGTAGAAGTCTTTCAGCAGGGTATATTCCGCAAGCGATGACTGTTTGTATCTTTCTTTTATTTCTTCCGGGGACATCTTCAATATGGACTGTCTGGTCCCCTCGTGGGCGATAACGGTGCCCTGGAAAAAATAATTTCCGGTGACATGATCGCCGTGCGGTTCATTATTAATAATGTACTTGACCTGGCCGTATTGGGCGATAATCTCCCGCCATTTCACCGCGTTTGTCGGCACCTGCGGCGTGTCGACCATAACCACCCCGTCCCGTGTCACGACAAAACTGTTGTTGCTCCCCTCGAACCTGGTCTCGGCATATACATTCTTTGATATTTTCTCCATGTCGCCCTCCATTTGCCGCTGCTACCCGTTTCTCATTACGATTAAGGAGTTGATAATATTCTATTCGCAACAATTACAAATAACAAGAAAAGGATTATTGTGAAATTTTACTGAAACGTGGACAGACTGCATTAATCCGTATTAAGATGGTAAGCGGTTACTGCTTTCGGCGTCTCGATATTATTCCGTGCTGTTACATTTATGTTATCAAAGCAAGTGATGAAATTAACACACCGAAGAGGTCATTTTCACGCAACGGTTAGCTCAAATTTTCGTCATTGTGACTTTTAGACAAGAGGGTTGAAATGCCGGATTTCGCAATAGTTACGTTACCTGCTGAACCGGTGTGGGGATGGGCATCCGGGCTGATTATTATTGCCCTGCTGGTTCTGATTTTGCCTTTCCTGGTGAAATGGTGCGAACATAATCTGGAGTTCTTTTTCCTGATTATGGGTATCTTAGCGGTATCCGTCTCCACCCTTTTCGGACATAATCTCTGGAACGGGACATTAATTATTGAAGCCCTGAAAGCACCGGTGATGATCGGCTCATTACCCATCGGCATCTTTCAGGTTGTGCTGCTATTTGGCCTTCTAATCCACTTCTTCAACAAGCCATTCTACCGTGCCGTTAACGCCGTGGTGAAAAAATTATCCGTCAGATTCTTTGTCTTTACGCTGATAGTGTTATTAGGAATTATTTCCAGTGTAATTTCGGTTATTGTCAGCTCGGTGATATTATCGGAAATCGCTGCCGCTCTTCCGATTAGCAGGAACGACCGGATTAAAGTAGTTGTTTGCGCTTGCTTTGCCATCGCTTTGGGCGCGGTGCTGACGCCGCTTGGTGAACCGATGTCCACCATTCTGATTCAAAAGTTGTCCGGACCTCCGTATTATGCCGGTTTTAGCTGGGCGATTTCCCATTTCGCCGTTTATGTTATGCCAGCATGTTTTGTTCTGGGTATCTTTGGGTCTCTTTGGATTGGAAATAGGGGAGACCGAACAACGGTCACCGCAACCGCCGGTGGGAAACCGGCAGCAATCCCTCCGGCTGCCGATGCGCGGGAGGTAACCGGATATTCAGAAACGCTGCGGTCGGTGATAATGCGGGCGGTTAAGGTGTTCGGTTTTGTGTCCGCACTGGTTTTATTAGGCGCCGGTCTGCAGCCGCTGATAGAATGGTTTCTGATAAAGGTTCCTGCCTTAGCCCTATACTGGATTAACATGATTTCGGCGGTTTTGGACAACGCGACACTGACCGCGATCGAAATCAATGCCCAAATGGCGCTTCCCAAGATTATTGCCGTCGTCGTGGGATTGCTTGTGGCCGGAGGGATGCTTATTCCCGGCAACATCCCTAACATCGTGGCAGCCGGCAGGTTGAAAATCAGTATGAAGGAATGGGCAAAACTGGGCGTACCCATCGGAATGGTAATGCTGATTGTTTTGTTTATAATTCTACTGGCTTCGGGACGCATCTAACATTATATTTGCCTGCGACAGAAAATCCTAAATCCCCTAGTCTCCCTCAAGAGTTTCGGGACTATAGGCTGTTTCTCCCCGCAAAGGAAATGAAGTTTCGCTATTATCTTATTCGTTTTGTAAAAAGTCATTTTCTATAGCAACGGAAACGAATATTTTTGAGTTTTTGGATATGCGGAAGCACTCTGCGTCCCGGATACGACGTGAGGCGAAACGGCGTTTGCGGCCGCTTTGATTAGAACCCGTCAAGTTACAGGTTGAAATACCCTGTAGGTAAATCCCTCTGTATCTCTCCCGTTCGTACCTCCGGGACCTCCGGCCTTTACAAAAGGGAGAAAGTTCTTTTTTGGGGGGTGGGGCAGTGGGATGCCGTCCTTGTGACGGCGGGTTCTTCCCGCTTTTTAAGAAAAGTGGGATTTCCGACTGCGGTCTACAATATTTGCCCTTTATTGGGCGCTCAGGAGCTGGATTCTGACGAGCCTAGCCTTTGCGTCCACCAACCCGGG
>Ga0182027_10014813_pt1 | contig 10767 bp, 9 predicted proteins | sample 712E1DmetaG_FD_121300 | JGI IMG/M metagenome (GOLD analysis project Ga0182027, IMG submission 121300) | Permafrost microbial communities from Stordalen Mire, Sweden - 712E1D metaG (Illumina Assembly) | ecosystem: Environmental > Terrestrial > Soil > Wetlands > Permafrost | place: Sweden...
GCATGTCGAGTCGCACTTCCCTCATGTGCCTGAACGGCCGGGCTTCCGGTCGCTGCTCCTGGATGACGGAAAAGCCTAGCTATTGTGGCCGGTCGGAAGTGGATCGGTTTGGGCGAGGACGCTTCATCCCCGAAGGTTCGGCCGACGACGATGAGCACGCTGCCGATGCGCACCTGCAGACCCCTGAATCGACTCGGGTCCGGCGCTCGATGGGCGGCTCGATTGGCCGCCGCTTCGGCTCGAAGCTCGACCGCGCGCCGGTTGATGATGAACAGACGCCCTTCTGGATCGTCAGGCCACATGGTCCCTATCTCCGCTGTTAGTTCCAGTCGTCCCGCTCGTTAGCAATCCATCTAACCTGCAGACGCTCGTAAAAGTCATGTTGTTCACTCGGGCTAATGCGCCAGGTAGGCGCGAAGCTCCACGCCGGCCTCCTCGGCCCGGTCGTGTCGCAGCGCGTAGTACGTGAAGTTGCCCTGCTCCGTGACCGTTACGAGACCGGCGCTTCGGAGCTGGGCGAGGTGATGCTTGACCGTCGGCTTGCTCAGCTCGAGCTCGTTGGCGATCTCCGTCAGGTACCTGTCTCGCCCGGCCAGGAAGCGCAGGATCTGCAGGCGCGTCTCGTCGCCGAGCGCCCTGTACAGGCGCACCGTCGATGCCGGGGGCGCGAGCCGATCGGCCGCTCCCAGGGCCGAGTCCGAGATGGGGTACAGGATCACCTGCGCGTCGCCGACCTTGCTCAGCGAGTTGTACGGGCGCTCGAAATAGCTCGGGACGAGGACGATGCGGCGGATCCGCTGCTCGGGCACGAGCCGGATGCCGTTGGTTATGCGCTCGACGAATCCGATCGGATCCCCGGCCAGATCCTCCGCCCGGTGGGAGGCCACGTCGCGGTCGAGCATCCGCCCGATCCTGGCTTCGACCTGCTCGAAGTGGGGAAGCCAGGCCTTGAGCACGGCCCTGGCCGCCGGTGCCAGCAGGGCAAGCGGGATCGTCAGGACCGGTTGGCCCTTGTGGGTCTCCAGCGTCGTCTGCAACTCACGATAGGCCGCGTCGTCGCCGTCGACTGCACGGCGCGTCACCGCGCCCAGATCCGGGTCATCGAGGAGTTCGCCCGTCATCACCTCGAGGAGCTCGCGATCCGGCAGCACCTCGACGAGCTCGACCGTCTCGCGCGCCGTTCGAATGCCGGGATGTGTGACCAGCGCCCGGCCGATCTCCGAAAGGAAGCCGGAGCACGTCCGCGCGAGATCCACGGATCCCATTTCCGTGGCGACGGCCGCGCTCGATTCCTCGAGCCAGCTGCGGTCCTCCGGCAGAAGCTCCGCGGACTCGGTGCACTCGTCGCACATGCTGGTCAGGAAGTCGTACGCGGTCCGGGCGTCGAACTCGACGCTCGGCAGCTGCGCCGCCGTAAGGCCGGGCCGCACGAGTCCACCGGACCGAGCCGAGCGGCGAGTTGGGGTCTGGGAGCCTGCCACCTGCATGTCTTCCTATAACTGCTGTTAGATGAAATGCTAACAGCGACGAGCCGCTTGTCAAGCTCGAGCCCGCCTCGACGTGAACTACGAGAACACCGGATGTGAAGCCGAGCCCGCCTCGAACCGCGGCCCCTACAATGCGGGGACCCGCGGTGACCGCCGCGGCTCCGCGCCGCGTCTCTGGAGGAACTGGACCGCATGACCGCCCCGAGCGTCACCTTCACGGACGAGCGCCTGGCCAACGGGCTGCGACTGATCATCTCCGAAGACCACCTGGCGCCCGTGGTGGCAGTCAACATCTGGTACGACGTCGGCTCCAAGCACGAGGTCGCCGGCAAGACCGGCTTCGCCCACCTCTTCGAGCACGTCATGTTCCAGGGCTCGGCCCACATCGCCAAGACCGAGCACATGGCCCTGGTCCAGGCCGCCGGCGGGACCTTGAACGGGACCACCTTCCTCGACCGAACCAACTACTTCGAGACGGTCCCGAGCCACCAGCTCGAGCTGGCGCTGTGGCTCGAAGCGGACCGGATGGCCACGCTCCTGAGCGCGCTCAACCAGGAGAACCTGGACAACCAGCGCGACGTCGTCAAGAACGAGAAGCGTTCCTCGTACGACAACCGGCCCTACGGGTCGTGGTTCCACAAGCTGCAGGAGCACGTCTTCCCGCCGGATCATCCGTACCATCACCCCACGATCGGTTCGATGGAGGATCTCGACGCGGCCTCGCTCGAGGACGTCAGCACCTTCTTCCGGACCTATTACGCGCCGAACAACGCGGTCCTGTCGATCGTCGGCGACCTCGAGCCGTCTCAGGCCCGCGCGTGGGTCGAGCGGTACTTCGGCGAGATACCGGCGAATGGGGCGATTCCATCGCTGGGCGACATGAGCCTGCCGCCGATCCTCGGCGCCGAGGTGAGGGAGGTCGTGCAGGACCGCGTCCCATTGCCGCGCCACTTCTTCGGCTTCCGGGCGCCGGCGATGGGCGATCCTCGCTTCGACGCGCTGGAGGTCGCCTCGCAGATACTCGCCGGGGGCAAGGGGAGCCGCTTGTACCGGCGCCTGGTGCGCGAGGATCGAATTGCCCAGGACGTCTCGTTCTTCTCTCTCGGTCTCGTCGGCGGGGCTTCGATCGTGGCCGGCCAGGCCACGGTTCGACCGGGCGTCGACCCGGCCATCGTCGAGTCCGTGTTCGAGGAAGAGCTCGAACGCCTGGGCCGGGAGCCGGTCACCGATGACGAGCTGGCCCGGGCTCGAGCCTTGATCGAGACCTACGAGCTCGAGGCACTCCAGAGGGTGGATGAGCGGGCCGACCGGCTCTCCATGTATGCGACGCTGCTGGACGACCCCGGCATGATCAACCGCCAGCTGGCGCGGTACCTGGCCGTGGGGGCCGCCGAGATAGAGGCCGTGGCGGCCGAGGTTCTCCGGCCGGACAACCGGGCCGTGCTGACCTATATGCCCGCGGCTCAGGCCACGGGCGCCGGTAGCGACGAAGAGTCCGCGGCATGACGCTCGAAGAGATCCTCTCGACCCGGCCGTCACCCGGACAGCCGCGGAGGTACGAGTTCCCCCACTTCGAGCGGACGATCCTGCCCTCAGGTCTGCAGGTGCTGGCCGTGGACGTGCCCGGCCGGCCGCTCATCTCGGCGAGCCTGATCATCCGGCGCGGCGCGGCCGAGGAGCCGGCCCAGGTCGCCGGAGCCACGGTCCTGGCCGCGCGGGCAATGACGGAAGGCACGGAGCGGTATCCGGGAGTGGAGCTGATCGAGGCTGGCGAGAGGCTCGGCGCCACGCTCCACGTCGACGGCAGCTGGGACGCCTTCAGCGTCTCCGTCGACGTCGTCGCGAGCCGACTGGGCGCGGCCCTCGAGCTTCTGGCCGAGCTGGCCCTGCGGCCGACTTTTCCGGATCCGGACGTCGCACGACTACGCGACGAGCGGCTCAACGACCTGTTGCAGGTCAAGGCCGATCCTCGCCGCCGCGTGGACCAGGCCTTCACCTCGACGATCTACAGCGCCGATTCGCCGTACGCCAGGCCCGCCGGCGGCGACGAGGAATCGGTCCCGAGGCTGACCCCGGACGTGCTGCGGGAGGTCCACCGGACGCTCCTCCGGCCGCGTCACGCCGTCCTGGTGGTGGGCGGCGACCTGGCCGGGCTGGAGGTTGCGCGAATGGCCGAGGCCGTGCTCGGCGCCCTCGGGGAGACCGCCGGCATCGAGGCCGCCGCCCCCGCGCCGGAGCTTCGCGCCGGATCGGCCGTGGACCATCCGATCGTCCGCTTCTACCACCGGCCCGGCTCCGTTCAGACGGAGCTGCGCATCGGACACGTCGGCCTGTCTCGCCGGGCCCCGGACTTCCACCCCGTGCAGGTCATGGCCGCGATCCTGGGCGGCCTCTTCAACTCGCGCCTGCAGATGAACCTGCGCGAGGAGAAGGGCTACACGTACGGTATTGGTGCGGGCTTCGACATGCGCCGCGGGCCCGGGCCGTTCGCGGTTCGGACCGCGGTGCAGACGGCCGCCACGGTTCCCGCCATCTCCGAGTCGCTGGCCGAGCTGCGCCGCATTCGCGAAACGCGGGTCAGCGCCGCCGAGCTGGATGCCGCCCGGGACTACCTTGTGGGCGTCTTTCCGCTGCGATTCGAAACGCCCGGGGCGGTCGTCGGTGCGCTCGGTGGCCTCTTCGTCCAGGAGCTCCCGGACGACGAGCTGGCGCGTTACCGGCACGAAGTCGAGGCGGTCACGATCGAGGCGGTCCAGAAGGCGGCTCAGGATCACATCCATCCGGACCGGCTGGCGATTGTCGCGGTCGGCGACGCCGATGCCGTGGCCGCCGAGCTCGAGTCGGCGGGATTTGGCGAGCTGGCCGTGATCGCCGAAGAGATTCCGACCGGTCGCGGCGAGCCCGATGAGGCCGAGGTGGTCGACGGTTCAGAGGAGGTGGCCGGGTGATCGTGGTGATCGGGCTGCCGGCCTATGCGGACTCGCCCGACGGCGAGCGGTGCGCAGGCGGGCTGGCCGTCGAGGTTGCCGCCGCGGCCAGGCGCCGCGGGGGAGAGGTCGAGCTGGTCGGCAAGGTGGGCAACGACGGGGCCGGGGACGCCGTCGTGGTTGCCCTCGGCAGGCTCGGCATCGGCCACGCCGCGCTGCTTCGCGACCCGGTCCGCCCGACTCCGGTTCTGGCGGCCCCGGCCGGCGACGACGAAGCCGCCGAAGTGGAGGCAGCGGCCCCCGAAGCCAGGCTCCTCCCCGAGGATCCCGCGGCCAGGCCATCCCTCGAGGCCGCGGACGTGGAACTGGCACTCCGCTTCCTGCCCCCGGCAAGAGTGGTTGTCATCGCCGACGCTCTCGGCGAGTCGACGACGGCCGCCGGAGTCGAGGGAGCGGCCTTCGCCGCCGCTCAGCTGATCGTGCTGGTGCCGGCGGAGGCGGCGCCGCCGGCGGTTCCGGCCGATGCGACCGTACTTGAGGCGCCCAGCGCCGACGACGGCTCATTCGGCCGGCTCGTGGGCATCTTCGCCGGCGCGCTCGACGCCGGCGTCGACCTGGGATCGGCCTTCGGTGAGGCGGTCAACACCGCCGGCTGGGAACCTGCGGACGAGTAGCCGGCCCCGGTGCGGGCAGTACTTTCGTGCGCGGGGCGGGGAGAGTCTCGCATCCTGTAGAGTGCCGGTCTATGGATCGCGCCACCACCGGACTACCAATCGACGGGACTCCCAGCTTTCCACCGGGGTTCGACCCGGCCGCGCGCGGGCCGCTGGATCGCCTCACCGCGATCGCGGTCTTGTTACGAGCGGACGACCTGATGGAGCAGAGCGAGCCGGAAGGCGCCCTGCGTCTCTACTCGCGGGTAATCGGTACGGCCGACAGGGACGTATCGGCGGCCGGCTATTACGGTCAGGGCAATGCGCTGTACCGCCTGGATCACGAGGGCGAGGCCCTGAAGTCGTGGGAGCAGTCGATCAGCCTCGGCGAGACGCCGGTGTCGTACCGGGCCTGGCGCCAGGTAGCCGCCGCCCGCGTTCGAAATGCCGACCTGCGCGGCGCGCTCGACGCCTACCGCGAGTGCGAGAAACGCGCTCCAAGAGAGGACCGCGCCGAGATCGCTTCGCGGCTGGGCTGGCTGAACAAGGAGATCGGGAACACGAGCGCAGCGAGCAAGTACTTCGCTCGCAGCCGCGGCGACACGCTGCCGCCGTTCATGACCTACCTGATCATCGCCATCACGGTGGTGGCGTCGCTCTCGGCGATGTCGAGCGCCTTCTCGAAGAATGGTTTGATCGATCTCTCGTCGCTGGAGTGGCAGCTGGCCCTGCAGCCCCTGCTCGTGGCCCACGGCGACTACTACCGGCTCCTGTCCGTGACCCTGGTCCACGATCCGACCGACATCCTGCACGTCATCTTCAACATGTACGCCCTCTGGTTTGCCGGGCAGCTGGTCGAGAAGATGTACGGCTCGTGGGTGATGTTCGCCATGTACTGCGCCTGCGGGATCGCGGCCAGCGCGACCAGCTATGCGTTTGGGCCGGACGGCTGGAGCGTGGGCGCATCGGGGGCCATATTCGGGTTGTTCGGCGTCATCCTGGTCGGCACCCGCTTGCACCACGCCGTCCTCGACGCCAGATCGAGATCCATCGCCTCGCAGATCGGCGTCCTGATCGTCATCAACCTGGCCATCGGCTTCTCGGGCCTGTTCGACATAGACAACTTCGCCCATGTCGGCGGACTCGTGGCGGGGCTGTGGCTGGGCCTGGTTCTGCCGCCGGGCCAGGTTCAGACGCTCTCGTCGGTCTGGCAGGCCCCGCGGGGTGTCCGCTCGCCGCTGCAGACCGCTGCGGTCCGCGTCGGCGGCGTGGCCGCGCTCGCGGTCGTCGTCGCGGCCGTGGTCGCCTACGGCACTTTCCACTGGCAGGCGTCGCCGGACTACCAGCAGCAGTTTCCGCAGGGCGCGGTTCCGGCGGCGCACGTGATCGCCGCGGTGCCCGGACCGGGCGGTGCCGTCGGGCTGGTCGTCGTTCGCTGACGCGGATCAGGCCAGGTCGTCGCGCCAGCCGAAGCGGTCGAGCACGCGGTACATGTTCCGGCGGTTGAGGCGCGACCGATCCGGCGGCCACGGCACATCTTCGCGCTCGAGCGGCAGCTCCAGGAGGACGGCCCGGCGGGGCACCGCCGGGCTGACTTCGGGCGGGGCGAATTCGGACGCTGATGCCTCCGCGGCCCGCACGGCGGCCCACCCTTCAGGCTCGCCCGATCCTTCCGGCTCGACGTATTCGGCGCCCACCGGTTCGGCGCCGGCCCGCAGGCGTAACGTCCACCAGACGTCCAGCCAGGCCGGGGTGACGAAATGCTCGTCCAGCGGCCCGAGGGCGACGTAGTCCGATCGACGGAAGGCCAGCCACGCCCCTTCGAGGGCCGTGGCATCGGTCGTGGTCGCGCCGCCATGCGGTGCGGTGCCGAGCGCGGCCATCCGCCGGAGACCGTTCGGCCGCAGCTGACCCGGCTCGGCCGCGATCAGCCCGAAACCGCCCGCTGCCGCGATGGTGGGGTCCTCGAGCGCGGCCGCGAGAGGACTCAGGGCGTCGCCGGCCGGCCGGGCCGCGGCGTCGGCCAGCAGCACGAACTCGCCGATGGATCGTCGCAGGCCGATGTTCAGGGCGGCCGCATGGCCCAGGCGGGACGAGGTTCGGAGCACTTCGAGGGCGCCGCCGCCGATCGGGGCCCGATCGGGCCCGGCGGGGTCGAGGGCCGCGGCCTGTGTGGCGCTCGGATCGTTGGCGACGATCACGACCTGGGTGCCGGCAGGAACGTGTGCGCGCAAGGCGCCGAGGAGCCGCGACAGGCGCTCGGGTTCCTCGGAAGCGATGACCATCACCGTCCAGGCGGCCGTGGCCGGCTCGTCCAACAGGGATGGCACGGCAGAGGCGGAGCCATACCGGACCTCTCCGCCGATCTCCAGGCTGGGCGGCGCAGCCGGGCCGAGGCTCGTCCTGCTGCCGTGATCGGTCACTCGCCAACCGGCCGCTTCTATCTGCGCCTTCAAGGCGTCGGCGCGATGCCAGTCGCGGCGTGCGCGGGCCTCGGTCCGCTCACGCACGAGGTGGGTTATCTCCGCCGGGGGTCCGGCGTGGGGGGTCGGGTCGCTCACGGGTTGAAGGATAACGGCGAGGCGGCCGGGGACGTGGCGGGGCGGCCGGCGGGCCCCACCCGCCGCGCGGGCACCCGGCGCGAGGGCGTTCGCGGGTACCTCTCGCCGGTCCGCGCCACGCCGCCCGCGCCCCAGGCGCGGCCATCTGCCCCGGGGCGCGCCACGTTACCGCGCCGCTCCTGGCACGCCACGCCGCCTCGCCGCGACCAGACGCTACCGCGCCTCCGGCTTCGCCGGCCTCGCGGCCGCCATCAGCGGCACGACCGGCATCAGGACGGTGACGCGGGCACCGTGAGGGGCGATGTTCTCGGCCCAGGCCTCGCCCCCGTGGGCCCGCGCCAGCTCGCGAACGATGGCCAGGCCCAGTCCGGAGCCCCCGCCGCTGCGCGATGTATCGGCACGGAAGAATCGCTCGAACACCTTCTCCGTGGTCCCGGGCGGGAAGCCGGGCCCGTCGTCGGTGACGCTCAAGGAGATCCCGGGATCGCGGTCGGGGAGCGCCAGAGACGCGGCCCGAAGCCAGACGTGGCCGCCACCGGGGAGCACCGACAGGGCGTTCTCGATCAGGTTCTGCAGGATGCGTTCCGCTGCGAGACGATCGCCCGTGAATACCAGGCCCGGCTCACCGGGAGCGGCACCGATCACCTGAACCGAGGCGCCCTGCGCCGCCGACTTGCTCTCGAAGCGGGCCGCGGCGGCGGTGATGAGCGCCCTCGCGTCCAGGATCTCGGGGCGGAGAGCAGCAGGGCCATCCCGCAGGCGTTCGACGACGCCCAACTCGCCGACGAGTCGCTCGAGTCGCTGCGCTTCCTCGACGATGGTTCGCGCCGCCGCGGCTGCCCGGTCACCGCTGGCGGTTCCATCGGCGATGGCCTCCGCGAAGCCGCCGATGCTGGTCAACGGCGTGCGCAGGTCGTGGCGCAGGCTGGCCAGCATCGCCGTCTCTTCGTGCCGGGTTGATGCCAGCTCTTGAGCCATGGCGTTGAACCGCTCGGTCAGGGCGGTGACCTCGTTGGGCCCTTCCAGCGGGAGGGCCTCGATCGCGCCGGAAGCCGACGGCAGGTCGCGTGCCGCCTGGGCGAGCCGCCGCATCGGTCCGGTCACCGATCGCGCCAGCAGCCAGGCTATCGGCAGGCCGACCAGCAGCAGGATGATGACGACAATCAGCAGAGTTCGGAGGAGATCGCCCAGGGCCTGTCTGGTCGACGTGTCCGGCAGCGCGAAGAGGAGCTTGACGCCGCTGTTGAGGTTTGTGCTCGGGAGTATATAGACGTACTTGCTGCCGTCGGACAGGGAATATGTCCCCGACGGGTTCTTCACACCGGTCGCCACCGACGTGGGCCAGTCGAGCGAGGACGGCGTCCCGGCGATGACTCGCAGTCCACCCTTCGGCCCTTGAGCCAGGACGAATCCACCGTCGCCGACGATCGCGGTCGTGGAGTCCTGGATCCTTTGTTCCAGCCCGGCCAGGTCAGCCACGGGATTGCGCAGCAGGGAGGCTTCGAAGGCGACGACCTGACTGCCGAGGTATTGCGTGGTCTCATCCCGGTGAGCATCTCGAAGAACGACGAACAATGACGCGCCGACGGTAACCAGCAGAGCGAAGCCGAGGGCGGCGAAGGCCAGGAAGATCCGCTTCGTCAGGCTGCGGGGAATCATCACCGCCGCCTAGTCGGCGGACGGGGAAGGGGAGGCAGCGGCCGCGCCTCGCGGCGGCGGAACGAGCCGGTAGCCGATGCCGCGGATTGTCTCCACCTGTGGACCATTCTCGCCGAGCTTCTTGCGGACCTCGGCCACGTGGACGTCGACGGTGCGCGTCTCACCGGGAAAGTCCGTGCCCCAGACGTCTTCGAGCAGCGCGTCGCGGCTCAACACCACGCCCGGGTCGCGGGCCAGCGCGGCAAGCAGGTCGAACTCGCGGGCTCGCAAATCGAGCCGGCGGTCGCCGACCGAGGCCTCCCGCCGGCGCGGATCGATGCGCAGGTCGCCGACCTGGATCGGCCGCCCGCCCTTCGCCGTGACTTCGGTCCGGCGCAGGATCGCCTTGACCCGGGCGACCAGCGCCTGCGGGTTGAAGGGCTTGGTGACGTAGTCATCGGCGCCGAGCTCCAGGCCGACGATGGCATCGATGTCTTCGGATCGCGCGGTCAGCATCAAGATCGGGACGTCGCCACGGCGGCGGAGCTCGCGGCAGACCTCGAAGCCGTCCATCTTCGGCAGCATCACGTCCAGCACCACGAGGTCCGGGCCCGTACGCTCGTACTGCGCCAGGGCCTGCTCGCCGTCGCCGGCGGCCACGACGGTGAAGCCTTCCTTCTCGAGGTACAGCCGGACCAGCTCGACGATGTTGCGCTCATCGTCGACGACGAGGATGGTCTTCATGCGCGGAGCATACGTCGGTCGATGGGCCGCCCGCCGGGGTTGTGTAAGGCGGAGGTAAGACGGCTCGACGCGCGGCCACGCGGCATGCGGCTTCGGCGGCCACTCCGGCGCCCGATCGCCGTCGAGCGTTCGCCGCGCCACGTCCGCGCCATCGAGCCCGCGCGGACGCGAGACCTCACCTCTCGGCCTGCCCCGCCTCGCCCCCGACCCGTTACGATGGCGCGGCCGCGCTTGCGACCGCGAGGCTCTCGCCAGAACAGGCCAGGAGGAACGATGCATCTGTCCGGAGAAACCGAGATCGCGGCCAGCCGGCGGCGGGTGTGGGAAACCATCAGCAACCCCAACCGGGCGGCCGCCTCGAATTCGTCGGCCGGGGCCCAGGTCGAGAAGATCGACGACCGGCACTACAAGGTGACCGTCTCGGCGCCGTCCTCGATCATGCCCGTGAACGTCGTCCTCGACCTGCAGTTGACGGAGGTTGACGAACCTTCCCGGATCGCGGCGACGATCGAAGGCGCGATCATGGGCGGGCCGGTCACCGGCACCGGCTCGATCGAACTGGCGGAGCTCGGGCCGAAGCTTACCCGCGCGGCCTGGAGCGCCGACGCCACCCTGGGTGGCATGCTGGGGAGCTTCGATTCGATGGTCCAGGGGCCCGTCCAGAGCGCCGCCGACCAGGGCTTCGCGTCTCTCAAGGCCCGCCTGGAAGCCGAGGAAGCGGCTGCCGGGGCGTAGCCCCGAGGCGGGTCGCCTGGTA
>Ga0182027_10014814_pt1 | contig 10767 bp, 7 predicted proteins | sample 712E1DmetaG_FD_121300 | JGI IMG/M metagenome (GOLD analysis project Ga0182027, IMG submission 121300) | Permafrost microbial communities from Stordalen Mire, Sweden - 712E1D metaG (Illumina Assembly) | ecosystem: Environmental > Terrestrial > Soil > Wetlands > Permafrost | place: Sweden...
AATCGGTCCATCCGGCCGGATCCCAGCCGATATCCTAGCGTGGAGATTATGCCGAATGGGGATGTATGGGGTACTTACGCAGACGTTTTGAAATACGCGCAAGAAAGCGGGTTGACGGCAGTCCGCAAGGGCGATATGAGCACCATTGAGGCTCACCATGTGATCGAGAAAAACAGCATGAGGGATTTCGGCATCAGTGATGATGAGGGGTTGAGCATTGCCCTGGAAGCCAGCGACCACTCCAAGTTCACCACAGAATTACCCCGCATTCGAAAGCGTGACTTATTTTACGATATTGATGAGGTTTTCAAAACGCACGCCGAAATGTACGAAACGATGGGACATCCGGAATGGATCCCGCAGTTGAAGAAATTTCTCCTCGCTCATCAAGCCAGGATCATGGGTGTCTATAACCAAAAATTAGTACCCGGGGCTCATTTACCAGATTATCCTCAGCGGTTGAGACGGATCATCAGGTTCTTCAACAGTCTTTAGTGGATTAATTTGATAGATGGGAAAAGGGCAACTTTTTCCATCTATCAAAGTGGTTTCTTTATTATTTGGATTCGCTATGCAGTTTTGAATATTTCCAGGTTGTGGGTGGTATCGAAACCGGGAAATACATTGGCGACCTGGGTGTTTGCTGCACGTTTGCTAAGTAATTCTGCCAGAATAGTGCGGTAATCAGTAGTTACCTGCAGATCGCCAGGCGCAACCAATTGGGCAGGCGCCAGACCGGGCCATTTACCATAAACTTTACTGGCATTGATATTCTTGCTGGCCACGAACATCACATTGCCGTGCCCGTGGTCGGTGCCGCCGCTGCCGTTTTCCTGCAACCTGCGGCCAAATTCAGACATGGTGACAACGGTCACGTTCTTGAAAGCGTCGCCCAGGTCAGTGTAGAAGGCCAGCAGGCCGTCAGCCAGGTCGCCCATCAATTTTGGCATCTGTCCCTGGATGGCGCCTTCCTCCACGTGGGTATCCCACCCGCCGATATCGATGGTGGCAATTTCCAATCCCACGTTGGCTTTGATTAGCTCGGCGATTTGCATCAGCCCGCTGCCAAAAACGCCAATTGGGTATTTTGCCCCATTTGAGGGGAGGTAGCCGGTGGGATTCAGTTTTGCGAGTGTCTGCATGGCTTGAAAGGTAAGTACAGCTTCCTGATCGAGCATTCCTCCTCCGGCATAGAGAAGAGCCAGCTCATTCTGGAAGCGGGTGATTTGTGCGCCCGGGTTTGCCCCGCCCAGGTGAAATTGGGCGATCGAATCTAACGCGGTGGCGGAGACCGGCCCATGCAGAGACGCCGGCAGGATGGGGCCCATGCCCACAGCGCGGAAAGGTGATTGGTTATGGACGGCGACTGTCTGGAGATGACGGGCCAGCCAGCCGGTGGGAATTTGTTTTTGGCCGGGCGTGCCGCGCTCCATATAATCCATGGCGTCGAAATGGGAGTGGGTTGGGTCAGGTGAGCCGCAGGCGTGCACGATGGCCAGAGCCTGGTCATCCCACAGGTTCTTCAGGGAGGCCAGCGCGGGATTCAGCCCAAAAAAACCATCCAGATCAATGATCGTCTGGGTATTATCTGAAGAAGGCTCTAGCACCCCAAGGCTGGGACGCATGTCGTAATAATGGCTGCCTTCGCCATAGGGGATAACGGCATTCAAACCATCCATCCCGCCCCGCTGGAAAATACACACGATCACATCGTTTTGGATCGGCATGTTGGGTGGTGCAAACACCAGGCGCGTGTTTGGATTGGGCGCCTGCATAGGCGCTTCCACCCAGGCAGGTGCGGCTTGCCTGGCGAGCGCCGCGGCGGCTGAGGATAAGGAAGTAGAAAGAAAATCACGCCTGTTCATGGTTATTACCTCAATAAATTACCGGTATTGGAAATTGATTGTGCATAGAATCAGGGCCGTCAGGGCCGGCAGCAAATTGACGAAGTCGCCGTTCCCGGCGAAGTCAAGTAAAATTTGTCGTTCGGGATTGGGAAGTGGTTCGCCGAGCAGGCGCAGGCCAAGTGCGTCAATCCCGGCTGCCACAGAAGTAGAAACAGGAACCAGGTTGGCGAGGTCTACCTGGGTATCATTGATGGCGTTGAAAGACAGGGCCAGGGCGTAGTTCCAACGGTTCAGTACGCCGCTGGTAGTGATCCAGGCCTCAGCGCTATCCGGGTAACCATTTGGCGATTGCCAATAGAAAGGTTTTTGTCCGAAGAGGGTCAGTACACCTAAGGAAGGTTGGCCCGGCTTGATATTGGCGCCCACGCTGCGCAGAGCAGAGACCACGTATTCAAACGGCCGCTTGATTTTTTGGCCCAGTGAAGCTTTGAACTCGTCTGAGTGTAGGATCGTGCTCATCACCTTGGCGATATCTCCGCCAGTTTTGGTAAATGCATCCGTGGCTTTTAGCACCAGCGAAGCAGGTGGATTATCATTGACGAAGCGCCTGACCAGCTTGGTCGAGATGAAAGCGGCCGTCGAAGGATGTCCGGCCAGCATTGTAAGCAACTGCTCGCCATCCTTTATTCCCTGTCCGGTTGGAAAATGTTGCCCCAGGATCGTTTTTATGCCATCATCGTGAATTTTGGGATTAAAAAAGAAGGTGCCAGGTTGGGCAGCTTTAGGCCCGTAGATCGTCCAGCCGGTCAGGGCACGGGCGGCGTCGTGGACGTCAGCTTGCGTATAGCCGCCATTGACACTCAGGGTATGCAGCTCCAGGAGCTCGCGCCCATAATTCTCATTGGGGTTACTTTTTTTGCTGAGGGCATTGTCGAGAAAAATTAACATCCCCGGACTGTGGGCTGAGGCAGATAACAGGTCACTGAAATTGCCCAAGGCGTTGGGGCGGATGACGTCCCGGTCGTCGACCGTCTTGAGCAAGCGATCACTGGATTTTTCAATGTAAATATTAAAGTGGTTCGACCAAAAATCGACCATCAGCTCGTTGAGTTGGCGCCGGGAATAAACGGCGCGGAATAGGGTAGCTTCCATCAATTGCTCGACGACTTTTTCCTTGGGAAGGATATTGAGCAGGTCGGCAGGCGCCATGGATAATGTGTCGTATTGCCCTAATTGATCCTCTACATCCGGATCCGGGATTGAGGCTGGGGCAAGCTGCTCTTCGATATACGCGTCCAGGCCGATCTGGGCAGCTCTGGTCGAATCAGCCGGGGTAGGCGCAAAAGTGATCCGGCGCAGGGTGGACGATATTGCCAGTGAGGAAGGGTTCACTCCCGCCTGGAAGATTGATTGTGGCAATTGAAAAATTGAGGGGAGGGCGATGTTAAGAGACGGTAAGGTTTGTTGCAAGGGACGGCAGGCGGCCAGCGCCGCCAGGGCAGCCGCCATGCCGGTCAACTTTAAGAAATCTCTGCGATGGATTGAGTGTTTCATATTCTACTATCTCATGCTACGACCAGTATCATTAATATAACCCGATTGCTTTTATTATAATTATTATGCTCCGAATACTTAATTATATTATGATGAGATTGTAAGAAATTTGTAAAATGAAAAGTGAAAATGAAAAAGACTACTTCGATGGATTGTCGAAGTAGTCTTTTTACGAGGCAGGCTATTTGGTGCCCAGCTTCCCTTTCTGCGTGGTAGAAAGGACTTTTGCAGCGGGAGCGACGGGATTCGAACCCGCGATCTCGGCCTTGACAGGGCCGCATGTTGAACCAGCTACACCACGCCCCCGAACTAACGACCGATAGTTTATCATGTAACCTGTGCCCCGTCAAGGAATTGCGGAAAGAGCCGGTTGCCTCTAGCCTGCTCGCTACGCGTCACAGGCGGTCCGAGAAAGAGATCAGGGTGCAACCTGTCGCAAAACCCGCTGCGTCCCGCAGCGGGGAGGGTTGAAGGCTGTGATTCCAATAAAAAACCCGGTTTTCAGAAGAAACCGGGTTTGATGGGGCAAAAAAAGAGAGGATTAATTATTTTCCAGCAGCCAGGAGTCCAGGCTGCGCTTCCACTCGATGATCTCTGCGGGTTTGAACCACAAAGCGATTTCCATTTCGGCATTTTCAGGCGAGTCAGAGGCGTGGGTCAGGTTACGGCCGGTTTGGATGGCCAGATCATGCCGGATTGTGCCAGGAGCAGCGTTGGTCGGGTTGGTCGCGCCAATCGTTTGCCTGACGGCGGCGATGACGTTGGGCGCTTCCCACACCATGGCCATCACCGGAGCCGAGGTGATATATTTGATCAGACTCTCATAAAAAGGTTTGCCTTTGTGAACGGCATAATGGGCTTCGGCCAGTGGTAAATCTACCGTCACAAACTTGGCGGCAACCAGTTTCAAACCACGTTGTTCGAAGCGCGAGATTATTTCACCGATCAAACCGCGTTGGACACCATCCGGCTTGACCAGCACCAGGGTTCTCTCCATGCTGACCTCCATGTGATGAGATTATTTGAGTATAACGGGCGGCGGTTAGCCGCCCGTTATACTCAAATAATTCACTTTACCAACAGCTCTTCGGCCTTGGTGTAGGTATCCAGGGCTTCTTGCAGCCGGTTAGATTTTGCGAAAGCATCTCCAAGGGTCTCGTGCAGACCAACATCAACAGGACTGCGATAGAGAGCATTTTGAAGATCGCGAATGATTTCTTCCAGATACACCTGGGATTCGATCAACTTCGCATATTTAGGCAGGGCCTGCTCTATGTCTCCGGAATCCAGGTGACCCTGGGCCTCGGCAAAGACCTGCGAATGATCCACACCTGGGATCGCAGGAACTTCTTCGGCCGGAATTTCTTCGGGAGCGGGTGTTTCGGCCGGTTGGGGTATTTCTTCAACCGGAGAAACCGGGATTTCTGCTGTCACCTCAGGCTGCTCGAACGAAGCGACAGGTTCAGGAACTGCTTCTTCGGCGACCGGCTGCGGAATTTCCTCAGATCTGAATTCTGCAGGAAGCTCAAAGGCTTCGAAAGGTTCGAAGGCAGGCGCTTCAACCGGCGCAATTACCTCTTCGGGCTGCTGCGGAACCTCAGCCACAGGCGCAATTTCTTCGGCAAGCGGTTCGGCCGCTAACTCCGGTTCTACTGTCTCAGCCGTGGTTTCGATGCCTTGCAGCCATTCCGGAAGGCCTTCTTCAACAGGCGCGGCTGGGGTTGGTTCAGGAGCAACGAACTCGCCCTCTTGCAGCCATTCAGGTAGTTCTTCGGCGGGTTCTTTGACTGGAAGGGTTGGCTCGCCAGGCGTAGCCGGCACCTGTTCGATGCCCTGGAGCCATTCCGGTAACGGTTCCACTGGTGTTTCTGCAACAGGCTGCTCAGGAATGGCGGTTTCTTCTTCAGGTACCGGGACATTTTTCAGCCAGGTGCTGACCGAATCGCCGGCTGCAGCAGAAGGCGCAGGGGGAGTCTCGATGGCCGGTGTTTCCAGGCCTTTCAACCAGTCGGGCAGCGGCTCTTCCGCAAGAGACGGTTCTACCGGAATCACGGCTTCAGGAATTTCAGGCTCCATTGAAATCGCTTCGGGGATCTCTACTTCGGCAGCCGGTTCGGCGGATAAGGTTGGCTCAAACGCCGGTTCCACTGGAGCAGGTTCCTCGCTGACGGCAGGCACTTCAGCCGCCGGTACGGGTTCTTCCCTGGTAGAGGCTTCTTGTACCCAGGCGGGGGGCTGCTCTTGCCGTTGATCGGCCGGGATGGATAAAGTTTCAGGTTCGGCACCCTGGCGAGCTGCCAGTGATTCGAGCCAGGCAAAGGCGGCGTCAAGGTCCATTTCTTCGGGGGAAGTGGGTGCAGGAGCGGCAGTTGCGGCAACCGGCGCTGCTTCAGCGGCCTCGGCCACTGCCTGGACGGGTACTTCTTCAACAGGAGGTGTGACGGCCGCCGTTACACCTTCCACAGGGGCGACAACTTGTGCAGTTTCGGCCACTGCCTGGGCCGGTATTTCTTCAACAGGAGGAGTGGCAACTGGCGTCTCAGCTTCAACCGGTTCAACGACTTCTGCCGTTGGGGTGGGTTGCTGGACTTCTTCAACGGCCGGAGCAGGCGCAGCGGCTTCAGCCAATGGAACCGGTTCAATTTCAGGAGCGATTGGCGCTTCGACTTCAGCCTGCGGAGCCGTCTCTACTGCGGCAGCTTTGGCTGCGTCGATTTCTTTTTGTATCCATGCGGGAGGCGTCTCAGTGCGTTGTTCCGGAGGAATGAGCATGTTTTCCTCTCCGGCGCCTTGCTGGGCAGCCAGAGATTCCAGCCAGGCCAGGGCAGCATCGATACTTTCATCCGTAGATTTTTCGACGGCGACCGGTTCGACAGCCTCTTGGGCAATGACGGGTTCGGCGACCGGTTCTTGAACTGCCACGGGTTCAGCAGTTGGTTCTTGAGCGGCAACAGGTTCGGCGACGGTTTCCTCGGCGGCCACTGCAGGCGCTTCTTGAACAGGGGTTACCTCAACTGGCTGTTCAGCTTTCCTCACGGCCATTGGCTGAGTCTTGGCGGCGGGTTCTTCAGCAGCGACTTCGACTGCAGCAGGTTCGGTCGTTTGAACAGCTTCGGCCGGAACAGGCGCGACGGCAAGCTCGGGTTCAGGAGCGATGGTCGCTTCAGGCACGGCGGCTGCCATCTCAGGTTGGACGGCGGGCAGACTTACTTCAGGCTCTGGAGTCACCTCGGCGTTTGGCGGTGCGACTGGAACCTCAGCTTGAGGCTCAACCGAGGCGACTGCAGCGGCAACTTCACTGGTTGCAGCAATTTCTTCTCCAAACCCTTTCAACCAATCTGGCATGGGCTCTTCAGCCGGTGCGGGAATTTCGCTGACAGGCGTTTCTTCTGCCTGGGCCGGCTCCGTTTTTTCCTGCAGATCTTTGAGCCAATCAGGGGACGTGTCTGAAACAGGCTCGAGTTTCGCTTCGGCAGGGGTCTCTGATGCGAAGGTCTTTAGCCAATCGGGTAATTCCTCGGCTGGCGTGGCTTCGGCAGGAGCGGCGGTGGTCTCAGAGGGCATGCTCAGGCCAGCCAACCAATCCGGAATTTCTTCGTTGGAGGCTGGCTGGGCTTCGCCGGTAAATGCCTGAGCGGCGGGTTGTTCTTACAGCCAGGACGGCAGTTCGACGGCGGGTGGAACTTCTACAGGTTGAGCAACAGCTTCAACCGGTACTGCTTCGGCGGGGGCTGCTACGGCAGGAGTTGCAGCGGCAGCGGCAGTGGGAACTACCTCGGGCGCAGCTTGTTCGACCTGGGCGGCTTTTTCTGAGGCAATCGGTTCGGAAGGTTGCGAAGTCAGCAACTGATCCAGTTTCGCTAAATCTTCTTGTTCGTTGACCGCTGGGGACGTGGCTGCCTCATCAGTGGGAGCGATGGCTTTCAGCCAATCCGGTATCTCGGCCGGGGCGATTTCTTCCTGGGCTTCCCCGGCAGACGCAGGGGCTGCCTGTTCATTAACTGGTCTGGACTCGGCTTCGGCCCAACCGGCAGTTTTCATCCAATCCGGAATTAATGCATCCTCTTCGGTGGGCTGAGCGGGGGCTGCTTCGGCCGGTTGAGGTGCTGGCGCGGCGGCAACCTGCTCGACCGGCTGAGCCGGTGCGGTCGCTTCTGGTTGAGGGGCAGGTTCAGGAAGACCTGGCCTTTGAATAGGGGGTTTCTCAACCAACCAATCCGGTACAGCTTCTTCTGTTTCCTGGAGATTAACCCCAATTGAACTGGCCCACTCGGGTTGTTGGTCTCCCTGTTGGGTGGGTTGATATTCGAGGAAATCTACCAGAATAGCATTATCGGCGACATCATTGCTGGTAGGGGTGCTGCTGGTAATATAGGCTGAATATGGATCGAGAGCGGTGACTCTCTGGTGGTAAGCTTCGGCGTCTTCGCCGCGTGAAGTCCCCGGCAATATTTCAGCTAAAATGCGATTGGCTTCAAGGCAGTTAGGCAGTTTGCTGACCAGGCGGCTGCACACCTCGATCGCTTCAGCTTTACGCCCGAGGATCATGTAAATACGCGCCAGGATTACTTCCAGGTCGACCCGTTTAGGATCTTCGGCCAGAGAGGCGCGAATTTCGGCAATGGCCTGCGGGTAAAGCTCACCCCGGGTATACATACGTACCAGGGCTCCCCGCGTAAGACGGACACGTGGCGGAGTGATGCCATCGCGACGCCCATACAGCCGGCGAAGTTCTTCCTGGATCGCTGAATTAGAAGGCTTGACCTCGAATGCGCGTTCCATATGGTAAATGGCGGCATCCAGATTGCCCTCGTCTTCGCGAATGATGCTCATTCCAATTTGCGACACAAAATCATCCGGAACAACAGACAGAATCCGGGTGAGGATGTCGGTAGCTTCACCATATCGCTGAGCTTCAAGGTAGGCTTTTCCTAACAGCCGGTAGGTATCGACACATTTTGGAAAGAGTTTTAATATGTATTTACAATGTGCGATAGCTTCATTGGTTTTACCGCTGTTGATTAACCCCTCTATCTCATGGTTATAATCTCTCAAGGAAATTTTAGACATAGCCAGAGCCTCCCTGTACTAGTATGCACCAGATTCACAGATATTGCAAGTGTTTGCTGATTGGGATTTCTTCATGATTGTTCCCGGATTTTGGTAAAGAAACTCGGCCAAACACTCATTACCAAAATCCCGGAATCTTCTGAGGGTAATAAAAAGCGATGCAGTCTCTCTACATCGCTTTTTGTTATAAAAATATTAATCACCCAGGTAGTCGCGCAGTTTGCGACGGATCGAGGGATGGCGAAGGCGGCTTAGCGCCTGCGCCTCAATCTGGCGCACGCGTTCACGGGTGACGCCCATTTTACGACCAACTTCTTCAAGGGTGTAAGCCTGCCCATCTAACAGCCCATAGCGCAACTGCAGAATACGTACTTCGCGGGGAGGCAATGAATTTAATACCTCTTCCAGGTGCTCGCGCAGTAAATTATACGTGGCGGTATCGTCCGGAGGCGGGGCTTCATCATCCTCGATAAAGTCACCCAGGACGGAATCCTCTTCATCATCCGTAGGCGTTTCGAGAGAAAGCGGGCGGCGCGCCACCTGGATCATGTTTTCAACCTTTTTGGGAGGTACGTCCAAGGCGATGGCCAGTTCATCTACGGTTGGTTCTCTGCCCAGGCGCTGAGTAAGCTGGTGCTGCACCCGTAACAGTTTATTGATCTGATCGCCCATATGCACCGGGACGCGGATAGTGCGGCCCTGGTCGGCGATGGCACGTGTGACGGCCTGGCGAATCCACCAGGTGGCGTACGTGCTGAATTTGTGGCCGCGCCGGTAGTCGAACTTCTTAGTGGCGCGGATCAAGCCGATATTGCCTTCCTGAATTAGATCAAGGAAAGGTACGCCACGCCCCATATATTTCTTGGCGACACTGATCACCAGGCGTGAGTTGGCGGTGATGAGATGCTCTCTGGCGGCCCAGCCATCTTCGATTAAGCGGCGCAATTCCATGCGCCGGCGAACGCTGACGTTGCCCCTGGCCAATTCCTCGCGGGCCATGCGGCCACGTTCGATGCGCTGCGCCAGCTCTACTTCTTCTTCTGCGGTCAGAAGAGGGACGCGGCTGACTTCCTTCAGGTAAAGGCCAATCGTGTCGTCCGTATCGATGTTAGCCAGGTCATCAAAAACAAGGATGTGTCCCGGTTCTTCTGCTTCTTCTTCCTCATCTTCGCCCAGTTCCAGTTCCTCTTCATTGGGCTCTTCAACCGGAACATCTTCTACATAAGGAATGCCCGCGCTCATTAAAGCTGCAAAAGCCTCTTCGAGCTGTTCGACTTCCTGTTCGGCTTCGGGGAAAAAGTGCAGAATATCATCAATCGTAACGTAAGACTTTTGCCGTCCAAGTTCGATTAGCCTGGCAATTGCAGGAAATTCCTCTTCCTCTTCATCTACCACATGAATCAATTCATCATCCATATAATACTTCAAAACCTCTTTCCAGATTAAAAAAGCTCGCGCTTTTATTAGTTCCTGTACAAGTTACTAATCAGCATACACGTTTTCGACTTAAAATTCAATACCTATAATACTTAATTAGAAACTTCTCAATCAGACAAATGTCACCTTCATTTAATGAAAGGGGTATTCCCAGCAGGAGGGCGGGACTACGCCCGCCCTCCTGCCAGAAAATGGAACCTTACGGCGTTGGAGTCAACTGCGGAGACGGCGTCCCCGCGCCATTGGTGGGGATCGGACCAGGTAATGGAGTGGCAGTGGCAGGTAAAAGGGCTTCCCGATTCATGGAGTTCATGACATCATCTAAAGAAGTTTTGTCTACCACTACGGGCGCATGCTTGTCGATCTGGACGTAATAACCACCGGAGGTCGGGGTTAATTTTCCAATCTTCATGACAAACGTGCCATTGGAGGTCTGAATGGTCAATACTTGATTGGCAGTACCCAGGCCAAAAGTGGCCAACGAATTGATATCCAAAGTCGCTGACGATTGCAGACCGGTCAAGGAGGCAAGTAATTGTTGGATTTTTCCCTGGTCGGCCGGGGTATTCTGTGCGTCGGTGAAAACCCAAGCGCCATTCAGATTGAGTTGAATTCCAAACGTGCCACTGCTGGTTTTCAAATCAATTCTGGTAATATGGCCTGGCCCAAGCTGTATCAACGCCGGATATGCCGTGGCCGTGGGAGTTCCTCTAGCACGCACCTGTCCGGACGGCGACCACTCCAGGTACCAGGTTACCCCGATCAGGAGTACAAGTATCGCTAAAACAATCAGTGTTCCTCTTCGAATCATCTTAGCCTCTGCGCCGGCGCTGAATCCAGGTAACGATTCCAGCGACGA
>Ga0182027_10014815_pt1 | contig 10766 bp, 11 predicted proteins | sample 712E1DmetaG_FD_121300 | JGI IMG/M metagenome (GOLD analysis project Ga0182027, IMG submission 121300) | Permafrost microbial communities from Stordalen Mire, Sweden - 712E1D metaG (Illumina Assembly) | ecosystem: Environmental > Terrestrial > Soil > Wetlands > Permafrost | place: Sweden...
CGTGATCCCGGTGGTCGCGCTCAGTTTCACTGGTTCGCTGACCTACACGAACAGCGGGCCTATCACCTCAGGTTCGCTCAAGGTTTTGCCCTCAACCGGGACAATCACCTCGGTTACCGGCACCATCACCATTCCCGGCCTGTCGGGTGGTTCGGCCACAGTCAAGGTTGACATCGTCCGAGTACTCAGCCTTTACATCGGTACCGTCACTATCTCTGACCCGAGCGCCCATCTCAGCACCACGGCCGTCGAGTTCAGCACTACCCTCACACGCACCGCCACCGGGCAGGTGACCGGTACCGCCTCGGGTTTGTCTGGGAGGCGGGCCTACACCCTGAAATTCACCATCTAAGGCCAATAGTGACAGCAAACGATCAGTCGGTAGACATCCTGTCGGAACTGGTCTTGCTGCAAGTAGCGGTCAGGATCATCTTCCCGTGAGAAGCCGTAGAAGTAGAATCCTGTTTTTTACTTCCTCTGTTCCTTGTTTTCCTGGCAACCGGGGTTAGGTTCACCGAACGAATTACTAGACGGCGACCGTCACGGCGGCGAACCGTCGAAGACGGGTCATCCTTCGGCAACGACGACTTATAGCCACACTATTAGGGTCATTGACCCGCAGAGGGCGTTCCGTCTCGTCTTTAGAGTGGGACGACGGTGCTGGGGCAAGCGGCCGCACACAACTAGACGGCGGGCAGCGGCTCGCGATGGGCCAGCCACTCGGCCGGCAGCCCCGCTGCCCCTGTATGACAGGCCACGATGCCGCCCACCATGGCGCAGGTCGTGTCCCGGTCGCCCAGCGCTGCGACTGTCAACCAGAGCGCACTCTCGTAGTCGCGCAGACGCTGGGCTGCGCACCACAGCACGAGTGGGACGGTGTCCTGGGCCCGTAGCGCCGAGCCGTTGCCGAGGGCTTCGGCCGCCTTGCCAATGGGGGTTTCAAAACCGATAAGCAGGCCCCTCGCCGCCAGTTGACGGACTTCACCCTCGGGCACCTCGTCCAAAACAGCCTGGATGAAATCATGGCCGACCGGGCACCGCTCACCGCTGCAAGCCAAAGCAGCCGCCACCGCTACGGCAATGGCCCCGGCCACACCCTCGGGGTGGGTGTGGGTGACCTCAGCCGACAGTCTGGCTTCGTGGACCACCCGGTCGAGGTCGTGCGCGAACCAGGCGCCCACCACAGAAGCCCGCATGGCCGCCCCGTTACCGCACGAGCCGGCGCCGCCGAACAGGCTATTGGCCGCCCAGCGCCAGGGCACCCCCAGCTTGATGGCGCTGAGAGAACGGTGTGTCGCCGCACTGTAGCCGCGGGCAGGGCCCTGTGAGTACCGAGCAGCGAACGATTTGGCCAGGTAGTCCTGGTCGATCGTGTTGTGGGCAACCAGCGTCTCAACAATGGCTACAGCCATGGCCGTGTCGTCGGTCCAAGCCCAAGTACCGGCCCGCAACGGCCTACTGCCAACGGGTTGTCCGGCCTCAATGTCGAAGAAGGTCTCCCCGAAGGCATCGCCCAGGGACAGACCTTCGAGGGATACCAGGGCGCGCTGGTAAGAAGTGGCTGTCGGTACCCGGGCCCAGACCCCCGCCTCGGTCAAAGCGTCCATGGTCGGCCGCACCCCTAGTCCGGCACACCCGGGGCGAGCGCCTGGGCCCTGGCCCGGGCCTCGTCGGCTTCCCGGCTTCGTCCGAGGTGGTCAAGCTCGGCTCCCAGGATGCGCAGAGGGAGGACGAGGTGCCAGTTGTTCCCTATGGGGCTAAGGCGCCCGAACAGGGCCACTGCCTCAGTCAGGGGCCCGATGGCATCCTCGTGGCGCCCGAGGGCGCCAAGGTACTTGCCCTGGTTTGTCAGCCACGCCGCCAGCCCCTCGCACGACTGTTCGGGCTGGACCTCGGCCAGCTCTCGGAAGATGCCCACTGCCTCGGTGATGGCTACGAGGGCCTCGCCGTGGCGACCCAGGCCGTCCAGGTAGGCCGACTGGTTGGCCAGCGCCCTGGCCACGGTCTCCCGCTCCCCCAAGCCCCTTCCGGCGGCCAGCGCCCGCCAGAGCACGATGGCTTCGGTGATGGTGTCGACGGCCTCCTGGGCCCTCCCTGCGCTGGCGAGGCGGCCTGCCAGGCTACCCAGGGCGGCGGCGAGGCTAAACCGGTTAGCACCGGGGTTGGCTTCGGCCACTTCCCGCTGGATCGCTACGGCTTCGGTGGCTGCGATTAGCGCCTCGTCGTGGCGACCGAGAGCCTCAAGCATTTCAGACTCGTTGGCCAGGGCGCAGGCCAGGCGGTCTCGTCTGGGCTGGAGGCCGGCCCTCTCCATCCGGTACCAATGCTTGATGAAGCCCGCCGCGACAGTGAGCGCCTCTTGGGGGTGGCCCAGGAGGTTCAAGTCGACGTACAGCGCAGCAAGGGCCACGCCGAAGTCCCCGCTGAAGCCGGCAAAGTCGCCCTCGGCTAGCTCGGCCGTGATGTTGGCTGCCTCTTTGGATGCCTCCAGGAGGCCGTCCCGCCGGTGGAGGTGGAACAGGCACTCGTGTACGGACAACAGCGAGTGGGCCAGCTGTATACGGCCATGAGGGGGGCGACAGACCCTGGTGATCTTCCGGTAAAGATCCGTCATCTTTATCGCCTCGGCCAGGGCTTCTTCGGTGCGGCCCTGCCGGCGTAGTTCCACATAAGCGGCCCCGTGGTGGCCCGCGACCATGGACCACTCAGCCACGGCCGCCCTGACCTGGTCCATCTGCTGCGGGCTCAGCTCAATCATTTGAGGCGCGGTGAGGTCGACCCCGGGCCGCTCCGGGGACGGGCCGCCATCTGACCCCTCTCGTCCGCCTTGGCCAACTCGCCTGCGCATAGTTGCACTCCTCCTAGCCCAGCCAAAGCCCGGAGCGACGAGCGTGGCGGGGCCAGCTTTGATAGTGACGTCGGGCCACTGCGCCCTTGCCTTGAGGACGGCCGAAAGGGCAGAAACCCACCGATCGAAGCGACCTCGGGCGCTCGCCGCTCAGCCAAGAGGACAAGGACTGGACGGCTACCTTAACGGTGCCGCGTTTCGCCTTCCCGCCCGGGATGCTACGACTTCGGTGTTGCTCCACAATGATGAACATAAGCTCTTCGGCGGGCTCGTTCCCAGAAGACTTCGGGCCAGCTCCCTCGGTCCTTTTTTCGGGCCGAGAACATCGGCCCTCTCCTGCCGGCTAGGCGGGACCGTCATGTCAGCACACCATTCGAGACGGGCCATCTCCGCGGCTACGAAGGACCTACACCCCACCATTAGGTTCCATCGACCCGGACCGGGAGTTCTGTCTCGCCGTACCGTCCGTGGCGTACGTGACGGTGCGCTCCGGGGTCCCAGTCTGAGGGTCCCACGAACTGATAGCGGTGCACACCTTAGCCCACTATCACGAGAGGGGGCGTTCTGTGTCCTACTCTTGTATGTAGCCGCAAGCAATGGAGATGCCCGTTGATTGGGCCTGGCCGGCGATTTGGAAAAGCAGGTTTTGGGGGACCGGCGGCACCTTTGTTAGTTGGTCGAGAAGATAGTCGAGGACGACTTTCGCCGGATCTATTACACCGTTCTCTGCAACGCTGGCCGCGATGTCCTCCAAGTCCCCGGCCGCACTATATAGGCTCAAGATGTCATCAATGTCACCCAAGTTGTTGAATGCTTGTTCAGCGGCGTTGTACGCCGTGAGGGTTGCGCTCCAACAATTCCCTCGATCGCTAGGGTAGGCGAGCCAACCAAGATGCAAGTCCAGCCACGCGTATGACCCCTCCTCATTCTGGGGCGCGCCATCAGCTTGCGGTTGGCTGAACGGGTCGTACAGGGCTGCGAGCATCCATGCCTCGTCGGTTTCGGCCTCACCGTTGGTAGGCATGGGCATGGTGTCGCTCCCAATTTGGGGGTTTGGACCGATGGCGAGGGAGGCCGTCGTGGTAGTAGTTGCCGGCACCCCGGTCGTAGTGGTCGACACGGTCGTGGTTGTCGGTGGGGGCGCTGGGGCCGGGAGCCCTGTGACGTAGACCTCCCCATCTTGGTCCTGATCAGCAAAAGGTGCCCCGACGAGAGCGAGGTCTCCATCTAGGGCCACTGAAGTACCGAAGGCGCTGCCCTGAACTCGTCCCCCTAGCGGGACAGTCCCGGTACCCAGTAGCTCCTCAGACTGTTTCCATGCGTTGCCCGTTTGAGTGAAAATGTAGGCTCGCCCGGCGCCTCCAGAACGACAGCGCGCACCAACGACCATGGTCCCGGCGGTGATTGCCACTGAAGCGCCGAAGCAGTCAGAGCCCATGCGAGATGGTCAAGACAACTGCGAGCGGCGTGAGCGGTATCGCCGATCAGCATACTGACCCCATCTGGGGGAGGCTGGAGGTTGGTCACTATAAAGACCTGCTGTCGGCCTTCCGCTTCCTGGTGAGACGTCAGGGTGTAGGGCTTGGTCGCTTTGTACTCCCCGATGGCACCGTGGAGCATTCGGCACTGATGATCGGCCCACGCGGCTTTACGGAGTACGCGCTGGAGCCGTTCCTCGTAGTCTGGGAGGGTCATGACCGACGAACCGGAAGACGAACCCACACAGCAGACCCCACAAGGCGTCGACTATACCTGTCCCGAACAGGGGAGACGTGCTCCGTGACCTGGAGGCGTTAGTTAGCAACGGGCCGAAGCAGGCATTGGGCGCACACTCCCGATCCGAGCCATAGGTGGCCCTCCACTGCCTCAGGGTGGAGCCCATCCCGACATACCCAGGTCGGGAGACGGCGCTTGCCGAGCTTGCCGGGTGGTCGCCAACCGGAGACTCGATGGAGACGCTCGAAGCCAACACGGGGGTGGTGGGGGTCAGGACCGCGAGCCCCGCTGCCAGCGCAAAAGCCGCCCTGCACTTCATCTCGCTCCTTTCGTAGGTAGGAGCACAACCGTAGTCCCGTCGGCGTCCCGCCTCCCGGCGACCTCCACAGGCCGGCAGCTCGGGCGTGGCACAATCTCGTAAGCGATGAGTGCTACCAAACCTGCCGGCCGGGCCGCCCCTGACAGCCGACCCCCCGGCATGTACCGAGCCCCGACACAGCGCGCCGAGGCGCTGGGTGTCGACACGGTCCGCAACATCGTCAAGGGTGAGTTGGAGTGGGAGTTCTACCCGCAAGAGTTGCCGGAATGGGGCGTTGACGCGCAGGTGGGGATCGTCGATGCTGACGAGTTGGTCACCGGGCAGCTCATCGCACTGCAGATCAAAGGCGGGGCCTCCTACTTCTCAAAGGAAAACAAGACTGGGTGGCTGTTTCAGGAAAACAACGACCACCTCGCTTACTGGCTCGGGCAGTCGCTCCCAGTCGTTCTCGTACTGGTGGCTCCCGACGGCACTGCGTACTGGGAGCACTTCAATACGCGCACGATCAAGGAGAACAAGAAGGGCTTTTCTCTCACAGTCCCGCGTTCGCAGGTGTTCAACGGCGCCGCACGAGAGAGCCTCCTCCAAATAGCCGGTCGTTGCGGTGGGCTGGTCGCGGCCCTGCCTCGCAATTATGCTGTCCTCCCATCGGACGCCCGCCGTTGCCTCGAGCGGGCGGCCCTGGTCGACGCCCTGGCCGGGGCGCGGCTCGCCGACAGGCTGGCGGAAAAGAGAGCCAAGCCCCAGTACGTGGTCAGCACCGTTCTCTCCGTACCACCCACGTGGCTAACCCTCTCTCCGGCAGTCCACGACTTGTGGCTCGCTCTCGCCTCGTTTGCCAGGGAGCACGCTTTTGACCGCGAGGCGAGCCAGGGGTTCCTCAATGCAGCCGAATCCGGTGGCCCTGGCGCTGCGAGAGCCAGGGCCCTTGCTGGTCTGTCCTTGATGTTTGTAGATCGGGAAGCCGCCGGGGGACACCTCCGGGTTGCCAGGGGCGGGGGCGCAGTGCTGTTGGCCGACGTTGGGTTGGCGTTCCTCGACGTACCCCTAAATGACGCCCGCGCTGTTGAGGTACCCCCTTCAATGCGCGATGCCAGCGCTGACGATCTCAACGCAGAGCCCACGGTGCTCAACTTCCTGGCGGAGATGGCCCAGCGCAGGGGCGATATCGAAACCGCTTTGGACTATCGAAGACGTGCTCTCCGCTACAGTCTGGACGACCCCAGCATGGCGCTCGCGCTGGCGAGGACACTGTGGCTGAGGGTGATGAAGGCGAAGAGCCCATCGCTCCGGGACGAGCGCGAGGCATTGCAACATGCCCAGGCCGCGTTGCAGGACCGCAGACGATGGGCGGGGCCTTCGGCCGAAGCACTCGCCCTCCTTTTGGAGATCCATATCACTAGCCATAATCTGGCGATGGTTCTGCGCGCCGCGCTGCCTGTATCTGAGGGCGGGACGGCCTTGGAATCCGAGTCTCGACAGCCAGAAATAGCAGGGCATGGCGGCGCCGTTGCTCATGGGGTGGGCAATGTCCACGCGTTCGAGTTCTTCAAGGCCCAGTTGCAAGACGGTCCAGAGCTCCACGAACTTCAGGCCATCGAACGTGAAGAAGGTCTGGCAGCCCCGGATCAGGTTGCACTCTGGGAGAACATCCTGGACGAGGCGACCGACGACGAAATGGTCGTTCGCTGTGCCAGGCGGTTAGCGAGCCTTGGTGCATGGTCGCAGAAGTTAGATCACATGCATGCGCGTTCGGTTCTCCCCGAAGACATCTACGAGACGCTCCGAGCTGTCTGCCGAGCCTGCGCCGGTGAACTGGAGATCGGGCTGGCGAAATTGCGGGACTTGGCCAACAATACATCCCAGGCGGCGATGGAGCTCGTCCTTGTCCTGGAGTCCCACGATGTCGAGGCTGCGATAGATGAGTGCGAGCACCAGATCGAGCGATGGCATCGTCCAGATCTGCGCACTCACCTCATAACCCTGCATATCCGTCATGGGGGCGAGGAGCGGGCTGCTGAGCTCGTGGAGCAGAACATCGCTAACGAGTCCTTTGCGGCTGAGATACGTCTGGCTTGGTGCAGTTGGTATGTCCTGTACCGGGCGAGGAGGGGTGAGTTTGCGCCGGCTGTGGCCTTGGCGGAGGACGGCCTTGCGCTTGGTGAGGACGCCAATCTTGCCTGGAACCTGGTGTCGGCGTTGGTCGAAGATGGCAAGTTATCTCGGGCCAGAGAGGCCCTGGCGCGCTATCGCCCGATGCCGCTCTCAGAGGACGAATGCCGGCTCTGGCTCCGTTTGCACTTGGGCACCGATGTCAGCGCCGACGACGCGAGGCAAATGGTGCTCCTTGTACGTGACCAACCCCCCGGGCCGGTCCGGGACATGGCCGTGACCCTGCTCGTGCGGGAAGTCATTCTTCGGCCGGAGGCCACGGGGCGGACGCCGTACCCCGCTGAACTCACCACAGAAGTCAAAGAGTTTGTCGAGTTATTCAGGCATGTGCCGGGCGCACATATCTTTGACGCGAACGACGATGAAGAGATGCGTCGAGTCCTCGAGCATGAGCAGGTCGATCCCGGCGAGTTCGAGAGGCTGCGCAGTCAGGTGCGCAAGGACGCGGCCAGCACGGCAGACATTGCGGCGTTGGTCCAGCGGCCCTACGGGACGGCCCTCCTGCAACGACCGGGTGGGGCACTGTTCGCTTTCGATCTTAGTTCCGCCCTTCGGGGGGTGGGTGAGGCGGCTGCTAAACGGGCCATGGCCGAGAGGTGCTGCGTTGTGGATCTCTCCGCGCTCCACCTCACGAACCTGTTGGATGAGGACGACCGTCTCCTCACCCGTGGGGCTATTGGAGGGCTGGTCTTGCCCCGCTCGGCCGTAGAGGACGCTGTTCGCACCCTCGACGACATGCGGACCCTTGAGATCGCGAGCTTCACAGGTTCACTCCAATCAGATGGGACACTCGACACCGAGGTCCTCTCTCCAACGCAGCTGGCCTTTCTGGAAGAGTTTGCGAGGGCCTTGGAGGCGAGCGTGGCAACCGCTGAGGTCGAAAAGATCACGCCGTCGGCTGGGGCAGTCGAAGACAGCATTTGCCTTGCCCAGGAGAGGGGCTTGTCCTTCTGGTGCGACGACAGCCTGCTTCGCCAGCGAGCTCGCGGTCGTCGTGTCGATTCGTTCTCCACGTTGGATATCCTTTCGGTCCTCCACGCGGCAGGCACTATCGATCCCCGCCGTGCTTATCTCGCCTTGGCGGTCCAGTGGGCGCTGGACCTACCTCTCGATGCGGCCGACATCTCTACCCTGGCAGCTGATCTTGACTGGGACCAGGGTCCCGCACATGCTCAATTGTCTCGGCGCGGCTGGTGGCGGTGGCAAGCCGAGATCTGGCAGGACACTTGGTACCGTCTGGCGAGTGAGGCTGGCAGATGGGGGGCGGACGCACTTGTGAGGGCGACAATCGCGGCCCTGACTGGCAGCATCGACGCCGCCCCAACAGCGCTTGGCACTCAGCGCTATCAGGAAGTCGTTGTGCTTGCTCTCGCCGCCAACCAGAACGCTCCCTCCGCTGTACCAACCGACTTCCTCGACCAGTTGGCAGCCCGCGCGGCAGACCCTCGACTCCCTCCGCGGCCCCCATTCGTGTTGCATGCGCTCTCGGAGTTCTTTGCCACCAAAGGCGCGCCGGAGCCGTTGAGCTTGGCGATGAGCTTGTTGCCAGGAGTTGCGCCGTTGCGGGCGGATTAGGTTCGGGGCTTCTGCGACCACTCATATACAAAGCCGGCCGGGAGCGCCGGAGCGGCTCTGCTCTGATACCGCAGAAAGGGCTACTCACGGTCTGCGACGCTTGAGGGAATAGTGCTGGTCCCGGCCTTATCGCAGCTAGACCACGTGGGGAGGGTTGTTTGGGTCTATGGCTATGTCCCGTGGGGCGGCTGTTACCGGCGTGACTTCCTGACAACGACTGTGGTCTTATCGGCGTGGATCTTTGAGGACGGACTCGTGCGGAACCCGTCGTCGGGTAGCAGCATTAGCGGAACAAGAACCAACGCGATCGTCGGCGGCAGTTGCCCGTTGGGCGGCGACCAACACCGTGGATCGTGAACGAATACCCTGCTCAGGTGGCCTGTCGCCGAGGGATAATCGGCCGACTGTGCTCTCCACATTGTGCCTGTGAGGAGCGTCAGAAGGGGACCAGACTGTGGAAGGGACACGACCCCTGAGGACCGCCGTGAGCAGGGAGAACGCGCCGTAACGTTGTTTTCTGGTCCGCTAATGCTGCTACCCGACGCCCAGCACCATGTTCGTCAAAGAGAAGGTAAATTCCCTCATTGTCAGCCTCGTCGACCCCGATGGCTTCATCGCTGTCGTCGAAGCTGATGGGCAGACGTAGGCGGACCAGAGGACCCGTGCGTGTGCAGTCATCTATCCCCTTACGGAGCCCCGAGGTGTTGGACTCACCGGCGCCGACCATCGCCGTACTTGGCGGCGCGTGTGATCGCCGCGTCGGAGCTGAGGGCCGATGGCTGATGGCTGATGGTCACTCACGGGACATTGGTCTTCTGCCGCTGCGCCACCGCGGGCATAACGACCGTAGTCAGCGGATCAGCTCGGATGGTACCTGGAGGTCGTTGCGCCCGTAGAGCGCGGTTACCGCGGCCGGGTCGTCAGCGGCACAAGCAGCGGCAATCGTGTCGAGGAGCTCGTCGTAGTCGGCGCCGGTCTCGCCTTTGTAGGCCGCCGTCATGCGGCCCCACTCGTCCCAGGGGAGGGTCTCGACTTTGTTGAGGGCAGCGAGGTCTTTCACGGTGTTGCCGCGGATCTCGGCTGCGCCCCAGTTGTCGGTCCCGTAGACCCCGAAGGTGGTAGCGTCGATGTCGCCATGCCGGAACGCGCTCCACGCTTCTCCACCGGTGAGGAACTCCCCGGGGCGGAGGTCGTCGGGGTGGGGCAGTATCTCTTGGCCGAGGATCTCCGAGTCCATGCGGACCCATCGTGACCTGGCGTCGTCCCAGTATTCGGTGATCCAGTGATCGAGGCCCTGTGCCGGCTGGAAGTAGGTCGCGAACCCGCAGCGAACCCGGGCGCGGATGCCACGGTGGCGCAGTAGCGCGCAGCTGATCACCGCGAAGTGCCGGCAGGTGCCGATCACGCGTTTGTCCGGCTCGCGCAGCACGCTCACCGGCGCCGGGTCTAGCGCCAATAGCGCCTCGAGGAGCGTGGCGGCGGGACGGATCTGGTTTTCCGCGAAGCGCTCGGCGGCTAGCCCGAGCGACTCAGCCTCGCTTGGCTGTATCACCAGCCCATGCACGGGATAACAGATCTCGACCGGCTCGCCGGCGACGTTCGCCAACGCCTCCGAGCTGATCCCGTCGAGTCCCGTGAGCGGGCCGGGCGTGGCGTAGTCGATTATCCCGACCATGTCGCACGATCATAGACATCCGGTTCACCGAGCGGGTGCCTCGACGACTCTCTGGCCCGTCTTCTCCGTTGCGAGGTTCTGGCGGCCGAGGGCAAACCGAAGAACCCTCTCGAGGTGCTGGGTGAGCCAATCCCGGATGACTGGAGACACCATGGGGGTCTCCGGTTCGATGTGACCATCGATGTCACTCCGCTCGAAGAGGGGCGCTTCGGCACCGTGGCAGTCTGCGCTGGCGTCTGCGAGTCGATCGCTGGGTCAGCGTGAGCCGGGCGCAGAACGACCACTCGTCGAGCTGAGGCCAGTTGTGCTGACACGCCTGTTACCGGCGCTCTGTTCGCCTAACCTCGCTGTTTCACGCAGGCATGCCAAGGTCATGATGGAGAGCTGCAAGGCGCTTCAATGACCGCCTGAGGCGCTGTCCGTGACGAAAGCCGGGCCGTTGCCCCGTCGTGGCTCGTCCC
>Ga0182027_10014816_pt1 | contig 10766 bp, 11 predicted proteins | sample 712E1DmetaG_FD_121300 | JGI IMG/M metagenome (GOLD analysis project Ga0182027, IMG submission 121300) | Permafrost microbial communities from Stordalen Mire, Sweden - 712E1D metaG (Illumina Assembly) | ecosystem: Environmental > Terrestrial > Soil > Wetlands > Permafrost | place: Sweden...
AGCCTGCTCTGGGCGAATCGCCGGCTGGACCTCGGCCTCTCGGCGGTTCTGCTGACCCGCAATCCGGCGGCGTTCCAGGCGCGCTCGCCGCACTTGGCTGAAGACCCGGCCGTGACGCTCCAATCCGGCGATGCCGCGAGCTTCCCATTCCCGGAAGGGACCTTTCCGTGGGTGATCCATGCCGCCGCGGAACGATATGTCCCGCCGGATCGAGACCACCCGGTGGCCACCTTCGACGCCGACATAGCGGCCACCCGCCGCGCGCTCGAGTTCGCCCGCTCGCACGGCGTCAAGCGGTTTCTGTTCACCAGCTCCGGAGCGGTCTACGGCCGGCAGCCTCCGGAGATCGCGCACATTCCCGAAGAATATCCCGGCGCCCCCAGCCCGTCCGACGCCGGCTCGGTTTATGGGCAGGCCAAGCGGGTTTCCGAGTTTCTCTGCTCCAGCTATGCGAGTGTCTACGGGTTCGACGCGCTGATTGCCCGGCCCTTCGCGTTCGTGGGGCCGTATCTGCCCCTGGACGAGAATTACGCCGTTGGAAACTTCATTCGCGACGCGCTGGCGGAGGGCCCAGTGCGCATCGAAGGCGATGGCACGCCCTACCGCTCGTATCTCTACGCCGCGGATCTGGCAATTTGGTTATGGACCATCCTCTTCCGCGGCGCGGCCGGGCGGCCGTATAACGTGGGGTCGCCCGAGGCGATTTCCATCGCGGACCTCGCCGGGCGAGTCGCCGCCGAGGTCGCGCCCGGCGCCGGTATTCAAATAGCCCGGCAGCCCGTGCCCGGCGTTCCGCCCGCCCGCTACGTGCCGGACACGCGCCGCGCCGAAACCGAGCTCGGGCTGCGCGTCCGGATTCCCCTCGATGAAGGCATCCGGCGTACCTGCGAGTGGCGCCGGCAGGTCCTCGCCGCGGCCGGGTAAAACTTCATGGTGAAACTGTCCGATTACGTCATTCAGTTCTTCGTGGACCGGGGTATCCACGACATCTTCCTCATTTCGGGAGGCGGCATCATGCACCTCCTCGATTCGGTAGGCCGCAATCCCGGGATGCGCTATTACTGCAATTATCACGAGCAAGCCTGCGCCATCGCCGCCGAAGGCTACGCCCGCGTTACCACGCGCCCCGGATTGTGCATGGGGACCACCGGTCCGGGCGCCATCAACGCACTCTCCGGCATGACCGCGGCGTGGGTGGATTCCATCCCCCTGATTCTGCTTACCGGACAGGTTAGAACCGATATCATCGCCGATTACGGGAAAGTACGACAGGTCGGGCCGCAGGAAGGCAACGTGGTGGCCATGGCGAAACCCGTCACCAAGTACGCCGTCACCGTCAGGGACCCGCTGCAAGTCCGCCGTGAGATGGAAAAGGCGTACCATCTGGCCACCACCGGCCGCCCCGGCCCGGTGGTGATCGAGTTCCCCCTCGACGTGCAAGGAGCGATGATCGACGAAACCAGCCTGCCGCCCTGGCGCGCCGATCCGGAAGAGGCCCCCCAATCGTCATTGGAGGAAGGCGTCGCGGCCGTCATCGACGCCCTGGGGGCGGCCCGGCGGCCGCTGTTCATCCCGGGGAACGGGGTTCACGGCTCGCGGTCGCGTGGGTTGCTCTACGAATTGCTGGAGCGCACCGGCGTGCCGGTCATCCTCCCCTTGACGGCCAAAGACCTGGTCCACGAAACCCATCCGCTGCTGATGGGCGTCATCGGCCCCGCCGGTCAACGCCGCGCCAATTTCGCCGTCCAGAATTGCGATTGCCTCATCGGCCTGGCCGCCGGATTGAACTTGCAGAAGGTCGGCTTCAATCTCGCCGGCTTTGCCCCCAAGGCCCGCAAGGTGTTCGTCGATGTGGACCCGGGGCAACTGAAACACCAGGCCATAAAACCCGATGTCGCCGTACAGGCCGAGATCCATGGTTTTCTGCGCGATTTCCTGCGCCAGAGCGGCGGCATGAGCCTGCGGCCGCCCCAAAACTGGCTCGCCGCCTGCCAATCGTGGAAACAACGATACCCGGTCATGACCCCCGATTACCGCCAGGACGCCGCGCACGTCAATACGTACGTCCTCATGGAAACGCTGTCGGATATCCTCGAGCCCACGGACATTGTGGTAACCGGGAACGGCATCGAGGTGGTCAGTTTCCACCAGGCTTTCAGGGTCAAGCAGGATCAGCGCGCGTTCGGCATCGGCTGGGGCGCCATGGGCTGGGACCTGCCCATCGCCATCGGCGCCTCGATCGGCGGCGGGCGGCGCCGCACCGTGTGCGTGACCGGCGATGGCGGCGTCCAGTTGAATATCCAGGAGCTGCTGACTATCCAACGCTACAATCTCCCCATCAAGATCTTCGTTTGTAACAATCGCGGCTACACGTGCATCCGCGCCACCCAGACTAACTTCTTCAACGGCCGGTTTGTCGGCGCCGACGCGCCGTCCGGCGTGGCCACCGCCAATTTCCGCGGTCTCGCCGCCGCCTATGACATCCCCTACAGCAGCATTCAAAACAACCGCGAGCTGCCCCAAGGCATCGCCGGCGCTCTGGACACGGATGGCCCCGCCATTTGCGAGCTGAATATCGCCGTGAATCAGGGCATCTCCCCGCGCGTCTCTTCCTTCCGCCGCGAGGATGGGACTTTCGAATCGCGCCCACTCGAAGATATGGCGCCGTTCCTGCCTCGCGAGGAAGTCTGGAATAACATGCATCTGTTCGATTCGGAGCAGCTATGACCGGCCGCGACGTCTCCCCGTTGTTCGTGCACCCGGCGGACTCCATCGCCGATGTGATCGCCATCATCGATCGCAGCGGCCCGGTCAGCCTAGCCCTGGTTGTCGATGAGCGCAATCGCCTCCTCAACACCATCAGCGATGGCGACGTCCGCCGCGGCATCCTGGCCGGGCTGGCGCTCGAGGAGCCGGCCTCGCGACTGCTCGAAATCAAGGCCCGCACTCCCTATCCGGAACCCGTCACGGCGCCCTTGGATGCGGACCCGCTCGCTCTCCGGACCATCCTGCGGGAACGCGCCGTCCGCCAACTCCCTCTACTCGACCCGCAAGGCGCGGTCGTCGATATCGTAACCGCGCGCGATTTTGAGGCCGCTCCCACGCCCTTCCGCGCCATCGTCATGGCCGGGGGACGCGGCTTGCGCCTGCGCCCCCTCACCGAAAGCATCCCCAAACCCATGCTGCCCATCGGAGGCCGGCCGGTTATGGAGATCATCGTCGAGCAACTCAAGAATGCGGGCGTCAGGCGCATCCATGTCAGCACCAACTATCAGGCCGAAAAGATCATGGAGCATTTCGGCGCCGGCGAGTCGTTCGGCGTGGAAATCGAGTACGTCAGGGAAGATGAGCCCCTGGGCACCGGCGGCGCGCTGGGATTGATCGAGAAGCCCACCGAGCCGGTCTTGGTGATCAACGGCGATATCCTGACCCAGGTGGATTTCCTCGCCATGTACGCCTTTCACCACGACCAGAAGGCCGAAATGACTGTGGGCGTGCGCCGCTACGAAATGCAGGTTCCTTATGGCGTGGTGGATTGCGATGGCGCCATGATCCGCGGCCTCCACGAAAAGCCGCAGGTCAGCTTCTTCGTGAACGCCGGCATTTACCTGCTGGAGCCCTCGGTGTTCGATCTCATCGAGTGCCATCGCCACCTGAACATCACCGACCTGGTGAAGAGGCTGATAGACGCCGGCCGCGCCGTCGCCAGCTATCCCATCTGCGAGTACTGGCTCGATATAGGCCGGATCGAGGACTACGAACGCGCGCAGGTGGACGCCAGCGAGGGGAGACTGGCCAAGCCCCAGGTTGGCTGAAGGAGATGCGTATATGCCTCAAATCGAGATCGCGGGACGTAAGGTCGGCCAGGGCTGCCCGCCGCTGGTGATCGCGGAAATCGGCATCAATCACGAAGGAAGCATCGAAAAAGCCATCCGCATGGCCGGCGACGCCGCCGCGGCCGGGTGCGAGTGCGTAAAATTCCAGTCTCACGTCATCGAAGACGAGATGATCCCCAATGACGTTGTGCCGGGCAACGCCAAGGAGAGCATTTGGGAAATCATGAAGCGCTGCGCCCTCTCCGAGGCGCAGGAGATCGAGCTGAAACGCTATGTGGAATCCCTAGGCATGATCTACCTGTGCACGCCGTTCTCCCGCGCGGCGGCTGTCCGCCTGGAACAGATGGGCGTGAGCGCCTATAAGATCGGCTCCGGCGAGTGCAATAACTACCCGCTCATCGCGCACATCGCTTCGTACCGGAAGCCCGTGGTCCTCAGCACCGGGATGAACAACCTCGACAGCATCGCCCCCGCGGTGGAGATTCTCCGGAATGCCGGCGTTCCCTATGCGCTCCTGCACTGCACCTCCATGTACCCCACGCCATACTCCAAAGTGCGGCTGGGCGCGATCGAATCGCTGGCCAGGCGCTTCCCGGACGCGGTGGTCGGCTTGAGCGATCACTCCCTCGGGAATTACACCTGCCTGGCCGCCGTGGCGCTGGGCGCCGCAATCCTGGAGAAGCACTTCACCTCCGACAAGTCCTGGCCCGGGCCGGATGTGCCTATTTCCATGGATCCCGTCGAGCTGCGCGACCTCGTGCGCGGATCGCGCGCGGTCTTCGAGGCTTCCGGCGGCGTCAAGGACATTCTGCCCGAAGAGCAGCCCACCATTGACTTCGCCTATGCCTGCGTCGTGTCCATCCGCGACATCGCCGCCGGTGAGGCCCTCACCATGGAGAATGTCTGGGTAAAGCGGCCGGGGATCGGAGAGATTAAGGCCGTCCATTTCGAATCCGTCCTCGGGAAGAAAGCCGCGCGCGCGATCCCGTTAAACGCTCAACTGCGTTGGGGGGACCTCGCGTAGACCCATGACCTCCGGCGCACTTTGTGGGGCAGGCGCTATCGCCTGCCAGAACAAACGAACGGTGGCGGTCTTCACCGGCAGCCGCTCGGAGTACGGGCTGCAGTTTCCCATTCTGCGGGCCATCGCCGCCGACCCGCGGCTCGACTATCGCCTCTTGGTGGGAGGCGCGCATCTGGCGGAGGACTTCGGCCGTACCGCCGCGGAAATCGAAGCCGACGGCTTTCGCGTCGCGCATGAGGTACGCGTCCCGGTGCGCCCTCCTTCCGCCGCATACACGGCGCAATCCATTGCCGATGGCGTTCAGGCCGTGAGCGGCCTCCTGGCCGAGGGCCCCCCCGATTTCCTGTTGGTTTACGGCGATCGGTTCGAGAGCTTCGCGGCCGCCATCGCCGCCACTCAGATGAACATACCCACGGCGCACGTGGAGGGCGGCGATTACACCGAGGGCGGCGCCTTGGACGATTCCGTGCGCCACGCCATCACCAAGCTCGCGCATCTGCATTTTACGACCAACGCCCAGGCCGCCGAGCGCGTACTCCGCCTTGGCGAGGAGCCCTGGAGGGTCTTCCACGTCGGCCTTCCCACGCTCGATCTCGCCCGCGAGGGCCTCTTCACGCCGCCGGAAGAATTGATCGCCGAATTCGGCCTCGATATCGCCCGCCCAATCGTGTTGTTTTGCCAGCATTCCGTAGCCTCCGAATACGAGCAGGCGGCCTGTCAGGTGCGCCCGTCCCTGGAGACGCTGGCATCGCTCGCCGCGCAGGGATTTCAGGTTCTTGCCACCTGGCCGAACAACGACGCGGGCGGGGCCGCCATCGGCGCGGAGCTGGAGGCCCTCGGTCGGCGGCGACTCCCCGGAGTGCGGCTCGTAAAGAGCCTGGGGCGCAAGCGCTTCCACGGCATGCTCCACCTGATGGGAAATACGGCCGCCGGCGTGCTGGCCGGAAATTCGTCCGCCGGAATCAAGGAGGCGCGCGCGTTCGGCTGCCCGTGCGTCAACATCGGCTCGCGCCAGCGCGGCCGGCTGCGCGCCGCCAACGTGGTGGACGTCGGATACGATGCGGCCGCCATAGCCGGCGCCATTCGCCAATGCGTGTATGACCGCGCTTTCCGTGAACTGTGCCGCTCTTGCGACAATCCCTATGGAGAAGGCCATGCCGGGGAGCGCATTGCGGAGGTCCTGGCCACCATTCCGCTCGGCCCCGCGCTCTCCCGGAAAAAGATGGCGTATTGAAAACCTATGCCCTTCATCAGCATCGTAACCGGCTGCTACAACGAGGAAGAAAACGTCCGCGAGCTTTGGGAGCGCGTCACCCGCGTCATGCGCGATGAGCTTCCCGGCTATACCTACGAGTTCGTCTTCATCGATAACGCCTCCGTCGATAAGACCGTCGATGTTCTGCGTGAAATCTGCCGCCAGGATGCGCGCGTCAAGGTGATTGTCAACAACCGCAATTTCGGGTGTCTTCGCTCCGGCTATCACGCCGTACTTCAGGCCCGCGGCGAGGCCATCGTGGTTATGGCCTCCGATCTCGAAGACCCGCCCGAGATGATTCCCCAGTTCGTCCACAAGTGGGAAGAAGGCTTCAAGCTGGTTCTCGCGCAAAAGGAATCCAGCGAAGAAGCCGCGCTCTTCTATGCCATCCGCAGGCTGTACTACTACATCATCGGCAGGCTTTCGGAAGTCCCGCTCATCAAGAACGCCACCGGGTTCGGACTCTACGACCGCCGCGTGATTGAGGATATCCGCGCCATCGACGATCCCTACCCCTATTTCCGCGGTCTGGTTTGCGATCTGGGCTACACGCCCTGCCTCATCCCCTTCCGCAAGCCCATGCGCAAACGCGGATTCACCAAAAACAATTTCTACACGCTGTACGATCTTGCCATGTTGGGCATCACCAATCATTCCAAGGTGCCCTTAAGGTTGGCCACCTTCGCCGGTTTCTGCACCGGCGCGCTCAGTTTTGTCGTGGCCTTTGCGTACCTCGTCTACAAGCTGGTCTTCTGGAACAGCTTCCGCGTGGGCACCGCGCCCATCGTGATTGGCATGTTTTTTCTGGGCGCGGTGCAGCTCTTTTTCGTTGGGATTCTGGGTGAGTATATCGGCTCCATCTATACCCAGGTCCTGCGGCGTCCGCCGGTCATCGAGCGGGAAAGAATCAACTTTGACTGAGATCGCCCGCTGTGGGGTCGGTCCTTTGGGCCTGCCGCCGGCTCTTTAGCCGGCGTTCTTCGGCCCCGCCGCACACCCCTTTCGACCCCCACCCCCGCCAGCAGCTAAAATGCGGAAGATGCCCGGCGCCCTGCGCGACTACCTGGCCGAATCCAGCGTTCTTCTAACCGCTGCCGCCGGCGCTGTCCCCCAGCCTGCCGCCGATGCCGCCGTGGACGCTGTCGTGCGTGCGCTCTCCGCCGGTAAGCCGCTGCTGGTCTGCGGCAACGGCGGCTCCGCCTGCGACGCCATGCATATCACCGGGGAACTGGTGGCGCGGTTTCTTGAGGAGCGCCGGGCCCTGAAAGCCATCTGCCTTTCCAGCAATTCCGCCGTTATGACGGCCTGGAGCAACGATCACGGCTTTGCGACGGCCATCGCCCGCCAGGTGGAAGCTTACGGCGAGCCGGACGCGGTCCTCCTGGGCATCAGCACATCGGGCAACTCGGAAAACATCGTGGCGGCTTTCGAACGCGCGCGAGAAATGGGAATGTTCACCATTGCGCTCACCGGCGAAGGCGGCGGCAGATTGGCCGCTCTGGCCGATTGCCTTCTGGCCGTTCCCTCTCGCCGTACCCCCCTGATTCAGCAGGTTCACGTTTGCATTTACCATTATTTGTGCCAGCAAATCGAGCAGCGGATGATGGAGAAAGATGCTCCGCCGATACCACTGGCGGCGCCGCCGCCGTAGGGGCCGGGCATGCCCGGCCCGCATTGCCCGCGCGTAGTCATGACTGACCGAATGAACCCGTCCAGGCAGCCCGTCTTCGCCGCCCTCGCCGCCTATTTTCCCCCCGGTCAGTTCCTGCGCTATCTATTGGTGGGAACCTGGAACACCGTCTTCGGCTACGCCGCGTATGCCACCCTGACGGCTGTTCTTACGCCGCTTATCCCCTACAGCTACATGGCGGCCAGCCTGCTTGCCAACGTCGTGAGCATCACCGTGGCTTTCCTGGGGTACAAGTGGTTCGTGTTCAAAACCAAGGGCAACTACCTCCGCGAATGGGCTCGTTGCGTCGCTGTGTACAGCGGCGCCATCGCCATCGGCCTTGTGCTCCTGCCCATTCTGGTCGGCGTTCTTCGCCACTATACCCGCTACCAGCGCCAAGCCCCCTATATCGCCGGCGCCATGCTCACCGGCGTAAGCGTGGTGTTCAGCTTCGTCGGCCATCGAAAGTTCTCTTTCCGGGTGCGCCCATGAGGACCCGATGATCGAAGCTTCCCAATGCGTGATTTGCGGCAGTGATATTCGCCGGCTCAAGCGGGCCCTGGTGGCCCCCTTCCTGGCGAGACGGATATGGGGCCGGCCGCCGTTCTGCGTAGACCTGGTCCAGTGTAACGCCTGCGGATTCCTGTTCTACAACCCGCGCCTCGACGCCGCCGAGGAAGGCCGCCTTTATGCCGGCTACCGTTCGGAGGAGTACCAGCGGATGCGCCACGCCTCCGAACCCTGGTATACCGTAAGCTTCAATGCGGCCCTGGCCTCGCCCGGCGCTTTCGAAAACCGCCGGCGAACGCTGGCCGCGATACTTCGCCGCCACGCCGGTGAACGGGAAATTGGGCGCGTTCTGGATTATGGCGGCGACCGTGGCGATTTGGTGCGCGGGTTGATCGGCGGGGCCGCGGCTTTCGTGTACGACATCTCCGGCATACCGGCCGTTGACGGGGTGACCGCAACCACCGATCCAGCCGCGTGCCAAGCCGATCTTATTATCAATAGCAATGTATTGGAGCATGTCGGGTTCCCGCGCCGCTTGGTGGAGGAGATTCTGAAAGCCGCTCCCGCGGGGGGTATGGTATTTCTGGAAGCGCCCTGCGAGTCGCCGTTTCAGCCTTCCAGGATATTCAGGCGCGTCGCGCAGACCGGGATCGTGTCTCTGATGCGCCCGTCCCTGGCGCGGTCGGTCGCCCGTCCCGCCGGGCTCTATATGATGCATGAGCACATCAATTACTTTACCGAGCGATCCTTGGCCGCTCTCATGCGTTCCTGTGGCTGCGCGGTAATTGCGGCGGGCGGCTACGTCGAAGATGCTTGTACGGGAAAAGGAGATATGGCATGGTGCCTGGGGACGGTTGCATAGCATCCGATGGGGCCGGTACGGCTTTGTCCGGGGAACAGCTTCTGGCCGCCCTGGAAACTTCGGCGCCGGAGCCCGCCGCCGGCTTGCCGGAAGAACTCTTCCTGCTCATCAGCCGGCTCACTCCTCTGGTGAACGTGGACCTCCTGGTCCAGGACGAACGACGCGGGACCTTGCTCACCTGGCGCGACGATGAGTTCTACGGCGCCGGCTGGCATGTCCCCGGCGGCATCATTCGCTACAAGGAGACCGCCGAGGCCTGCATCCGCGCCACCGCGCAAAGGGAATTGGGCGCCTCCGTCGAGTTCGAACCCCAGCCCATAGCCGTGGTTCAGGCCATTGAGCCCCAGCGCCGCGAGCGCGGGCACTTCATCTCGCTGCTCTACCGCTGCCGCCTCACCGCGCCTCCCGCCGAAGCCCTGAGCTTCGCCGGCACCGCCCCCCAACGCGGCCAGTGGGCCTGGCACGTGCATTGCCCGCCAGACCTGATCCTCTCCCAAGCCCCCTATCGCCGCTTTCTGTGAGGTGGGGCCGGGATTTCAGCCGAGTTCCAGAATCCGACGAACACCCGCCTCCACGGTTTCCAAATCCTCGGCGGAGGTTTCACCCGCGCACTCCTGCAGACGCTCCTTCGCGATGGCGCGAATCTGGTCCGTTACGGCCACTACAGCCCGTCCGGCGCAGTGTATCGGGACCAGAAGCGGCGGGCTCGGTTGCGGGGAGCTGGATAGCGGGACCACTACCACCGTACGGCGGCGTTCATTGACGATGTTGGTGGACAAAATCAAGCAAGGCCGCGTCTTGCCGATTTCCGAGCCAACCGTGGGATCCAGCCGAACCCACCAGACTTCACCGCGGCGGGGCATTGTCCCAAGGCTCCACCGTATCCCACGAAATGGCGTCGAACTCCCGCTCTATGGCCATGACGTCCGCGTCCCCATTGGCAACATCGCAGGCACGGGCGAGCGCTTCGTCGCGCGCGCGAAGCCTCGACTCCAGCGCTTCCGCCACGTACCGGGACCTGTCCCGCGCGGGAACGCTTCTGACCAACCTGGTCGCAAGGGGCTCCGGCAGAGAGAAGGTCATCTTTCTGGCAGCCATACAACCATAATGCCATATGGCGATCCGGTATGAGCCGGGCGCCGCCACACTTTCAGGCACGGTTGTTGCGCCTCACCATCAGCCGCAACCCCCCGCCAAAATCCCCGCGATCCGCTCGCACGCCCGCCCATCGCCGTAAGGATTGTGCACCCGCGTCATGCGCGCGTATTCCTCCTCGTCCTCCAGCAGGCGCTCCGCTTCCGCCACGATGCGGTCTTCCGCGGTCCCCACCAGCTTCACCGTGCCGGCTTCCACCGCCTCCGGGCGTTCCGTCTTGTCCCTCAGCACCAGCACGGGCTTGCCGAGCGATGGCGCCTCCTCCTGGATGCCTCCCGAATCCGAGATGATCAGCCGGCAGCGGCGCATCAGGTCCACAAACGGGACGTAGGGGAGCGGGTCCAGCAGCGTCACGTTGCGCGTCCCCCCGAGAATCGCGTACGCCGGGCCGGTCACATTGGGGTTCCGGTGAACCGGGTATACGATCTGTACGTCTTCCCGCGAGGCCAGCCGCG
>Ga0182027_10014817_pt1 | contig 10765 bp, 7 predicted proteins | sample 712E1DmetaG_FD_121300 | JGI IMG/M metagenome (GOLD analysis project Ga0182027, IMG submission 121300) | Permafrost microbial communities from Stordalen Mire, Sweden - 712E1D metaG (Illumina Assembly) | ecosystem: Environmental > Terrestrial > Soil > Wetlands > Permafrost | place: Sweden...
CCGAGCAGACGCCATTGCCACCTCCAATGGCTATACCGGCGGAAACGGGTTTACCGTCCTGGTTGCTGCGAACCCGGCAGACAATCGCCAACTGGACGTAACCATCACCGCACCGGTCCAGACGTTCTTCGTGAGGCTCTTTGGCATCAATCAGTGGACGGTGACGCGATCGGCTCGCGCTGCGTACATCCTGCCGGTGCCGATGGGCAGCCCGTTGGCATACATGGGTGTCGGTTGCTTCGTCCTGAGCACAGGCACCGCTCCCACGTGCAACACAACCGGCACGGGCCAGAGCGGAATAACTACGGCGGGGACGAGCGGCGGTACCTCGCTGGGCAGCCTGGGGGCCTTCGGCGCGGTCATCACGAGGGGTGGCGACGAGTCCAACGGCGATGCCTACCTTCCGACGAATAACTCCGGCGGTAGCCCGACGAACAACGTCTTGTACTCCGCGCCTCCGACAGGGCAAAACGGGTATAAGGGGTACTTCTACACGGTAAACCTACCGGCCGGCGGCAGCATCCAGATCTTCGATCCGGGATTCTGCGCGATGGGCAGCAACGGCCACGGCGGCTCCTGGGGAACCGGAGACCACTGGATCGGCACCGCAGGCACGCCGGTCTCCACGTACTACTCAGTCCTGGATACCCACAACGTCCCACTCAATCCAGGTGGCTGGACTCCCACGGGGGACGCCTCGGGGTCCACGTTCGAGAATCAGAAGGGGTATGACCCGGCCAACGGGGGCAACCCGGGCGGTGCGACCTCCGGCTGCGACGCCTACCACGACAAGTGGTACACGCTTGCCTCCAGCCTTGGAGCCGGAACGTATGAAGTCGAGGTCACAACAACCAACACCAGTGACGCCACCATCAATGCGAACACCAACGCCGAGAACATGTTCGGCATCATGGCCACCGGCGGCGGCTCGGTAGCGGTCTACGGCTACGACAAGATGGCCGTCTACAACAACCTGATGGCGACCGGTGTTCTCCAGCAGTTCTACATGGCCAAAGTCGACCAGCAGACAGGCGCAGGCAAGACCTTGACCATCGACCTATTCGACGTCGGCGACTCCACGGCCGGCTACATCCAGATCTTGGGCCCGGACGGGCCCGCCGGGACCCAACGCGTCATCCCCAACTTCAGCTACTCCACCTACAACTACAATGCGAGCGGCATAAAGGTGAGCCCGGGCAACTGCATCGCGGGCAAGTCCGACGCCTGCTCGGCATCCGGCCGCGACAGGATCACGGTCGCGACGTCTGCAAATGGCAGCAGCTTCAACAACACCTGGATCGAGATCACAGTTCCACTCTTGACCACTTACGGTCAACCCGACACTTGTGGGACCACGTCTGACCAACCGTGTCTGTGGCAGGGCGGCTGGTGGCAAGTGCAGTACAACGTCACTGCCGGCAACGACACCACGACCTGGTCGGTCAACGTGAATGGCAACCCGGTTCACCTGGTGCCGATCCCATGAGCCAGACTCCCTAACAGCGGAAAGGCCCCGTCTGACGGGGCCTTTCCATTTTGCGGGCCAGTGCACGCTCGTGGCGGAGCCGCCGGGCCGGATACGTGTTCATCCTCTGCTACGATGCGCCCATGGATGGCGTGGTCCTGGTGCTCAATCAGAACTATGAGCCACTGAACGTGTGCAATTTGCCGCGCGCCTTCCGGCTGGTGTTCGGCGAGCGAGCCGAAGTGCTCGAGTACGACCACCAGATGATCCGGACGCCGCGGGCGGATTACCCTGCGCCCGCCGTCATCCGGCTTCAGCACCAGATCCGCCGGCCGCGCCCCCGAGTGAAGCTCACTCGGCGCGAAATCTTCCTGCGCGACGGCTACACCTGCCAGTACTGCGGCCGCCAGAGCGGCGACCTGACGCTCGACCACGTCTTGCCGCGACACCGCGGCGGCACCCACACCTGGGATAACCTCGTGACCGCTTGCAAGGGCTGCAACCACCGCAAGGGCGGGAAGTTGCTCGAAGAGGCGAAGCTCCGGCTGGCACGCAAGCCGGTCGAGCCGCGCTGCGACGTGTACTCGGTGTTCACCCCGTACCTGCGCGACGACCGCAACGAAAGCTGGCGCTCGTACTTGTTCCTTGGCAACTGAGCGAGGCCCGGGCGGGCCGGGGTCGGGCGGGCCGGGGTCGGGCGGGCCGGGGTCGGGCGAATCCGCGGCGCCTTTCGGCGGATCCGAGCTCCCACTCCCGCCGCCCGTCGGCAGCCTCATGGACACTCTCCAGAGCGCCGGACATGCCGCTTACGTCGTGGGCGGCTGCCTGCGCGACACGCTGCTGGGCCGCGAGCCGGCGGATTGGGACCTCGCGACCGACGCTCCGCCGGATCGGGTCGTGGCCCTGTTTCCCCACGCCGTCTACGAGAACCGATTCGGGACGGTCGTGGTCCGGAAGGTCGGGGTTCAGTACGAGATCACGGCCTTCCGGCGCGACGCCACGTATTCGGACTTCCGGCATCCCGACGCGGTCGAATTCGGCGAGTCGATCGAGGAGGATCTGGCCCGGCGCGACTTCACCGTGAACGCTATGGCATGGGGCTCGCCGGCAGGCGCGGAGCCCGGCTTCGTCGATCCGCACGGCGGGCGCGACGATCTGGGGCGCCGTCTCCTGCGGGCGGTCGGAGACCCGGACCGCCGCTTCGGCGAGGACGCCCTGCGCATGGTCCGAGCGGTCAGGCTGGCGGCCAAACTCGAGTTCTCGATCGAGGCCGAGACGTTCGCCGCGATCGGCCGCAACGCCGATCTCGCCCGCCACCTCTCCGGTGAGCGCGTCTGCTCCGAGCTGCTCAAGCTCCTCTCGGCCCGGAAGCCGTCCATCGGCCTCAAGCTCATGGCCGACTCCGGGCTGCTGGCGGTGATTGCCCCGAACCTGGCTCGCCAGCGAGGTCTGTCCCAGAACAAGATCCCCGGCGAGGACCTGTGGGATCACACCCTCCGCACCGTCGACGCCGCGCCCAATCGCGAAGTCGTGCGCCTGGCGGCGCTGCTCCACGACGTCGGCAAGCCCGACACCCTCGACACCGGGCCGTTCCACGGCCACGAATCGGTCGGGGCGGAGATGGCGCGCGACTACCTGGCGGCCCTGCACGCGCCACGTGCCCTCCAGGAGCGAGTGGCTCATCTCGTGCGCCACCACATGTTCGCGTACGAGCCGGGCTGGGGCGACGCTGCGGTACGCCGCTTCATCCGCAACGTCGGCCCTGGCTGCATCGAGGACCTGCTGGCGCTACGGGCGGCGGACAACGTAGGCAGTGGCCTTCCGCCCGACGCGGGCCGCCTGGCCGAACTCGCGGCCCGCATCGAGGCCGAGCTGGCCGCGAACGTCGTCCTGGGTCGCAGCCAACTGGCGATCGATGGCGCCGACCTCATGCGCGAGCTCGGACTCCCTCAGGGCCGGCTTCTCGGCGAGATCCTGGACGGCCTGACCGAACGCGTCGTGGCCGAGCCGGCGCTCAACGACAGGGCCATCCTGCTCGATCTGGCAAGACAGGCGATATTGGAGCGCGAGATAGAGCAGAATCCCGTTTCTTGAAGTCCACCCGCGAGGCGACCTGATGTTCGAGCTGTTGCTGCAGGCCGACAAAGCGCTGGCGGACGGCTCGCTCGACCAGGCCGAGCGAACGTACTGGCAGCTCATCGAACTCGACTCCCAAAACGCGATCGCGGTCGCCGGCTTGGCGCGCGTGGCGCTGGAGCGTGGCGACGAGAAGAAGGCCCGGGAGTTCGCCGCACAAGCCCTCGGCATCGACCCAGACAGCATCGCCGCCCGCCGCATCATCGACACCCTGACCCACGCCGGCCCGAAGGTGGTCGATGACCCCATTGTCCAGCAGATGCTCGGCGCCGAACGCCTGGAAGCCCTGAGCCACCGCCGCGCGGCCGAGGCCGGAGACTCCAGGGAGGAGGCTTCCCAGGGCAAGAGCCCCCGCAAGACAGGAGCCACCACGTCGCGCGGCCGAACCCGGCCCGACCAGATGCAGCCGATGCCCGCGGAACCTCTGCGCGAACGGCGCAAGGCCGGCCGTCTCGCTGCTGCTGCCGCTGCCGCCGCCGCGGCCCGCGAACCGGTGAAGGCTCGCCACCAAGCCCACCACGCCATGCCGATCGGGCGACGGTACTTCGAGCCCGCGGACCTGAAGGCATCGCCCGGCGACGAGTTCTCCGAGGCCGAGATGGCGGCCGCGATCGAGGCGGTCGACGCCGTAGACGAGTCCACACTGCTCCCGGCCAAGCCGCGCCGCGCGGCGCCCTCAGCCGATCATCAGCGCGGGCGGCAGGCCGATCTCCTCGGCGCCGTTGAAGCCACCGACCCCGACGAGAGCGTCGCTCTCAGGCTGGCCCTGGTCTCCGAAGCTCTGGAGTTGGACGCCGCCGAGAGCAGCGCAGCGCATTTCGACAACGAGGTCACCAACCTCGACGACGAGGCCAACGATTCGTTCGAGGCGGCCGAAGCCGTGGCGTCCTCCTCGTTGCACGCATCTCCGGCAGCGGCCCGCGGGACCCGACCGACCTACATCGTCGACGGCGATCGGGACTTCGATGCCGCCGAGGCCGAGGCGGAAGCTGCCGTGCTCGCCGAAGCCGCGGATGGGTCCACGGCCGAGTCCGATGAGGAGTCCGCGGCTTCGCTCTCTGCCGCAGCCGCAGCCGACGCATTGGCCGAGGCGGCGGATGCCGCAGAAACTGCGGCGGCGGCGGAGGCGATGAAGGAAGTCTCGATAGCCGACGCCGCGGCCGAAGTGGAGGTCTCGAGCGCCGACGCCGCGGCCGAGCCAGAACCGTCGGTGCCCGCGCGTCAGCCACTCAAGATCGACTCGGGCGATGAGCCTTCAGAGGCAGAGGCCGAGGCGCAGGCACTTCGCGAAGCCCTGGCTCTGGTTCTGAACGCCGAACCGCCGGCAGGTCCGGACGAGGGCCCCGGACCCGAGCAGCCGACTGCAGCCTCGGCGCGATCGAGAGTGAGGTCCGTTGGGGCCGCGGCCTCGGGCCGGAAGACTGCGCCTGCCGGCGCCTCCGGGCCCGGAGGCAACGCCGCCGAGCCCGGAGGCGAGGAGCCCGCCGAACCCGGCGCCGCGGCCGCGACACCGGACGCGGCGGAACCCGCCACCGAGCCGCAGCCCCGCCGTGGCGGCATATTCAGACGTATCAGGCACAGCTGATGCCCACGAGGATCAGCGCATGAGCCCGATATTCCGCCGCGAGACTGCACCTCCGCCTTCGACCAATCTGGCCAGCAAGGACTGGTCGATACTGCCGATGCCGGTGAAGTAGAAGCGGGTGGCTCGAAGGTACGCGGCCCGTCGCGCCCGGTGACTGCGGACGGCCAGCCCGACATTGTGGTAATGTCCGCTCGCTTTGGAAACCAACGAGCCGTCTACGAGGGCCGAGGGGCGATCGCCGTCTCTCGCCGCACTTCTTTCATTCATCTGGCCCGGTCTGGGGCAGCTGTATGTCGGTAACCGCCGCCTCGCGGCGCTCTTCCTGGCGCCCACGATCCTGCTCGTGGCCATTCTCGGCTACCAGCTCCGTCAGGGCGTCGTCGTCTTCGGAGCGCGCTTTGCCGACCCCGAGTTCTGCCTCGGCGCGCTGATCATCGTCATCCTGATCGCCATCTGGCGGCTCGCCGCCGTCGCCAACGCCTTCCTCACCGGACAGCAGCGCCGTGATCGCCGCGTCCTGGACCGGTTCGTGGTGGCCGCGTTGGTCGCAATCGTGGTCGTTACCCACGGCTTCAGCGGCGTCCTCCTGGCGACGGCGTACGACGCCACCTCGAAAGTGTTCGGCAGCGACAACGGCCTGCTGGGCGGGGATCTGGCGACGCCGATCCCAACCCCCACGCCAATTCAGACGGCCGGACCGACCGCCAGCCCCACACCCGTGCCGACAGAGTCGCCCAGTGGACGCGTGACGATGCTGTTCACCGGAGTGGACTCGGCCAACGGACGCGATACCCGTTCCTACGACTCGCTGATGGTCGTGAGCTACGACCCCACCGCCAACACCGTTCAGATGGTCAGCATCCCCCGCGAGATCGCCGGCTTCCCGTTCTACTGGGGCGGCAAGGACCACCTTTCGGACTGGATTACCTACCTGCCGAACTATCTGAGAAGCGGCCACATCAAGGGCTCGCCGGATAGCCCGTACATAGCGCTCGTGAACGAAATCCAGTACATCGTGGGAGTCCACATCGACTACTGGACGGTTATGGACCTGAACGGGTTCGTCAAGATGGTCGACGCGCTCGGCGGCATTGACGTCGTCAGCCCCTACGTCATCAACGACCCGACGTACGACTGGCTCGATCAGAAGCACTTCGGCGTGATCATCGGCTCCGGACCACAGCACCTGAACGGCGCCTACGCACTGGCCTATGCCCGCTCGCGCCACGGCGGCGGCAACGACTACAAGCGCGCAGCGCGGCAGCAGCAGGTCATGATGGCACTGCTCGCCAAGATGTCCAAGCCGGGCGCCATCTTCCAGCTGAACAACCTCATCGCTCAGGTTGGATCGAGCGTCCAGACGGGCGCCACGAACCCGGCCAAGCCGTTCCGGCCGAGCATGGTCGCTGACTACATCGCCGCTGCCGAGGCCGTACCCAGCAAGAGTTTCACGAACCTGGTCCTCGGGCCGCCCTACACGAAATCCGTTCCCATGAGTCTCACCGGCGGCAAGGCCTCGATCTGCATGAGCATGCCGCTGGTCGCCGCAGAGTCCATCAAGCTCTTCGGCAAGGACAGCCTCTACTACGGCAAGCCCACGCCGGCGAACGTCTGCCCGTAGCGACTCCCGGCATCCGGCGCAGGCCCACGGCCCTCCGGCCGCTCTAGTCCACGGTCAATGAGGGCGATCCCGCGGTTCCGGCAGGCACCTTTGCCGCGAGCCGCCGCGTACCCAACGAGGCCGGCAGCACCGTCAGACAGCCGGCCGCCACGATCGCGGCCGCGATTGGCGGAGTGAGCGCGCCCGTGGCCAGACCCAGCGACGCCGCCGCCGCCGGCATCCCCAGCTGGGCCGAGGCGGCCAGTCCGTAGGCGGACCACGACCCGGGGGCGGCGATCCTGGCCGCCGCGAGGTGGATGGCGAGTGCCGCGGCGGAGAGGACCAGCGCGAGTCCGATTGCGTCCGGATCGGCCGACAGCGCCCGAAAGTCGAGTTGAGCGCCAAGCAGCACGAAGAACGCCGGCACGAAGAAGCCCTCGGCCAGGCCGGACAGCTGGACTTCGAGCCGGTCGGGCGCCCGGAGGCTCGCCAGCACCAGCCCCGCACCGAAGCCCGCCAGCAGCGTGGAGCCGCCGGTCTGGCCGGCTATGAGCGAGAGCCCGATCAGGAGAACCAGGGCGATGCGGAGCTGGAGCGCCCAGCCACGCGAGCGCGAAAGATCGCGCAGCGTCAAGGCCCAGCGCCGATCTGCCACGTACCGGCCGCCCATCAACGCGCCGACGGTGACCGCCACGATCGCCGCATCGCCGACGAGGGCCAGAGGAATGCCGGCAGCGCCGATCAAGGTCAGAGGCATTATCAGGACGGTCACGGCATCGGCCAGCGGTATCCAGGCCAGCAGGAACGCGATCTGCGGGCCCAGAAGCCCGCGCTCCTTGAGGATCGGGAATGCCACCGCGGCCGAACTGCCCGCCAGGAGCACCGGGAATAGCGCCGCTGGAGTCGACGGCGCGAACCACGCCCGAATCGCCAGCCCGGCTGGTACTGCCAGCAAGGCCACGACGGCGAATGCCAAGCCGGCCGGGCGAGCTCCGGACATCATGGCCGGTCCGCGCATCTGCACGTGCGACCCCGCCACCAGCATCAGCATCACAAAGCCGAGGGCGTACAGGAAGCTGTTGTCCGGGGTCGACGGATCGATGATCGCGAAGCCGGTCCGGCCCAGCACAGCCCCGGCCACGATCTCGCCGACTATGGCGGGCACGAGCGGGCTGCGGCCCGAAGAGGACAGCGGGCCGGCAAGGCCCGCCAGAACGATGACCAGGAGGGCTGCGTACATGCGCTGCCCACTCTAGACGAGCCGAGGCACGCCCGGCGAGACCACGCGGCAGAGTTGGCCCCCTCATGAGGGTCGCACAGGCGTCCGACGTGGTACGGTGCCTCAATGCCGTCAAGCGCACTTACTCCTGCCATTGCCGATGAGATCGCCCGGCTCGGCAGCGCCGACATCATGGTGGGCATTCCGAGCTTCAGGAACGCGGCCACGATCGGCCACGTGGTTCGAGCGGCGCAAGCCGGCCTGGTCCAGTACTTCCCGGACCTGCGTCCGGTGCTCGTCAACGCCGATGCCGGATCCCCGGACGGCACGCAGCGGATCGTGGTGGAGACGGAGCCACCCGGCTATGTCGAGCAGATCCTGCTGGTGCGCCCGACCAATCGGCTGCAGCGCGTCAGCCTGACCTACCCCGAGGTCGACGGCGTCGGCGGCAAGGGCGCCGCCCTGCGGACACTCTTCGAGATGGCGGCCGCTCTCCAGGTGGAGGCGCTGGTCGTGGTCGACTCGGACCTGCGGTCGATCGTGCCGGAGTGGATCGAACTGCTGGCCGGCCCGATCCTCAAGGGCGGCTACGACTACGTGGCGCCGCTCTACTCCCGCCACAAGTACGACGGCACGATCACCAACACCGTCACCTACCCCGTGACGCGGGCTCTGTACGGGCATCGCATCCGGCAGCCGATCGGCGGCGACTTCGGCGTCAGCGGCGACCTGATCCGGCATTACCTGGACCAGGACACCTGGACGACCGACGTCTCGCGCTTCGGCATCGATATCTGGATGACGACCACCGCCCTGACCGGCGGCTTCGCCGTATGCCAGACCAGGCTCGGGGCCAAGATCCACGACCCGAAGGACCCCGGATCGGACCTCGGGCCGATGTTCCGCGAGGTCGTGGGCACGCTGCTGACGATGGCTCGCGACAACGCCGATCGCTGGCTGTCGATTACGGGCAGCCACGAGGTGCCGGCTTACGGCTTCGAGAGGTTCGCCGAGCCTGCCCCGCTCGAAGTCAACACCCTGCGCCTGCTCTCGCAATTCCATACCGGCTCCCTGACGCTCTCCGACACGTGGCAGAAGATGCTCCTTCCGGACAACTACGAGTGCGTGATGGAGCTGGCCCGGGACGCCGGCCGGATGGCGGAGGACGCGGCAAACAAGCTCGGCATCGACGCCGAATCGGGCCAGGGGTCCGCCGGGCACGGCGGGCTGCCCTCGACCGACGATCTGTCCGACGCCGTGGCCGATTTTCACTTCCCCGACGACCTGTGGGCCCGCGTCTTCTACGACCTCATGGTCACGGCAAGTTTCGGCGAGCTGCCGATGGAACGGCTGGTGGCGGCCTTCGTACCGATCTACTTCGGTCGAGTCGGGCGGCTGGTAGTCGAGGATCGGCGACTCTCAAGCGAGCAGGCCGAGGACCGAGTCGATCGCCAGGCGCGCGAGTTCGAGCTGCTCAAGCCGTATCTGGTAGAGCACTGGCAGGCGGCCGCGCGGGTCGCGGGCGGAGTCGGGGCCGCCAAATGACCAGAGTCGCGCTGCCGTCACGCATATTGATCCCGGTCGCCAACCCGGAGACAGCCCAGGAGTTGGTGCGGGTCGGGGCCGCCCTGATGGATCGCAAGTCCGGCAGCCTGACGGTGCTCGGCATCGTGGAAGTCCCGGAAGGGACGCCGCTCTCGGAAGGTGCGACGAGAGCCCGGCAGGCGCGCCGGCTGCTGCAGCGAGTCCTCGACTTCGCCCCGCCCGGAGTGACGATCCACCCCATCGTTCGGATCGGCCGGCGCGCGGCAGAGGGAGTCGTCGAAGCCGCCGCCGAACTCGACGCCGACCTCATAGTCTTCGGCTGGGGCGGCAAGCCGTCGGCCCCGAAGCCGGGCTCGCAGCCGCCCGTATTCAGCTCCACGATCGACGAGGTGGTGCGAGATTCGCCGTGCGACATCGCCGTAGTCAAGCAGGGTGGCGCGACCACGATCGAAAGCATCCTCGTACCGATCCGCGGCGGCCCGCATGCGGCCCTGGCGCTCCGCTTCGCCGACGCGCTGGCGCGCCAGAACGACGCGAAGATCAAGGTCCTGCACTTGATCCCTCTCGGGGTCACCGATGCGATCCGCGGCCAGACCGAACGGGCGCTGGCTCACTTCATCCGACAGCACGCCGAGAGGGACGTCGAGAAGGTCGTCTCCGAGGCCGTCAACGTACGGAGCGAGATTCTCAGAGCCGCCCAGACCACCGACGTCGTGATCATGGGCGCATCGGCGCCGCCGGCCAACGGGGCGCACGAGGGATTCCTGTTCGGGGCGCTGCCCGAGGCCGTGGCGACCAGATCCCCGAGCACGGTGATCGTGGTCAAGACGGGCGCGGCGATCGGCGATTCCACGTTCGAGGAGCTGGCGGCGCGGGCGGAGACGCTCGCCGCGGCGGAACGTGCCGCCAATGACTCGCGGGCCGTGCCCCTGCGGGTCGAGCGCTGGTTCGGGGAGTCCAACTTCCACCATCGCGAGTTCGGCGACCTCGACCGGCTCGTCCATCTCAAGGAGCAGGCCGGGCTGACCGTGAGCCTGGTATTCCCGGCGCTCAACGAAGCGGAGACCATAGGGGCAATCGTCAGGGCCGCGCGGCGAGATCTGATGGAACGCCATCATCTCGTCGACGAGCTGCTGGTCATGGACTCCGATTCGGACGACGAGACGCGCGAGATCGCCGCAGCCGAGGGGGCTCGGGTTGCCATCCACCAGCACG
>Ga0182027_10014818_pt1 | contig 10764 bp, 7 predicted proteins | sample 712E1DmetaG_FD_121300 | JGI IMG/M metagenome (GOLD analysis project Ga0182027, IMG submission 121300) | Permafrost microbial communities from Stordalen Mire, Sweden - 712E1D metaG (Illumina Assembly) | ecosystem: Environmental > Terrestrial > Soil > Wetlands > Permafrost | place: Sweden...
GTAACGTTATCCCGTTCCTGGATCCACGCATGCATTATGCCTATTTATTGTATAAGTTGTGGCCAAATGATGGTTTTGTGGGGCTGCTGCCCGGCATCACTCTACTGTGCCTGCCATTAATTGCCGTTGTTTTGTTTGCAATCTGGAAATATAAAAACCAACTGCATTGGATGAGATGGTTGGCGATCGCAAGCGTTCTGATACTATTTTTCGTAGGCAGTACCCTGGTGAGTATACGGGCTGGTGGGGGCTATGATTTACATAATTATGATTCGCTATTATTACTATTGTTTATGTGTGGTTGTTTTTTTGGCCTGGGGGCGGTTTCACAAGATAAGCTAGTTCATTTGGAAAATGCAGTTCTGGCAAATTATGGTGTATTGTTTTGTTTAATGGCTGTCTCAATATTCTCCGCGTTTCATCCTGCTCAGCCAACTCCATCAAAGAATTTTGGCGAGAGTGCGGATGCCATTCAACAAATTAATTCTCTTGTTAAGCAGTATGCCCAACCAGACCACCCGGTTTTATTTATCGATGAGCGACAATTATTGGTTTACCAGATGGTATCCGAGAACCAAATATATGTTCCATACGACAAAATAGAGTTAATGGAAATGGCAATGGCCAGGAATGCCGGATATAGCCAGAAGTTCTCGGCAGATATCAAGAATCAGAAATTTTCTTTGATAGTCAGTGAAGTGCTGCCGAAATGGATAAAACCCTTTAGTAAGAATAAATTCGATCGTGACTGGTACGAGAACAATGTCTGGGTGGGTGTTGTTTCCACCCCTGTGCTCGCATACTACACCCCAATTTATACCAACACAGATTTAGGGTTTGCAATATACGCCCCTAAATAATGCTCCTAAAAATATCCGGGAATGGCGGCCCATCCTTCCTGAAGCCTGGCTGCGTTCATTTCATTCTTATCCGTTAAATATCATCCATGACAAGGCGAATGCTTGTGGGGAGTCGATGTTAGAGTGACACTGTCATTCTTTGACGGTGTTGGGATTGCCTATGGTGGATATTAAGGGTTGACCGTGAAGGTAAAAACTGCCGACCATGCACCCGGTCCATTCGTACCCCTGGACCGAACGCGCCAGTAAAGCATAACGCCGGTTGGCAGGTTGACCGTGGGCGTGTAGGCGGAAAGCGTTCCAGCCGGACTGGTATTGACCACCAAACTGGAGAAGAGGTTGTTTTTTGAAACCTGGATGGTATAGCCGGTCACACCACTTACGTCCGTCCAATCCAGGGTCGGACGCAGGCCGGTTACGCTGGCTCCATTGACAGGCAGGAAGGGTGCTGGCGCCTGTAACGCTGTTCGGAAAGTTCCAACCGACGACCAGGCGGAAAAGTTCGTCACGCCGCTGACATTATTGGCTGACCTTACGCGCCAATAGAAATTGGTATTGACAGCCAGATCGGGGCTGGTCAATAGGCTGGCAGTCAGGCTGGTCTGGTTGCTGCTATCCACGCTGGGTGACGCGAAGGATGAGCTGGTTGCCACCTGTACCTGATAATAGGCGAAGCTGGTCCCGGATGGCAGGCTGGAGGTGCTCCAGTCCAACAAAGGAGTGGTGGTGAGTATCAGGGCGTTGGAAACGGGGGCAATCAGATTCGGGACCGACGGCGGGTTTCCTGTCGTGAATGTCCATACCTGCGAGTGCCGGCTGGGACCGTTTGGGCCATTCGCCTTGACACGCCAATAATATTTTGTATTTGAAGACAGATTGCTGGTGGCGGTATAGTGTGCCTGAGCGGGGCTGGTATTGATAACCGTGCTGGCGAAATTGCTGACGCTGGAGACTTCCAGGGTATAAGAGGTTGCACCGCTCACGCTATTCCATGTGAATGAGGGCCGTTTGTTGTCCAGCAGGACGCCATTCCCAGGTGCCTGCAAGTTGGGCGGCAGAATGGCCGTCCGGAAAGACCAGGCCGAAGACCAGGCGCCGGGCTGGCCGATGCCATTGATCGCCTGGACGCGCCAGAAATAGGTTGTGTTTGGGGCCAGCGGAGTAATTAATTGATAACCAGAGATCACAATGTTATTCTGGTCCAACGATGTTGTGCTGAATGTACTGCTCGTCGCCATTTGCACACGATAGGTATCGGCCCCGGCCGTTTCCAGCCAATCAAGCCTGGGAATGTAGTTTGTTAGCAAGGCATTTTTAACCGGGCTGCCCATGACTGGCACCGCCGGGATCATCGCGGTGGGTGTCGATGGCATGGTAGGTATGAGTGAAGGGGTAGGTGTCGGCGAGCTGGTGGATGTATTTGTCGGGGTGGCCATCACGGTGGGTGTCCGTGTTGATGTAGGCGTGTTTGACGGCGTGAATGTCAAAGTTGGTTTCAAGGTGTTGGTGGGTGTGGCTGTTTTAGTGGGCGTCAACGTAATGGTCGGGGTGGGCGTCACTGTGGGGGTGACCGTCGGAGTGGCGGCGGCTATATTGGCCTTGACATGCAGCCAGCCTTGAATCGTATCCGCAGTCCATGGGTCCTGACCGAATAACCATTTGCTTAAACTTAATGACCGGCTGCCTGAGGTGGAGGAATTCTGTTCCAGGATGCTGATCGTCCCCGTCCCCGTACCATCCACGTTCACGCTGGTGACGATCGCGGTATGCCCATAGGCGCTGGGTAATCCTTCCGTGATAATATCGCCCGGAATGATGGCATGGGTGCCATCGTTCGCGTAAAAAACCATCGTGCCAGTCGGGAAGTTGTTCTTAATGGTATTTGCATTGCCTTCCCAGGGAGCTATGCCCCATTCCTGGTAAAGGAAACGCATGACCAGTTCGACACATTCGAATTCGATTTCCCCCCAGGCTCCGGGATAGAATTGGACAACGCGGGATTCATAAGGGGATACAAAACTAAACGGTCCGCAGGCCACTACTCCATGCCAGGATGTTCCAAGAGCAAAGGAGTCATCATTGTTGGCTTTATAAAAGTTATTCATGTCACAGACATAACCGCCCCACCAGTCTGGTTGGCTTACATCCGCAATGCCGCTTGAAGCCAAAGCTGAAACACCATCCGTTGTTTCTGAAGGCAACGGGGCCGTGCCAATGTCAATGGCCGTATCGGCTCCATTTGCAGTGCCTGTTTCCTGAATGGAAAACCCAAGGGAGGCCGCCTGCCACTCATTTGCATTCTGCATCCCGGTGTCCCAGGCGATTATGATGCTCCAAAGACGGCCGGCATATACCTCATCCCATTCGATGGTGCGGATAATACCGTTCCCGGATGAAGCTGGCAGGGATGTATCCATTTGAACGCCGGGAACGCTTTCGCCCCAGAAGACCGCGGAGGGACCGTCGGACACGACCTGATCGGTTCTGGCGGATTCCTGATTTCGGACGGCCAGGCGGTAAGCCTCCCCATCCCCAGTGAAAATGGGTTTGCCCAGGCCGGGGGCATACCCGGGAGCAGCGGCTTTGATGTTGACAATGCCATAGCCACTGACCTGATTGAATTGGGCATAGGGTACTTCCGGAACAGCAATATTATCTTCTACGACTTGGAAAGGCTGGCTGGTGGGTGCACAGAAAGTGATCTGCTGCGAAGCCAGGGTGATGCGGATCGATTTTGTTAAGCAATTCCCGGTTTGTGCTGCTGAGGCGCGGTTCATTCCAAAATGCGCCAAAACCAAAATCAAAAGCATTATCCCACACAGGGTATTGCGTATCTGGTGATTGAATTTCACAAAAATACCCTCCGCTCCTGGCGTGCAATTCTAAAATACCGGTTTTGGAAAAAGAACATCCACTTACAATTATAAAGGCTACTACCCATGTTGCAGCCTGACAGTTTCGTAAGCAGGTGGGCTCATTGGGAATTCCCATTGTGAGGCAGAAATTGGGGTGGGAGGCAAATTGGAAATAAAAACAGGGGCTGCCCTTTTGGGACAGTCCCTGTCTATTGGAGAAATGGGAGACCTTACTTGGCGGCTTCCTCTTCTTCTTCCTTCTTGCCCTTTTCAATTACCTCGGGCTCGGTTCCTTCTTCGACTGCGACTTCCTCTGGTGTAACAACCTCTTCGACCTCTTCCTTGGCAGGGGCCGTTGCCAGGACAACCATCTCGTCGGCCGCACTCAGGATGGTCACCTTATCCGAAAGAACGATATCCTTTACATGGATGGCATCCCCGATCTTATTGAGGGCAGCAATATCCACTTCCACGTGCTCCGGCAGATCCTGAGGGAAAGCTTCCACTTCAAGCTCGGTCAAGCCGTTGATCAACATGGCGTTGAAATCCTTGACGGCGATCGAGTTGCCCATCAAGACTATACCCACGGCCGCGCGGATCTTCTCGGTCAACGAAACGACCTGGAAGTCGACATGGATCAAGGTGCGCTTGATATAGTTCATCTGCTTCTCACGGACCAGCGAGGGATATTCCTTTCCGTCCAGGTCAAGTGTGACCAGGCTGGAGGAGCTGAGCCGCGCCAGAACTTTCGCAGCATCCCGGGCATCCATCGAAATGCTGAGCGGTTCCACATTGTGTCCGTAAATGATTCCAGGCAGCTGCCCGGTGCGGCGCAAGGCCCGTACGTGCCGCCCTCGTGCCGTGCGCGTTGTAGCTTTCAAAACAACATTATCCATCTTAACCTTCCTCGAGCGCCTCTCACCCCGGGTTCGTAGTAACGGATTCAGACTTGACCGGGATTACCTTCGCTCTGCGAATGAATTTTCCAGCGAGGCTGGATTCTCCGGCATTAACCGGGCTTTCCGGCCTGTGCCGGAAGCGGGCGGAATTATACACGCCCTGCCAAAATTTGACAAGCTGAGGCTTTTCCGTCCGGGCTGCTCTCCTTCACGGTTATAATGCACCCATGCGCAAATATCTCTACTTTGCGGTCTTTATTTCCGGAATGACCAGCCTGGCGGCCGAGTTTGGGGCCGCGCGCCTGCTTGGCAACATTTTTGGAACCTCAAATCCGGTCTGGGCGGCCATTATCGGTCTCATCCTGATATATTTAACCGTCGGTTACTTCCTGGGTGGGCGCTGGGCAGATCGATCCCCATATCCCAAAACAATGTACGCAATCCTGGCCTGGGCTGCCTTTACCCTTGGCGTAGTGCCATACCTGGCAGACCCTGTCTTGCGGTTTGCCGCCAACGCCTTTGATAATTTACAAATCGGCATACTCGCCGGAGCGTTCGTGGGAGTATTGGTTCTGTTCACAGTCCCGGTAACGCTGATGGGAATGATCTCCCCGTTTGCCATCCGCCTCTCAATGAACGATACCGGCCACTCTGGTAATACCGCTGGTACGATTTACGGCATTTCCACCATCGGTTCATTCATCGGTACATTCCTGCCCACCCTGCTCCTGATTCCCACCATCGGCACCACCCGCACCTTTCTTGTTTTCAGTCTGACCCTGCTGCTTGTGGCGCTGGTCGGTTTGGGGCTGAGCGCCGGGTGGCGAAAAGTACTGCCCTTCCTGCTCATGCCAATCCTGCTGGTCTCGCTGGCATTTTTCGCTGGCGGTGGTGGTATCAAGAGTTCCAATGGCCAGATCTATGAAACCGAATCAGCGTATAACTACATCCAGGTACTGGACTTTAACGGGACTCGTTATCTGCGTTTGAATGATGGCCAGGGAGTTCACTCGCAATATAATCCGCAAACCCTCGAATACGGCGGGCCCTGGCAGCAGTTCCTGGTTGCTCCGTTCTTTTATGCCGACCGCCGGCCTGCGGATATCACCCGCATTGCCATAGTCGGCCTGGCCGCTGGCACAACCGCCCGTCAGGCTGCGGCAGTCTTCCCGAACGTGACCATTGATGGCTTCGAGATTGACCCGAAGATCGTGCAGGTCGGGCGCGAATACTTTGGGATGAACCTGCCCAACCTGAACGTTATCATTGGCGATGGCCGCTGGGGGTTGGAAAAAAGTTCGCAAAAGTATGATCTGGTCGTTGTGGATGCCTACCGTCCGCCGTATATACCTCCGCAGCTGACCACCCGGGAGTTCTTCCAGATTGCCGTCGATCATTTAAACCCGAATGGCACGCTGGCCATCAATGTGGGCCGTGCTCCCGGCGACCGGCGTCTGATCAATGGGCTGGCGACTACGATAGGCACACTGTTTCCATCGATATACGTAATGGATATACCGGATACGTTTAACTCCATCCTGTATGCCACCCGCCAGCCGACTTCTGTAAAAAACTTGCAAACCAATCTGGTAACACTCATGGCAGATCCAGGCGTGAATAGATTGCTGATCGATTCCATGGCGCTGACATGGACCAACCTCCAGCCTGCGCCAGCCCATACCATTGTTTTTACGGACGACCTGTCGCCGATCGAGTGGATGACTAATAATCTGATCCTCAATTTTATGCTGCACGGAGATATGAGTACACTTAAGTAAAAAGCAAGAAGGAAATAGTATCAAGGCTCCGACTTTTTTATTCTCCCTTCTTACTTCAATAATTACAACTGCTCATAGGAAAAAAACAATGAAAACCTTCTCACGAATCCTTGCCTGGCTGATCACTATTTTCGTCCCATTTGCGCTGACATTCCTGGGTCTGCGCTTGCTGCTTACTCCTGTCTTTCCACAGGTGGAATATCGTACGCCCGGCTTTCCTGCGGATGATTACGGTTTCACCCTCCAGGACCGCCTGCACTGGTCAACCATATCCATTGATTATCTTGTAAATAACGCCGATATTTCCTTCCTTGGGAATCTGACCTTTCCGGATGGTTCTCCGTTGTTCAACGAGCGAGAACTGAGCCACATGCACGATGTCAAGCAGGTGGTGAAACCCGTGCTTTGGATCGGTTACACGGTCTGGGTTTTGTTACTGGGTCTGGGGTTATGGGCACGCTTTGGCGGTTGGTGGCAGGAATATCTGCGCGGCCTGCGGCGCGGCGGCTGGCTCACGCTCGCTTTGGTGGTGGTGCTTGGCGGCTTCGCAGCAGTCAGCTTCTGGCAGTTTTTTACAGTCTTCCATGAGCTGTTCTTTTCAGGCGGTTCCTGGTTGTTCCTATATTCTGACACGCTTATCCGGTTGTTCCCGCTGCCTTTCTGGCAGGATGCGTTCCTGTTCGCAGGTGTGTTGGATGTGCTGGGCGGGTTGGCCTTGGGACTCGGGCTGCGACCGAAGTCAAAATAATGTGTTATTACAGGTGTTATAATTCCACGCATCCTTAAGGAGGCACAATGGCCGACTATCGTTCTACTGGTAAAACTACCCTGACGCATGACGTGCTCCTGACAATAGCCCGTATGTCAGCGCTGGAGGTTGAGGGGGTCAAGGGCATGGCGCCTGTCAAGGGAGCCGTAAATAGTCTATTCGGACGCGGTTTTGATGGGGTCCGGATGGTGGTCGAAGATAATAATGTAATTGTAGACCTGTACCTGATATTGGAAAGTGATACTAACATCCGCGAAGTCAGCCGTTCTGTCCAACAAACCGTGGCGCGTGCCATTGTCGAAATGACCGGGTTGGAAGTTGGACATGTCAATATTCATATTGAGGATATAGATTACAAGGTTGAGGAATAGCTTTTTATGAAAGCACGCACCAGGGCGCGCGGCATTGCCCTGCAAGCACTTTACGAAATTGATCTGGTGGGCCATCCTCCAGCGCAGGTTCTGCAGGAACGCCTGACGGATGAGCCACAATCCGAAGAACTGGCCGAGTTTACCCGCCAGATTCTCTTTGGTGTGCTGCCTCTACGGGAGCTTTTGGATACTGTCCTGGCCCGCTATGCCCCCGAATGGCCGCTGGACCAGATCGCACCAGTTGACCGGAACATCCTGCGCATTGCCGCCTGGGAATTCGCCGGGAAGCAGGGCACGCCAATTAAGGTGGCCATTAATGAGGCCGTGGAACTGGCGAAGGCCTTTGGTTCCGACAGCGCCCCGCGCTTCGTAAATGGGGTGCTGGGTAGCCTGGCAGACCACGAGAATGAAGTGGTGCAATATTTGCATAGCAAGCAACAGGATTAAAGAATAGTATTTCAAGCTAATAAGGAGGGGTATGCGCATTCCCTTTGTCAGCTCATCGGTCCGCAAGCTGCTTTCCCTGCTAAGCCTGTTTGTGTTGCTGCTTAACGGCTGTTCTTTCTCGTTGCTCAATATTCCCGGAATTAACCCCACTGCCACCTCTGCCCCCATACCCGTATCTTCATCTGGACCTACCTCTGGACCTACTTCCACCCCGCAGCCTTCGGCAGCCATTACTTTTAATGTGACTTTGCCGGCACCTCTGCTGGAGGGGGAAGAGCTTTATTTATCTGTTGTGGACGAAATCACCGGGCTCGGGCTTAACCCGCTCAATATTGCCATGCAGGGCATGGACACGCTGCACTATACCGCAACCATCCCATTTGCAATGAATAGCATTGTAAAATACCGTTACATGCGCCAGGGGAAATTACCCACCCTGGAAGATACATCGGCCGATAAGACCGTCCGTTACCGCATGTACGTTGTCACCGGCCCCGGCGCAGTGGATGACGTTGTTTCCGCCTGGTCGGATGGCCTCTTCAACAGCCCTTATGGTCAGATTACCGGCCAGATCGTCGATGCCTCCAATAAAGCACCGATTCCCAACATTCTGATTTCCGCAGGTGGCCAGCAAATTCTGACCGACTCTGCTGGAAAATTCAATCTGGAAGAAGTCCCGGTCGGAACACACAACCTGGTCGCTTATGCCATTGATGGCGCTTACCAGAGTTTTCAACAGGGGGCGCAAGTCGAAGAGGGAAAGTCCACCCCGGTTGCTATTTCGTTGACTCGTGCAAGCATGGTAAATGTCGTCTTTACTGTGTCCGTGCCGGGCGGCAGTGCCGTACAGAACATGCCGATCCGACTGGCGGGTAATCTCTACCAGCTGGGCGATACCTTTGGCAATCTGCAAGGGGGGTTGAGCACGGTTGCCACCCGCATGCCGGTGCTGGCCCCGCTGCCGGATGGCCGCTATAGCATCACCCTGGCCTTGCCGGTCGGGGCAGATATCCGTTACAAATACACCCTGGGGGATGGTTTTTGGAATGCCGAACATACTTCGGATGGCGCGTTTATGGTCCGGCAGTTGATCGTTCCGGCATCGCAAAGCCCGGTCCAGGTACAGGATGACGTTCAGACCTGGCAGGCGGGCAATTCCGCGCCGATATTGTTCGAGGTTACTGTACCGGCAAATACCCCGGTTGGCGATATCATCTCCATCCAATTCAATCCGTATGGTTGGACCGAACCCATGCCGATGTGGCCGCGCGGGAACAACCAGTGGGTTTACCAGCTCTACAGTCCTTTCAATATGCTGGGAAGTTTCGAGTATCGGTATTGCCGTAATGACCAGTGTGGTGTGGCCGATGATGTGCAAACTTCCCAGGGGAAGGCCGGGCGCCCGGTTTCCACCAGCCTGACACCGCAGGATTTACAGGATAACGTCACCGGTTGGAACATGTACCAGCCCGTCGCGGCGGCCAAGGTGGTGGCTGTGCCAGTAACGGGCCGCCAGGCCGGGTTCTGGGCCGGAGTGGAATTTCTGCCGGGTTATGATCCAACTTGGCAGGCCTGGATGCCGCTGGCTGTCCAGGATGTAAAAGGCCGGTATGCCAACTGGCTGGTGCTCACGCCTTCCTGGAGCGTCAGCCGGACCAACCCAATGGTCCTTTCACCTGTTCCGGGGGCCGATCCGCTGTGGGCCGATACAGCCGACACGATCAACCACGCGCGTGCCGCCAGCCTGAGCGTGGCGGTCTTCCCGGGCGTGAATTTACCCACCGATCCGGCCATTTGGTGGCAATCCGCACCGCGTGACCAGGTCTGGTGGGATGGCTGGTTCAAACTTTACGCGGCTTTCGCAGACTACCATGCCGACCTGGCCGCAAAATCCGCGGCGCAGGCACTTATCCTGGGAGGCGATTGGGTGGCCCCGGCCCTGCCCGGAGGCCAGGTGAGCGCAGCCAGTTCCGGGGTGCCGGCAGATGCAGAGACGCGCTGGGAGAGTATCATCGCGGATGTCCGCCAGCGCTTCAGCGGGCAGCTGCTGTGGGCTGTCTCCTATCCAGGTGGCTTGCAGTCCATCCCGGCTTTTACAAAAAGCCTGGATGGAATCTACCTGCTCTGGTCAGCGCCATTGAGCGGCAGCAGTGTGAACGACTTGAAGGCTGCCGCAGGGCAGTTGCTGGATAAGGATATCCAACCTTTCCAGACGGCACAGGGCAAGCCGGTTATCCTGGCTGCCGCCTGTCCTTCTGCAGATAACGCAGCAGTCGCCTCGTTGCCGGCGCAGACATTCCTGCAACTACCGGGAGTAACCCAGGCCGAGATCAACTTGCAGGCGCAGTCGGATACATACCAGGCGTTGATGATGGCCGTAAACGAGCGTGCCTGGCTGGGTGGTTTTGTCAGCCGGGGTTATTACCCACCGGCCGCCATGCAGGATGCTTCGGACTCGTTGCATGGCAAACCGGCTGAAGATGAGTTGTGGTACTGGTTCGGCAGGTTCCTGGGAGTGGTGCATTGAGGCACCACTAGAATTCTTAATATGCTAATGAAGAAGGGTCTTCTTATTCGGGAGACCCTTCTTAATCCTCTTGCAAGTTTGGATTTTCTGTCAATCAAGGGGTTTTCCAGTCGTAACCATCCAGTGTAAGCCTGCCTGTCAGCGCCGGGTCAATCTCCAAGTGGGGTAAGGACGACTTGCTTTTTACACTCCATTTTCCTTAAGCCATGTAGCAATGTAGCCGGCCACTTCTTCCCAGCCGGGCTGCCCGATTGTAAA